>Ga0310691_10005526_pt1 | contig 13793 bp, 1 predicted proteins | sample 176DNAGHGlowgp2_FD_203887 | JGI IMG/M metagenome (GOLD analysis project Ga0310691, IMG submission 203887) | Sheep rumen microbial communities from Palmerston North, Manawatu-Wanganui, New Zealand - 1766 DNA GHGlow gp2 (v2) (version 2) | ecosystem: Host-associated > Mammals > Digestive system >... | reverse complement strand
CAATCCCCAAAAATAAGAATATTTAAAATATTTATTAATTATAAAAATTAATAAATTTTAAAAAAAAATTAATTAAATATATCTTTAAAATATAAACATTAAATAAACTTATTTTCAAAAATGAAAAATGAAGTAAAACCAAGGAATAGGGATTTTCAATACGTCTACTTTATTGAAAATCATATTATTAATACAAATGTCACTATATCCTTAGAAAATAATACAAATGAAGTTAATGGATTAAAAGAAATCCCACTACCTAACTATAAAAATGATGAAGGAAATGAATTTAAATGCACTTTGTTTAGATTTAAATTAGAGATAAAGCAAAAGAAAAAAGTGGAAGTAACAATTAATCTTAAAGATGATAAAGATGAAACTTTTTCAAAAAAAATCACTATCTCAGACCCAACAAAAGATAATTTTATTTATGATGTTATTTTTGAACCTAAAAAGACATCTACAAAAACCGAAGAGCCTCCAACTTCATTTAATTTTGATAATTCACAAAAATTTGAATATTTCGTGGGTTATTTAAGGAGTCAAAAAATAAAGCAAAAAGATCAAGAAAATCTTGATTTAATTTTGTCTACCCAATCATTATTAATCGGGCCAGGAAAAAAATATAAATTTTCATTTTATTTAAAGATTTTATTAGAATGTTTTGCTACATCTCATGTTCTGAGGCATTTATTGGCCTTTAAATCAGAAAAAATTCAAGAAATTGATGAAATAAAAGATAAAAAAAGTTTAAAAGTAGCTCTAAACGTTATAAGTATATTCGAGAAAAATCCTGATAAAGTTTTAGATAATATAAATGGCGTAAAAGATAAAGAAAAAAATGGAATAAAATTATACACAATAATAATATTCTTTTATTGCCATTATTCACGTGATAAATTACTTAATTTATTTTCAAACAAAAATGAAAAAATTCAAAAATATATATTTCAAGCAATGATACAAAATAAAAAAGAAATATTTAAAGATATTAAATTAACAAAGGAGGAAATTCTTAATTTAATGAATTGTGCTTCAAATATTATGGAATTGTTTTCTCTAGTTTCTGATTATTTTGATAATTTTTGTGAAGCATTTTCAGGAGAAGATAACAAAAAAAAAGCTCCAATAAATATAGAAAAATATATTAATCCTTCTGAAAATGATGATATTAAAAAGATTTCAGAGATATATAAAGAATTAGTTAAACGACAAAAAGAAGCCAATAAAAACTTCTTTTTTTTGTTTGAAAGTTCTTTATTAATAAAATATGCTAAATTTTATGAAGGAAAAAATCTAGAAAATCTCTTAATTATAAAAGAAATAGGTACATTTATGAAAGATAATGTAGATCAAAAATTTGAAATAAAAGATTTAAATGAAAAGATTCATGAAACAGGAATTATATATTCTAACAAGCATACTTTAAAAAATAATGATATTTTAGAATTTATTAAGAAAGATGAATATTATAATTCAAAAGAATATAATAAAAAAATATATCGTTCTCTAGATATACTCAATGGTCTAGATATTAACACTTTTGATGACGAATTTTATCTAAATTGGAAAGCTAGAGATTGGTATATTACTTTTGATGAACAATATTATGATTTTATAAAGAAAATATCTGATTTAATTAAAGATATGAAAGATTTTGATATATTATTTAAATTATTTGATCTAAGTAAAGACAAAAATCAGCCAGATTATCATCAATATTCCCTGAATATAATGCAATCGAAATTTTGTGAATTACAAAAAAAAAATTATGACCCACAAAAATGTCCCAATTTTGTAGATAATTTAATTTTACTAATTTTTTTTTCTGATCAAAAGAGAGAAAACATTGATAATTTTTTGACTGAAAAATTACAAAAAAGTCTCAATGCTAAATCAGTCAATGAAATATATTTAACTCTTTTATCCAGATACAAAGATTTAATAAGTCAAGGTACTAGAAATATTATTACTAATTTTTTTATTAAAAATGAGTCAAATAAAAATATAGAAACTTTATTATATTTAATTAAGAATTGTCCTGAATTATGCGAAAATATATTGCAAAATATTGATGAATATATAATTAAAAGAGAAGATTTATTAGAGCCAAAAGAAAATAATAAATTATTATTATTTAAAGGTTTACTAGAGGAAGGATTATTAGAAAAGCCAGAATATAATGAGACTTATTATGTAGAAAAAGTTAAATTTGCTGTACAATCTATTCAAAAGGAAATAAATAGTAAAGAAATTTTATATAGAGATATAAGTAAATTATATAGTAAAGATAAAAATGATGAAGAGAATCAAAAAAATTCATTATTAATAAGACTAAAGTTAATATGCTTAAATAAACAAGATGATGCAGATAAATTATTTAATATAATTGATAAATATTACTCAGAAATTAATAGTATTCTTGAAGATTTGAAAAAAATATTAGAAGATTTTCTTCTTTTTTTCAAAAAAAAGGAAAAGGAAAATATTAAGATATTAAAGAAAATTACTGAAGGAATTAAATGTGGTAGTTTAAATTATTATGAAAATAATTACAATAAAGAAATTAAAGAATTTATTCAGAATTATAAAAAAGATGTTGAGGAAAGAAATTTTTTAAAACAAAGTGAATTTTTTTCTAAGATTTTAGAAAATAACAAAAAATCTAATATTGATGATGGCAAATGCTTAGAAAAGACTAAAAATGATTTTAATGACTTATCAAATATATTTAAGGAAAAAGGAATTCAAAAATTAGAAAAAAATATTTTAAAAATATGTCTCAAAACAATTAAAGGCAAAACAAAGGAAGAAATAAGAAGTGCCATTATTAATTTAAAAGATATATTTGAAAAAATAAAACATATAAAAGTTACAAATGAAGAAGATGTCATAAATGATATGATAATATTATCTAAAAAAGATGATATATATAATGCTACACTTTCAATTATGATATTTATAGAAAAATTAGGTCTCAAAAAGGGTTCTCTATGGGAACAATGTGATAAAATATTATCAATGTTAGAAAACTCATTTAAAAAAGAAGACATAGAGGAATCCATATCTATTTTAAATACAATTGAAAGTAAAATAGATAGTAAAAATTCAAAGGATAAAAAATATTTAAATATTTTGTTGCAATTAAAAGAGCAACCTGAATCAATTACTTTTTTATTACAAAAAAAAGAGGATGACTGCCGATATTTACAAGAATTGGCAGGAGAAACAGATAATGGTCTTTTAAATTCAAATGATATTATAGTTCTTGAAAAATGTGTAATATTTATGAAAGAATTAGGAAATGAGGAAATATTTAAGAGTAAAATGGACATTGAGGGACTTCAGTCCTTTAAAGAGAAAGTAGAAGATGACAATAATATAGAAATATTGCTTACTAATTATGTAAATAATTATCCTGAAATTAAAAGCTTGTTTGAATCTGGTTATGATAAATCAGAGGCTTCAAAACAAAAAATTTTATTGATATGTAAAAAATCGAAATTTATCTTAGCAAATACAAAAGGAAAATTTTTCGAAGGAGAATATTATGATGAAAACAATACGAAAGGTCCAATTATAAAAATAAAAAAAGATGAACTTCTTGAATTAAGAGATCGTGCTCAATTAACAAAAAATGTAAAGAATGAAGAAGAAGAAAATAAAATTGAAAGCAAAAATGAAAATATAAATAAAGAATTAAACAATCTTCAAAACTTTAGAAAATTTGTTGAAAAAATCTCAGAAATAAATAATATTTATGATAAATTAAAAGAAATATATATGGCTGGATATCCAAAAAAAATTACAATTCAAATAAATATAGAAAAATATGAATCAACATTTTCTCATTTTGGATTAGAAGAAGAAATAGAAGAATTAAAAAAAGAAGAAAAAGAAAAAAAAACAATGGGAGAAAAAGTTGAAGAAGAAAATAATAATAAAATAAATGAATATCTAAATCTATCAAAATTATTACAATTTATTTTAGATAGTTTGAGAAAATCTCAAATATCTGCATATATATTTTCTCCATTAATAAGATTTATTTATGGAAGACAATTTAATTTTATAAATAATATTTTAAAAAATAAAGAAATAGATAAAAATAAATTATCTCCATTCTTAATGCTTTTAACAAATAGCATAATAAAAGATGAAATAACTTTTGACTATAAATCATATGGAAATGTAAAAGAAGATATGATTAAAAATATAGAAGATTTTTTACAAAAAATTTTAAAGATAAAATATTCAGATTCATATTTAAAAGAAATTTATAAAAATACTTTAATTAAAAAAGATACAGAAAATGAATATAAAGGAGTATACTTATATTTATGTGATAAGTTAGAAAAAGATTTATTTCAAATATATAAATATCTTACAAATAATATTCCTGTTGCACAAACAATTTTATTATGCAATAAAGAAACCACAAATGAAGAGTTAACTTCTTTTTTATATAGAGCTATTTTATGCGAATATAATTCTTGCTTTATTATAGGTGGAGTTGAATTATTGGAATTTGATAAAAAAAGTAAATTGCTTGAATTATTAAATAAGTTATACGTTGAAGATAGTGAAAATATGAATTCTTGTTTAATTATTCTTTATACAACGAGAACAACAGATATTTTTAAAAGTTTAGATTCATTAAAAAATAGAAAAATATTAGATATTAAAAAAGATGTTTTTGAAAATTTTGAAATAAAATCAAATGTAGAAATTATTTCATCAGATTTTTCTGGAGTAGGGAAATCAACAGAAATTAGACGTTCAATTGAGGAGAAACACAAAAATTATATATATTTCCCTATAGGAGGAGTATTCAAAAGGAAAGATATTGTTAAAAGATTAAAAAATTTAGAAATTTCAAAAAATAGTGTTCTACATCTAGATCTCTATGATACTGAGCAAACTGATTTAATGATGGAATTTCTATTTTCAATATTAATAACAAGATTATATGGGCAAAATGAAGATATTTTCTATTTATTTAAAGAAGTTGATATTAAAATTGAAATTCCAAATGGATTCATTGATTTTTTCCAAAAGTTTCCAATTTTAACTTTATTTGATCATAAGAAATTATCCATTAATAATTTGGCTCCATTAATTATAGAAAATAAAGTAAATTCTAAAGTTCAAATTGTTGCAAATTATTTAAAAGCATTAGAAGAAGAAAATAAAGATATGATTGATGCAAAAAATTTATTTTTTGAAACAATTTCTCCAAAGGATTTTTTGAAAAATGGAAAAAATTATATAGAATATGCTAAAATATTAAATCAATCAGAATGTCAAAAATTAATTTTCAAAGAAATAAAGACTACTATAGAAAACCCTAATTATTATCAAATTACTTCTTTCATTGATATTTTAGCAGAACAATTTAGTAAATTTAGTAAAAATTTCTATTTAGAAGCATTTAGTTTAAAAGAAAAAAAAAATTTGTCTATAAGAAGAACAATAATAGAAAGTTTTATAAAACTTACAAAACATTTTACTGAAGGAGCCTTTACAAGCATTGTAAAAAGTCAAAAAATAACACATGATAATTTATTCGGTCAGTATGATGAAAATAAAGATAATGCTAATGGAATAGAAGAATTAGCAAAAACAAAACATGATGTTGTTTCTTTTAAAAAAATAGATCCTTCATTATTATTTTTCCATGAAGGAGAAAGTCAAAGTTTTAGTATTATAACAAATAAATCCAAAAATGATGCAGAATACCTAAAATTATTGAAATTAAAAAATTATATGGCATTGAAACCAGCAGATTATGTTGATTTGCCTAATTATAAATTATTTAAGCAAAATGACTTTCTAGAAGAATTAAAAGATGTTCTAGGTGTAAAGAATAAAGTTGCTGAGTCAGAGATGAAAGGAGATGAAACAGAAGAAGAAGAAATGGAAGATGAAGATAAAAACGAAGAAGATGAAGAAGAAGAAGGAGAAGAAGATGAGGAGGAAAAAGATGATAAAAATGAAAATGAAAAAGAAATAAAAGGAAATAAAGATGAAAATAATAATAATAATAATAAAAAAACTATAAAAAAAGAGTCATTAGAAAAAATAGCCGATAAATATATATTAACACCAGATAATTTTGTAAAGATGGCTTTAATTCTATTAAGAATTAGAGCAAATATACCTGTTATAATGATGGGAGAAACTGGGTGTGGTAAAACATCACTTATTAGAAAATTATCACAAATGCTTAATAATGGTTCAACTAAAAAAATGAAAATATTAAATATTCATGCTGGTATAAATGATAAAGATATTATTAATTTCCTTAAAAAGAAAGTAATTAAGCAAGCAATAAAATTAGGAGTAAAAGAAAATAAACAAAGAGAAAAATTTATCAATAAAGGACAATTCTATACTCCAAAAAAATTATGGGTATTTTTAGATGAAATAAATACATGTAAATCAATGGGATTAATCAGCGAAATAATGTGTAAGCATTCATATCAAGGTAATCCTCTTCCTTCAAATATAGTATTTATTGCAGCATGTAATCCTTATAGACAAGGAAAAAAAAATGTTATGAAAAATGCAGGAATTAATATTTTAGAAGCACATAAAGAATTAAAATATTTAAATCCAAAAGAAATTGAAAAAATGAAAAAATCTGCAAATAGTAATTTAGTATATACTGTAAATCCATTACCTCATTCATTATTAAATTTTGTATTTGACTTTGGAAATTTAACAGAAGAAGATGAAGAAAAATATATTAGTAGTATGATTTTAGACCCTATTATGGAAACATTTTCTCTAAATAAAGATATAAATAATAAAGAAATTAAAGATAAGGAAAATGAAAAAAAAAGAAAAAAAGAGATAGAAAAAAATAAAGATTTTATATCTATTCATCAATTTGCAAAAGATATGATTGTTTATTCTCAAAAATTTATAAGAGAAAGAAATGACATATCTTCAGTTTCTTTAAGAGAAATAAGAAGATTTAATATATTTTATGAATTTTTCTTTGATTATTTAAAAAAAAAAAAAGATATGAATCTCAAATTAATCGAAAATAGAAAGGTTAATAATGAGATGGAAGATGAAGGATTTTATAAAAAATTAGAAGCAATTGATTTACAATTTTATTCTATTAATTTATCTGTTTATAATTGCTACTATTTACGTATCTCAGATAATGAAACGAGAAAAAGTTTAGAATCAGAACTAGACAAATTGATAAAAAAATATAAAACTTCTCATAATAAAACTTATGAAGGATTTCTTGAATTACCCAAAAAAGAAGAATCATATATAATAGATAATATTGAGCTTGAAAAAGGTATAGCAAAGAATAGAGCTTTAAAAGATAACATATTTTCGTTATTTGTAGCTATCAATACTAAAGTTCCAATATTTATAGTTGGTAAGCCAGGCTGTAGTAAATCTTTAAGTGTTCAATTAATTAATAAAGCAATGAAGGGCTCAGCATCAAAAAATTGGATTTTTAAGAAATTGCCAAAAATAATTTTAAATTCATATCAAGGGTCGATGGGAAGTACTTCAAAAGGAGTTAGAAAAATTTTTCAAAAAGCTAGAAAGGCATTAAAAAGATTAAATGAGGAAGATAAAAAAAATAACATTTCAATGATATTTTTCGATGAAATGGGTCTTGCAGAGAACTCACCGAATAATCCACTTAAAGTAATACATTCACAATTAGAATATGACCTTAATGAAGGAGACAAAAAAATTGCTTTTGTTGGCATATCTAATTGGGCTTTAGATGCTTCAAAAATGAACCGTGGAATGTATTTATCTATTCCTGAACCAACTGTAGAGGATGTTCAGGAAACTTCTTCTATTATAGGGCAATCTTATGATGCTGAACTGGCAAGAGATTATGCTACTTTTTATGAAAATCTAGGATTAACATATTTTAATTATAAAAAATATCTTAAAGATTTCCATAATCAAGATGGAAAAGAGGATTTTCATGGAAATAGAGATTTTTATAATTTAATTAAAAATGCTTCTATAGGTATATCTAACCTAAAAATAAGGGATATTGATCCACATCTTTTATATAATATAGCTAGTAAAAGTATCGAAAGAAATTTCGGAGGATTAGAATTTAAAGATATAAATAAAACTACTTCTTTAGAAATAATTAAAAAATACTTTAATATATTATATCCTAGTTATCAATTTAGAAAATTTTATGAAGTTTTAGAGAGAATAAGAGAAAATATCTTGGATTTAGACAGTAGATATTTATTAGTAACATCAAAGTCTTCAGTCAGTACATTCTTACTGTCATCTATTATATCAAAATTAAAAAAGGAATCAAGTTTCTATATTGGAAGTCAATTTAAAAATGATCTTCAAAATGAGGAATATACTTTAAAGATATTAAATAAAATTCAATTGGAAATGGAACAAGGAAAAGTACTAATTCTGAAAAATTTAGAATCAGTTTATCCAGCTTTATATGATTTATTCAACCAAAATTTCAGCAAAATTAGTGAAAAAAATTATGCTCGTATAGCAATTGGCTCATCTACAAATGCATTTTGTTACGTTCATAAAGAATTTAGATGTATTGTAAGTGTGGATGAAGATCAAATAGATGAAGAAGAACCTCCTTTTTTGAACAGATTTGAAAAGCATATTGTTTCTTTTGAATATCTCTTAAAAGAGAAAGAAAATTTATTTGAAACTTCAAAACTTATATATGATAGAATAATTGAAATGATTTCCTGTGATGAACAAATTTTCAAAGGAATAAATTATAATATTAGAAAAATATTAGTTAGTTTTGATAAAGAAGAAATTTATGGAATAATATATGAAGCTAGCAAAAAGGGCATTAATTTCCAAGATTTAGATGAAGAAGTCTTTAAAAAAATTAGTTTATTATTGCCACAAGACATTTTGCTTATTCAAAAATTCAACGGTTTTCAGAAAAATAATGCTGAGCTTTCAGAAAAAATATTAAATGAATATAAAAAGGGTGAGCATAGAAATTTAAGTAAATTTTTGGAAAATATGGATAAAATGAAAAATGTTGTATATACTTTTAGTAATGTTTTGGATTTCATTGAAAATATAGATAGCTTTGAAAATAAAAATTTAAGCAATGATGAAATAAAAAGGGAAATTAATATAATGGAATTAGAAATAAGTTCTTTTAATTCCGAAAATGAATTTGAAAAAAAAATTAATGACTTTTTTAATAAAAAAGAATATAAATTATGTATAATAAAATTTAAGGCTGAAGAAGGAAAATTTTTGAATTATATTAGATTTTTCATTAAAAATAAAGAAAATGAATATATGAGCCAAGAAGGTAAAAAAGCATTTGTATTTATCGTTTATTTGAAAAGAATATTTAATTCAGAATTAGATGACTTTGAGAAGAAAACCAAAAAACAGCAAGAAATGATTAACAAAAAAATTTTAAAAGAAACAATTTCACTTTTGTCAGAATATTATCAAATATTTATTGATAATTTAAATGGTGATGAAAAATTTAATATAGTAGATTTAATGAAATTGAATAGTTTAAACCTCTACGAAGAATGTTTGGATTTAGATGGCCTCTTAACAAAAAATATTTATTCTTCTTTTAGTTATATAAATTATAATATTTCTTCTTCTTTAGGAAAATTAAATAAAAAAACTTATGTTAACAAATTAATAGAGCTTATAGAAGATGATTCTAAATTAAGAAATAAAATAAATGAATGCTTAAAAAATCTAATGTCTACTGAAGAAAATATCTTATTTAAGATTCTTCAATCTGAAAATTCTATAGACATAGATGACATTGATATGATAAGTGTAATTCTAAGATACCTATCTAATTCTTATACAAAATTATTAAGTAGATTTTATTATAAGGTAGAAAAAGAGCAATATTTTTCTTCTATATTGTCAGTGAAGGAAATAATTCAAAAGGAAAAGAAAATGCCAAAAGATAACATAATACTCAATGAAGGAGATAATGATGAAGAAAATAAAATTCAAATTCATTTCTTAGAAACTCCCAAAATTAAAGAAATTTTAGAGAAAACAAGAAAAATTTATTTAGATGAATTTAATTTTAATGATAATCTAAAAGAAAATGTAATAGAAAACCCTGGAGATAATAAATTGGAAATTATTTTAGGAATTAAATTGGTAGGAATGAAATCTATCATCGAGTCAATTAATAAATATTTCAAGAATGTGAAATTTAGCATATATAAATCAAATGAAAATAGCTTGAGATCAAATATAGAAGAAGATGAGATTAATGATAAAATAAATATATATAAAGATAAATTAAATTCTATTAATAAACCAATAGTTATTGATTTAAATAAAAATAATTTATTATCAAAAATTATTAATGATGAAAATGTTAATCAATTTTATGATTTATTTTTGGATGATTATTATACAATATTCATTAATAAATATTTGAATAATTTTAAAGATAATGAAAATGAAGAAAATATTGATGAAGAAGATAAAAATAAAATAGACGTTGAATTAATAAAAAAAATGTTGAAATTAATTGTTCAATTAAGGAATAATTCTAATGAAATGTTTGAAGAATATAAACAAATAGAAAAAACTGTAAGTACTATTATTTGGTTAGAGTTTTATTCTATTAATATTTCAATTATTTTACATATGTTCTCAAAATTAAGTTCATATATTGATAACTTATATGAAAAAGTGAATGAAATAATTAATAATAAAAAAATAAAATATGAAGTATCAAACAGATGTAAGGAATATACTTCAATAGTAAATAAGCCATTATTCTTTGGAATGGAATCAATTTTAAAAGTTATTACTTCAAATGCAGATGTATATCTCAATTTAATGAGCAATTATGATAAATTTTTGGAATTTATCAATGTTAATAAAGAAATTTTACAATTAGCTTTGAAAATTGAGGCAAATCTTGATTTATATTCAAAAGAAGTCTTTTCTTTACAAGAATTATTAATAATAATTGATTGTCTTATTTTAAATAAAAAAGTAACTGCAGAAAATATAACAAAAATAATTAATTTATTTTCAGTTGAAACTGTTATTTTAAATAAAGAAAATAATAATGACAATGATAACGATAATGAAAAAAATGAAGAATTAATTAAAAGTTTTGAAGAATTATATAATATTTTAGAAGATTTAATAGGAAAAGATGAATCTTATATTAAAATAATGTCAACTGTTTTTAAGAATGAATATATAAAAATAACTAATGAATCATTTAGAATAAAATTATTAGAAATTATTATGAGTAAAAATGATTTTATATATACAAATAATCAATTATTTAAATTTATTATAACCATTGATATTTCTCCTGAAAATATGTTAGAAAATAAGAATAAAATTTTAGAAAAATCAAATCCTTTATATAAAAAAATAAATAATAATTGTGATAAAGAATTTTTAGAACTTGTTATATTGGATATATTTGATTATAAAATTCTTTCCTTTTTTGAAAGCATACCAAATTTAAATTTTGAAGATGAAAATAATAGACAATTATTTGAATTATATCATCAATCAATAGTAAATAATCAAAAAAGTGAATGTCTAATAATTCAAAATTTATCTTTTGATGTGTTTAGACAATGTGTTTCATTTTTAGATGAGTTTTTAAATGATGAAAATGAAAATGATAATGAAATACAAAACTATAATTTATGTAAATTATATTCTATTTCTTATATAAAAATTTATTTGAATAAGCTTTCAACTTTAATATTTGAAAATGAGCAATTCGTAGGTAGTGTTGAAGAAATTTACAATACAATTAATGGATCAAATGAAAATGACAAATTTAGAAAGGTAATAATGATTTATATTTTTAAATTGTTTTATAATTTACTTGGAAAAAATTGGAATAATTTGCTCAATTATAATTTTGAACAGAAAGGATTAAATTTCACAAGTATTATATCAGATTCAAAAGATGGAGAAATTATTAAAGAAATTATATCTGAAGAAAAATCACCTGATGAAGAAAAATATAAAGATTATCCATTTCTAAAATATTTTACATATACAAAGTATAAAACAAGAAATGATTTTATGAAATTGCTAATGCCTGAAGAAAAATGTAAAAGCAACTATCCTTTATTATTTAAATATTTATTAGATGAAAAAATTGCAGATGCAAAAAAATTAACATATCTTACATATATAAATGAAGTTAGTAATTATATGATTGATTATTATTCTTTCAATATATCCAGAGAAGATGCAAAGAAAAAAATTTTAAATGAAGAAAAAAAACTATTAGAAGAAGTAGGAGAAAGAAAAATTAAAAACTTTTTAATATCTTGGAAGAAAATTAAAAGTAAAGCAACTCAATATAAATTTCATAAAAATATGAAAGAAAAAGAACTTTCTAAAAAAACAGAATTAGTATACTTCTTAAATGATATTAATGAGGAAGGAAATGGAATGTACTTAGCAGCAGCATATCAGAATTTTATTATGTGGCAAAATGATTTTTTAGAGTTTATAATTAATAATGGCCTAGATAAGAAAAATTTAAAATTCTATATTGAGAACATGAAGAAAAAAGTTAATGTTCAAGATGCTAATTCAAATCAAATATTATTAATTAATGGATGCTTTATTGGCTCAAATTATGAAGATTTTGATGATTTAATTAATATATTTTCAAAAAGGGACATTTTTAAAAAGGATGGAACTATTAATTATTTAAATTATAATTCATTTGAATATGATATTTCAGCAATTGAAGATGAATTAGCAAAATTGTTATTACCAGGAAAATGTTTGTTTTCGGATGTAAATAATTTAAAATTTGTTTCTTATTGGGGAGAAGGTTTCAATGGTGGCAAATCTGATACTTTACAAAAATTTTGCAAAAAATATAAGCAAACAGATTTAAATGAAGAAGAGAAAAAAATAATAGCAAAACAATTGATCAAAAATAAAAGTAGAAATAATTATAAAAAAATTTATGGAGCAATGCAATTAATTATATTCTATTTATTAAATAATAATATGAATGAAAAAGAAAAATTAAGTGAGATTGAATTCCCAGTTTATTTGAGAATTGATGATAATTTTAATACATTTTTAAAGGATAAAAACCATTCTTTTACTGCTGATAAACTAATTGGTATATTTCTCTTATTTGAGCATTTATGCTTTGATGATTTATGCACTACCCTTCAAAATGAATATAAGAAAGAAATTAGTAAAGAAATTAATGAAAAAATAGAGAATAATTTTTTGAATGACAATGATAATGATAATGATAATGATGTTAAAGATGCTTTATCTATTAAGGATATAGCACAAGCAGTAAGAAGATTTATTTCAAGATATTTGATAGGAAATAAAAAGGAAGAAGAAGATTATATTATTCCAAACAGTTTGTTATTGCCTCAATTAAAGAGACCAGATTTATGGGGAGAAAAAATTGGAAAATTAATTAATTTTGATGAATTAATTTCAAATAAACTTCAAGATTTAGATTTAACAGTTGGACAAGCCTTTAAATTTTATACTAAAATACAATTTAAAGAGTCTCAAGAAATTGAAGAAATTGATATTGAAGATGATGACGAAGAGAAAACTTATAAAGTCCTACCAAGAACCCAAAGAAGAAGAAAAATAGATTAATAATTTTTATAGAATTAATTTAATTTTAAATTTAAAAGATAAAAAAAAAATGTAAATATTTAATTTTATTTTAATATAATATAAATTATTTATAAAGAGTTATATAAAGTGGATTGGGGATTGGGGATTGGGGATTGGGGATTGGG
>Ga0310691_10005523_pt1 | contig 13796 bp, 12 predicted proteins | sample 176DNAGHGlowgp2_FD_203887 | JGI IMG/M metagenome (GOLD analysis project Ga0310691, IMG submission 203887) | Sheep rumen microbial communities from Palmerston North, Manawatu-Wanganui, New Zealand - 1766 DNA GHGlow gp2 (v2) (version 2) | ecosystem: Host-associated > Mammals > Digestive system >... | reverse complement strand
CCTGGCGTTGGTGAAATCGGTGACGATGACCCATTTGACGCAGGAGAGGGCAGACAGATTGACGAAGCAATAGATGACTTGGAAGCTGATGCTGACCTTGAAGATGGTGGCGAGCCAGAACTTGGTGATGATGACCTTGAATTAGGCGGCGATGAGGAAGAGTCAGAACTTGATGACGATAACCTTGATTTAGGCGGAGAAGACCCAGTTGGTGACGAATATTCTGATGATGAGTTAGACGTTGAGGATGATTACTCAGAAGACGGCGTTGAAGAGAGGCTTTCTTCATTGGAAGACATTGTTAACAAAATTGCTGACAAGTTAGGCGTAGGCACATACGATGACGATGACCTTTATGATGATGAAGGTTTTGATGGTGATGACGAAGATGATGATGCAGAATTCGAATTAGATATGGACGATGCTGATGCTGATTTGGAAGACGCAGATGCAGACTTAGAGGATGCTGATGCTGATTTAGAAGATGCAGAAGATGAAGCGCCAATTGAAGACGAGACAGCATTCGGCGATAATACGGTATATGAGTCAAGAGCATATCGCGCAATGAAGTTGAGAGAGTCAATGAGAAGAGGCAGAAGAATCAATGAAGGCGGTATGACACCATTCAAGGATGCAGGACGTGTTCCACAGGGTAATATGAACAAGTTGGATGACTTTGGTAAGCACCCTACATATCAGAAGGTTGTTATGTCATTACCTCCAAAGGATTTACAGGAATTCCCTGATTACTACGATATGAATGATGAATCAGTAAGAAATGATAGTCCTTACGGAGAAAAGATTGGCGATGGCGCACCATTCGACATTGACCCAGAATCAATTGACAACGCAATTGCAGAGAGCATCAAGCGTACTTTAAAAAAAAAGAGATAAACGAGAAGTTTGTTCTTAAAGCACCAAACGCTGATAATGGCTTAGATGGAGGAATGACTCCAATGCCACCGATGCCTCCAATGGGAGGTGATGTACCTGGAGGAGACCCAATGATGGGTGGGGAAGAGCCACCTATGGGACCAGATGCAGAAGGTGAACCAGATGAGGAAGGTGGAGCAGGCTCAGATGTTAAGAAATACTCAGGTGAATTAAGTCAAGCACTTAACACTTACAATGAGGAAAATCCAAATGATGAGGAAAAACTTAACAAGTATGCAGCAAATATGATTGCAGCCCAAGTAGCAAATTACTTGAGTGATAAAGATAAGAGAAAGGTAATCAAAAAGTTGCAAGGCGAAGATGATGAGGGCGATGATGGTATGAGTTCTGATGAGCAGCCACAGCCACAACCTGAAGAAGAGCCAATGCCACAGATGGAAAACAGAATCATAAAAGAGATTACTGATGAACTCATTAATGGCAGAAAGCCAGCAAAACGTAAGGAAAAGTACAGAACTAACAAAAAAGTAACAAACCATAGCCCATTTGTTTTTGATGGGATTTAATAAAATAAGGAGTGATTTATTCACTCCTTTTTTTATTTTCTAATTATTTATATATAAAATAAAATATATCATGAATATAGTTTTTACAAAAAAGCAATTAAATCTAATTAGAGAAATGGATTTTAGCGGAGGCGGCTCAAATGATGACAAAGCATCAGCATCAGTAGTTAACAAAGAGGGAGATAACGATGTATCTTCTTTGGTTCAAGATGCTCAAGATGTTGCTCAAAAACCAGGTGCAAATGATATGAATAAAGATATTAACGTACAAAGTTATACAAACAAGCAAATACCAAAACAAAATGCAACTAAGGTTATGACTATTAGTCAAGGAGGCGATAGCATAAGCAAAATTGCTACAGACGTTCAGCAACAAATTCTAGGAACACCTGATAAGGCGTTGCCCGGTATAATAAGATTGACTAATGGCGTAGAAAGAGACGGTAAATTAGTTGAAGTAACAACATTTAAAAAAAAAGAATTAGATAAGTTTTTGAAAACTCTTTAATATGAAAATAATTTTAAAAGAGGAACAATTACAGCCATTAAAGTTACCTCCTTTTATATATAAGGCTATTATGTCAAAGAACACATCAATAGGCGACAATCCTGCATTGCCGCCATCTGGTGAATTTGGCTTTGAGTATGGCCTTATCAAGTCTAAGTTTAAAGAAGTTGATGAAGTAATTTCAAAATATATAGAGAGAGGTGAACTTGAATCAAAAGACCCTGATTATCTTGTTTCAGTATTGAACAAAAAAATAGAACAATGTAAGAAACTTGAAAAGCCAATAGCACATCAATTACAAAAATTGTGCGAAAATATTGTTAATGACTATTTTTCAATACCTGAAGATACTATTTTATTCAAATGCACTCTCACAAATAAGGTTAAGCCAAAGAATAGCGTTAGAATATTACCGGAAAATGATGAAGCAGGAAATACATATGATTTTGAAGATGTTGACGAACTTGAATTAACAAACAAGGTTATATTGAAAAGAAGATTTATAAATTCCCTTATTCAAGGATTTTCATATTGGCTTTCAACAGACATTGATGATTGGTATGACACTGTTGCAAGTTTAAATGATGAATTGTGGGGCCTTTGGTACAATATAATTCACATTTCAGATTATTTGCTTTTTGTGAAAAAAGAAGAAATAAGTGAGAAAAATCCAAACCAGATTGCATACGTTGAAGTTCATCTTGGAAAGAGAGGAAAAAAGACATCAATAGAATCACAAGGATTGGTTTTTCCATTTTTGCTAAGAGAATCAATAAGAGGATTTTTTGAGTTATTCTCTTCTCATGGCTTACCAAAAGACAATGCAAAGGCAATGTACATTATAAGAAAGTCAGACTTTCTTGTTGCAGAACCTTGGGATTTAAGGATAGGCATGGGATTAATTGAATTGTTACAAAGTAGTTTAACAAAGAAATACCAAACTGAGTTAATATCTAGAACGAACAAAATACCATTTTTCTTTAGCGAACTATGTTCAATGAAAGTTGATGAATTCAATGACGTTGTAAAAAATTTTATTCTTGGCACAAAGAAAGGAAATGAAATGGCAAAAGAAATGGATTCTAACATTTCGCATGATTTTGATTATCAAACGTTTAAGGATAGAATACGGCAGAAGAACATAGACACAAGCCTTATTTCAGACGGTGATTTTTCAAAAGAAGAACTTGATAATTACGTTATTCAAGAAAATGAAATGGATGAAATGATGGCTTATCATGGTACTGGCGCTGATTTTGATAAGTTTAATCATAAAAAATATTTAAATACAGGGGCCGGTTCGCAAACTTTTGGATGGGGAACTTATGTCACAAATGATGAAGCAGTTGCCAACGGATATTCAGAAAGTTCAAAAAGAATACCAAGCGAAAAATATGTTGATTTAATAGCAGCATATTTGGTGAATAACAAAAATATGCCTGATGATGTGGAAACAAAAATCAAGGCAGAAGAATATTCAAGCATGCTATTTTCAGATTATAGAGCAATTGGCGGATTTGATGAATTAAAAGATGTATATGAATATTATTTGAAACATCCAAATCATTATAAAATGAATAATGAGAAAATTGATTTATATACAATGTTTGTTGACGTTTTATCAAAGAACAAAAAAGAACACGCATTCTTATATGAAGTAGACATACCAGAAGATAACGGACAAAATTATATAGAATGGTATGAAGAGTTTCCATCTGAATTTATGAGGCGTATTTTGGAAGGATTTTTAAGGCTGCGTGATAGTTATCTAGATTCTATGGCGGAAAGAAATTACCCATTTAAATGTGATTTGTATCAAGATATTCAATGGATGAAACAAAATCCTGATAGGGCAAATAAAATGATTGATATTATAAGTAACGGTGATTATGAAGATTTTTTTTCTTCAAGTTATTACACAAATAAAGCATTAACGGATGGCAAAAGCGTGTACAGAAGGCTTCAACAAATATTTTTTGGAAGAGATAAAGCAGCATCATTATTTCTTATGCAATGTGGCTTTGATGGAATAAAATACCCTTCCGGCACAAAATGGCAAAAGCCAGATGGCGCATCTGACGATGCTTATAACTATGTTATATTTGATGCAAATAAAGTAAAAATAGTTAATAAAACAAGAATGTAAGCCGTATTATTACGGCTTTTTTAGTTTTCGAATATATTTATTAGAATTAAAAAATATGCAAAAGAAAAATTGTTGTACACTAAAAAATTAGATAATTTAAAAAAAGAAAAGTGTTTAAATAATGGAATTAAATTAATTTATTATTCTAATAAAAAATACAATAATTCTATAATATCAAATAAAGATGAAATATTAAAAGTTATAAATAATGCTAAATTTTGAAGAATGCATGCAGGATTACATAAAATGTTATGCTGACAAATCACGTATCTTGTTCATAGAAAAATACTTATACACGTTTGACGCAACGAAGGGTAAGAAAACACCTTTTATGCTTTTCCCAAGACAGCGTGTATTTCTTGAAACACTAGCATCAAATAGAAATGTTGTTAGTATTAAGCCTCGTCAGTGTGGTATCACCACATTGACATCCGCATGGGCTACAGCCCAATGTGCATTTGCTGACGCAGATGCTCCTGAAACAATCCTTTGTATTGGTAACAAATTGGACTTGGCACAACAGTTGATTACAAAGATTAGAGATTTCCTTGTTCAAGTTCCTCGTTGGTATTGGGGTGATGATTATTATTCACCTGACCCAAAATCAGAGAAGAATATGAGAAGTATTTTCATAAAGGATTCAAAATCAGAACTTGAGTTATTCAATGGATGCAGAATTGTTGCGAGGTCATCTGGTGAAAATGCTGCGCGTGGTATTTCAGCCGTATCAATTCTTATTCTTGATGAGGCAGCGTTCATTGAAAATGGTACAGCCGTTTACGCTACTGCTGCCGCTACAATGTCTTCAAACCCAAATTCAAAGACTGTTATGGTGTCAACCCCAAATGGTAAAGATATGTTGTACTACAACACTTACCGTTTGGCTTTGGCAAAGGAAAATAACTTTATTGCAGTTCAGTTCCGTTGGTATCAAGACCCACGTTATAACAAGAATCTTAAATGGTTCAAGAAAAACAAGGCTACTGGTGAAGTGGATTGGATTATTGAGCCAATATTAGACCAAACAGGAACAGTTAAATACGATGAATTACATTGGGAAGAACTAGTACAAAAGGGTTGGACTCCACGTTCTCCTTGGTATGAGGAAATGTGTAAATCATTCAACAATGATAAAGTGAAAATTGCTCAGGAGTTGGATGTATCGTTTGTTGGTTCATCTGATAACGTTATCGACCCTGAATATATTGAAATGCAAGAGAAACTTAATGTCCGTGAGCCACTTGAAGAAATGAAAGACCAAATGGTCGAAGAAACATGGTTTTGGAAGCCACCAGTTGCAGGACATAGATATATTGCGTCTTGTGACGTAAGTAGAGGCAGTTCTGAGGACTTTACTGCCATTGAAATTATTGATATGGATGGTAGGGATGAAAATGGAATGCCAATAGTTGAACAAGTTGCTGAATACTATGGAAGAAAACTTGGTGATGAAGTTGGCGAATTGTTATTCAATTATGCAACACTTTATAATAACGCATACGTAGTTATTGACTGTACAAATGGTCTAGGTGACGTTCCTTTATTCACGCTTATACACAAGGGTTATAAGAATCTTTTCTATGATGATTCAGAATTGAAGAAGTATACTGTTCAGCAGTCAAGCAAACAATATAAATTGGATAATGTTGATGTTATGCCTGGTTTCCATATGCAAGGTAATAGATACCCTGTTCTTGCTAATTTTGCAAATATGGTTAGAAACAACGAATTCAAGATTAGGTCTATAAGAGTTATAAATGAGTTGAATACATGGATATTCAAGGGAGAGGCTAAGAGAATGGACCACATGGATGGTAGCCACGATGACGCAATCACTTGTCTTGCAATGGGATTATTCGTTATGATGTTCTCATATAAGAAGATGGAAAAAGCAGCAGATAAGGATAAAGCTATATTGAATGCTTATATGATGACTGGTGCAATGCAAGTCAATCAGAATAAAATGATAGAAAACAGACCTATTACACCTAACAATGGTTTGCCTTTTTATAACTACGATTCTTTGACTAAGTATAAAAATGCAAATGGCGTTGGTATTCAAGGTTCTTATTTATGGCTTTTTAGCGGCTACAAATAAACTACTCTTTATATTTATAGTTAATAAAATATATTTTATAAAATTGTAAATTAATGGCAAAAAATAAATTAACCGTTTTTCAAACCCTTGAAAGAGCGTTAAAGGGCAATTTTGCGTCAGACCAAGGCTTTCAACCTCACGTAAATTCGTATGATATGTCTGGTGCAAATTCTGTCATTTATAAAACGAAAGACAAGGATGATTATGAAAGAACGAAGCTAGAATTACAGCAGAATGCTTATCTTAAAGAAAGATGGCTTAAAGCAAATATAGATTTGTCAGTTACTGCGTTTGCAGGATTGACAAATGTTAAACTTATGTATCGTGATGCTGACCTTATGGATTCATTCCCTGAGATTGGCGCAGCACTTGATATTGTGGCGGAGGAAAGTTGTTTAAATGGCGAAAAAGGACAGATTGTTAATGTATATTCAAAATCAGATAGAATTAAAGCAATTCTTGAAGATTTGTTTGTGAATAGGCTTAATCTTCAAGTTACTGCCCCTATGGTTATTAGAGGTATGTGTAAATACGGAAACCAATTTATGATGCTTGACATTGATAATAAGTTGGGTATTAAAGGTTGGAGGCAATTACCAGTATTTAACGTTGAAAGACTTGAAAATGGTATTCAGAATCCTTATGGAAGTGGCCAAAGTTTAGCAGTTAACAATAAAGAGTATGACAGTGATGATTTTGCAACAAAGTTTGTTTGGTTGGATGAAAACAACAGTCAGATTCCTTTCAGAAATTGGCAGATAGCACACTTTAGATTGCTTACAAATTCTCTTTGTTTGCCTTATGGGTGTTTAGTTGGAGACACTAGAATCGAAACTGAGCTAGGCTATAAAGAAATGTCTAAAATAAACATTGGAGATAATGTATGGACATTTAATACTAATTCTCAGAAAAGAGAGTTAGGAACAGTAACTATGTTTATGCCAAAAGGAGAAAAAGACATATATAAAGTTTCAACATTTCATAATGAAATTGAAGGTACTGATGACCATAAATTATTAGTATATGATAGTAATGTACTAAAATATAAAGAAATAAAAGACATTAGAGTTGGTGATTTATTAATTGTTGATAATTCTTTTAACAAGTGTCATGAAAAAATTAAAATAGATAAATCATATCCAACAGAAAATGAAGCAAATTTAAATAAAACTATGACTTGGTGGAAAAATTATGTTAATTTTATACCAGATTATGTTGATGAAGAATTTGCAAAATTTTTTGGATTTATGATTGGGGATGGATGGATTACTCAAAATAAGTATATATATTTTGCAACCGGTGAATATGAAAAATTTAATATTGAATTTGCTAAATATGTAGAAAAAATTACTAATCATAGTTGTAGGTTTATAAAGCCATTTAATGCGAAAAACAATAATTATGAATATTCTTCTTGCGTAATACCTTCAAAATGCCTTGCGTTAATAATGCATCGAATGGGATTTGTTGATGGCTTTGATAAAAAAAGAATACCTGAGTGGGTTTTTGCCTCTAGTGATGAAATTAAAAAGAAATTTCTTAATGGCTTAATGATTGCAGATGGGTCTTATAATATTGATAAATATGGTACACTTAGGTGCAGCATAGAAATGTCTAATGAACAATTGGTAAAAGATATAAAAACTCTTGTACAATCATTAGGATATAAATCATCCAAAGTTTCAAGTAGAAACAGAATAGGAAAAAGAACATCATTAAATTCAGGGCGTAATATTATAACAAAAAACACTAGTTATTATTTTTATTTCTATGAAAGTTTTAATAAACAAGAGAAAAAATATGATTTAGTAAATAGATTAGAAGATGGATTTAAAACTGAAAAAATTAGAAAAATAGAATATATAGGCAAAAAACAAACGTATGATTTCACCGTAAATAATGACAATAGTAATTTTTTTGCTAATGGTATTGTAACGCATAATTGTTCATATTTGAATGCAGCACGTAGGCATTGGAGAATGCTTTCATTGATGGAAGATATGATGCTTATATATCGTCTTGAACGTTCAATTGAAAGGCGTGTTTATAAGATTTACGTTGGAGCAATTGACGATGCTGATGTGCAGGCATATGTTGAGCAGATTGCAAATAACTTTAAGAGAACTCCTATCATTGACCCAATGACAGGACAAGTTGACTTAAGAAAGAATATATTGTCAGTTGACCAAGATATATTCATTCCGGTAAGAGACCAAAATGCCCCAACTCCTATTGATACGCTTTCAGCAGCACAGAATTTGACTGCTATGGATGACATTAAGTTTGTACAGAACAAAGTGTTAACAGCACTTAGAATTCCAAAGTCATTCTTGAATTTTGAAGAAAATGCTGGTGATGGTAAGAATCTTGCTCTTATGGATATTCGTTTCACACGTGTTATCAATAGAGTGCAGCAAGCATTCTTGATGGAGTTAACAAAGATTGCAAGTATTCATCTTTACCTTTTAGGTTTTGAGGATGACCTTACAAACTTTAATCTTACAATGAATAATCCATCAACTCAGGCAGAACAACTTGAGATTGATAATTTACAGAAGAAGATTTCAGCAGTTAGAGACGCAGTATCTGACCCAGGAAATGGTTTACCAGTAATGTCACAAACACGTGCGCTAAAGCAGATTATGAAATGGTCTGATAAGGAAATCAAGGAGAATCTTGAAGAAATCAGACTTGAAAAGGGCCTTGCAGCAGAACTTGAAAAGACTACTCAGATTATCAAGAGAACAGGAATCTTCGATATTGTTGATAGAATGTATGGAGAACCTGGTGCTGAATATCAAGAAGAAGACCAAATGGGCGGACCCGACGGCGGTATGGGCGGCGGAATGCCTGGTGGCGGAGGCGGTGGCTTCGGCGGCGGCTTAGATGAATTAGGGACACCTGGAGGAGAAACAGAAGGAGATATTTCTGGAAATGAGGGAGCAGAGCCAACTGCTGATATGGCAGGGGGCGCTCCTCCTGAAGGTGACACACCACCTCCACCTCCCGCAAATGAAAGCAAAAAATCTAAAAAAGTTTTGACTGAAAGCAAGGCTAGAGAAATACTCAAGGAAAGGAAAAACATTTTAGATAATATGTTTGATGCTTATCTTAGTAAGATTGATAACAGAATAGAAAGAAGTTCAAAACAAGAAAGCATCATAGAAAGGACAGACGTATATGATAAATCTCTTTTGATTAATGAAGAATTTTCAAAAATGATTGATTCATTAAATTTGTTAAATAATGAAGAAGAGGCTGATGAATAATCAGCCTTTTTTATTGTTGTAAATATTTATAAATAAAATAAATTAATGAGTTTCATAGATGACATCATAAGTGAAGAAATAAAAAAGGAATTTAACTATATAATAGAATCACACCAAGACATTGTTGATAATATACAACTAGGCATAGATTTGGTTGATTATTTATGGTTGAATCCCGATAACACGTGGTGGATAAAAATAGAAGCCAGATATAAGGATTATAGGGGATATAATAAAAGGCATCCACAAAGTAGTACTCCTAAATGGTGGAGTAGCGTAGGCGGTATGGATGGAACAAGAAGAGAAAATCACGTAGGTTACGTGATTGTTCGTGGAAGAACAAAAGAAGATTGCGTAAATTCAATTAAAAATGCTGTAGTGCATCTTAACCCTTGGGCTGCTCAACAGATTGGAACAAATACAATTTATTCAAACGGAAACGCAGAAGCAATAAAAATTGCGTGCAACGCTTTTTTTGCTAGAGCATATATGACAATCAATAAAAGGTCAATGGAATTTGCACTTAAAAAAGCGAGAGAAGATAAAAGGCTTGGAAGAAATAAGGGTAGAGAGTTACATCACAGACTTGGAAAGCCACAAGATAGTAAATTAAGACCTGGTTCTTTAATTGATTGTGATATTGATAACCCACAGGCGCAGAAAGAATTGTCTGACTACCTTAACAAACAAGGTATCAATCCATTTAGAGACTCTGCTAGCCACGATGGAAGACACTATATAATATTCGACAAAGATAAACAGAAAAACTTAGATTTTTCATTTTTAAATAATAATAAAAATTACTCATCTAATAACAGACCTGGCGACCCACCAGTACTTTTGAAACCTGATGCCAATATGTTATTATACTCAACGGTTGGAAAATAAAAAATATTATGGACGAAAAGCAGAAATATATAGAAATGTGGCATACAGCAATTAAAAATGCTTCTGCTGCTATGCGAAACGGTGACATGGATATGTATGACAAATATTTTCAAGAAATAGAAGATATTCATGAGAGATACAAAGAAATTGTCAACGATGAAGATGCTACAATTAATATGAATTTCACAAACCTTAATGCAACGGTTGAAAGTGTTCTTCCAAAGTTGTTAATTAAGGATAAGAAAACTGTATCTGAATGCATCAAAATGATTAAGGAAGATAAGAACTTATCAGCACAATTTAAATTCTGTAACGCATTAAGAAATTTCAATTGTGAAGGTGATGCAAAGGATTACATTAATGAATCTCTTAAACTTGTGGAAAATGATATTGATTTTAAAACCCTAAAGAAGTCAAACAGAAAGTTTGCTAAGTTCTTGATTGAGCACAAAATCAGACCAACACAAGAATTAAGTGAGGAAGAAATAAAGTTCAACAATAGTTGTGATTATTTGTTAACTCATAAGAAAACCCTTAACAATTTAACTGAAATTACAAACAGTATTAATGAAGTTAGCAAATACATTGTTGAAAACAGAAAAGAGGCAAAGGAAAAGGTTGACATTTTAGCAATGGCAGAGCAAGTTGAGAAGAAATTGAATTCTTTGAACGAGGCTGAACAAGCATTGGTAAAAGATATTATGATGGCAAATAGTTCAGGCGCTGAATATAGAAGACAAAATCTTTTCAACAAAATTAAGAACGAATGCATTGAGAAAATCAACAAAATGATTTCTGAAAATGACGGTAGCGAGAAAGAAAGATTGCTTAATTTGAAAGAAACAATTATGTTGAAAGAATATGATAAAAATAATATTGTCGGAGATATTGCAAAATTGTTAGAAATTGGCGCAGTGCTAAGTGACAGTGAACACGATAAATTTTTATAATTAAAATGAAAAGAGCAATTAGACTTACAGAATCAGACCTTCATAGAATCATAAAAGAGTCTGTTAACAGAATTTTGAGAGAAGAATGGGAAAGCCCTTTAGAAAAGGCTAAGAAAAACAAAAACAATTTTGATAACGTAAAGAAAATTGACGTGTCAAAATTCCAGAAAAAAACTAAGAAGCCAAAGGCTGGCACATTTGAAGATTTACCATCATTTTCAAAGTTGAAAAATCTTAAGAATGAGAGCAGAAACAGCAGAATAGTAAACGAGGAATTTAATCATGACCAATATGTTCAATTAGTTCAAGACGCATATGACAAGGTTGCTGAAGCGTCAGATTTAATAGTAGAGGCTTCAAGTATTGTTCAATCTGAAGGAACTTATCATATTGGATATTTGAATGAGGCGTACAAAGCATTAGGCACTGCATCAGAGGCATTAAAAGCTGCTGACGCATCAATGCCTAAGAGTGGCAGACCTGGATATTTGGATATGTGGCAATCATATGATTGATAATATCAAGTCATTTACTAACAAAATATATGGGTGAACCATTTAAGGTTCGCCTTTTTTTGACTGGTAATAAAAAAAATATATATTTTATAAAATGAAATATATATGAGATTAAATAAAGAAATTAAAATTAACTGTTGTGATTGTATGGATTTAAAATATGGGAGTGTAAATAAAAATGACCCTCAAATAATTTATCTTTCCGGTAAAATGTGGATTTGCCCAACTTATGAAGGAGATTTTGAAACCCCTATAAATTTAGCCTATACAAATTTTAAAAAAGAATTAACAAAAATTTTAAGAAATAGTAAGATTTTTGATGCAAGACACATTTTGGATTTTGATATAAATCCAGAAAATTTAGTATGTAATAAAAAGAAATATTTTTCAATTACATTTTTTGTAAAACAAAATTCTGAAAAATTAATTAATTTGAAAAATATGAAAAATTTAATTGCATCAAATTTTGGGTATTTATTTAGAGATTTAGAAAATGAATTAATTGAAAATGAATTTGTAATAAGTAAAACAAAATAATTATGACAATTGACAATGTTGTTACATGGTATGAAAAAAATGTTAATTACAAATTAACAAAAACTTTTTTAAATTTTCTTGTAAAAACTGGAATTATAAATTATGATGTTGATTTGGAATTGTTAAATTTATTTCTTTTAGATAGATATGAAGATGATTTTGTAAAAGAGAATAATAAATTTAAAATTAAAAAAAATAGAATTCCAGTAATTGATAAATTTAAAGAAGAGAAAAAAGAAGCCACTAAAAAAGAAAAACCGGTCGAACAGAAATCTCCTGTAAAAGAACTTTCTGTTACAACTAAGAAAAAATCTAGTGGAAAAAGATTTAAGATAGAAAATCTTGGTGGCAGTAAATTGAAATTAGTTAAACTTTGATTATATTTATAATAAAAAAATAGTAATGAAAAAAGTAATTAGATTAACTGAATCAGATTTACATAAAATGATTGAAAATGCCATAAATGAAATCAGTTATGGTACTGTTGACGATGCACAATCAGTAGGCTATGATACATTTGGCGATTTGTGGCATAGTTTCTGGCAATTTGATAGCAAGCTTGAAGAACTTGAAGATAAATTTAAAGAAATAGAGCCAAATCTTTATCAGAATAGGAATTTTAACGCAATGAGAACAAGTAAGAATAATCCTTATATGAATAAGATATATTCTTTAATGCTTAAAATACAATCTAATATTGAAGGTATAAGAGAGGCTTCTGACGCTATAAACAGTATTTTAGAAAGAAAAAAAGCTCAAAACGATAATTTTGAAAATTCTACTATGAAATATGATGCTGCACATCAATATGATGATATTTCATGGGATGAGTATAAAAATGGAGAAATAAATAATGTCTAAGATTATTAAATTAAACGAATCTTCATTTAAAAAATTGTTAGAGTATGTTGGTGATGAAGAAGCATTAGGAAGGTATGATATTGCCCCTGATGATTATCCTAATATGCCTGGCGATGAAGGTGTGTCTGTTAACAGAAAGACAATGCAATCTGATGACGTTGTTTCTTATCCGTTAACTGATAAGGATTTTGAAGAAGAACAATTTGCTGGTCAAGAATATTTTGACCCATATGCAAGAGATATATGAAAATCATTCGTTTCATTAGGTATAGGACTTACCTTTAATGATAATTAAAAAAGGCAATAACATTGCAGTTGGCCCAAATATGTGAGCAACTATTTTTTGGCAAAGGTAGATGTTTTTTGCGATATAGTGATATTTACCATTATAAAGATTGTTAATATGAACGCATTAATAGAAGAGGTAGTTTCGCAAACAATAAACAAGTATGCCAATGAGAATTATAGTGAACGTAAAACCATTAACGAAAATGATGGTGACGATATGGGCATTTACAAAGAACTTGATGATAAGGTTATCCATATCTGTTATAGTCACAATTT
>Ga0310691_10005522_pt1 | contig 13796 bp, 8 predicted proteins | sample 176DNAGHGlowgp2_FD_203887 | JGI IMG/M metagenome (GOLD analysis project Ga0310691, IMG submission 203887) | Sheep rumen microbial communities from Palmerston North, Manawatu-Wanganui, New Zealand - 1766 DNA GHGlow gp2 (v2) (version 2) | ecosystem: Host-associated > Mammals > Digestive system >... | reverse complement strand
ATGGAGTTCTAGCTTCATCAATCAAGATAGAATCTATTTCGTCGACAATAGCAAAATTCAAAGGTCTCCAAATCAGATTTCTTCTTTCCATTGTCTGAACTAAATTATCTCTCAAGTAATCAAATCATAATTCAGAATTTTCAACATATGTAATATCTTTAGAGTATTCTTCTCTTCTTTTTTGTAGGGGAGTTCATTTTACTACGCTTCCAACAGTCAGTCCTAACCATTGATACAAATATCCAATCCATTGAGCATCACGAGATGCTAGATAATCATTCACTGTTACTACATGTACTCAGTTTCATGATAAGGCATTTAAGTATACAGGAGCTGCAGCAACGAGAGTTTTTCATTCTCATGTTTTCATCTCGGCGATTTTACCTTGATGAAGAATGATTCATCAAAGAAGCTGAACATCATAAGGAATCATGTTCCAAGTTTGCTTCTCTCATTTTACATCATATGTATCTCAAACCATTCTCTTACAAGCTTGCTTTACTACAGCAAAAGCTTCTGGAAGAATATCGTCAAGAGTTTCTCAATTATTTAATCTTTCTTTAAATTCTGGAGTCTTTGCTTTGATTTCATCGTCTGTTAGGGTTTCAAATTTGTCGTATCGTTCATTGATTTTATTTACAATAGGTCGTATAGTGTTAATTTGTTTTTGATTGTAATCTCATCAAATTAAGTTAGTTAATCGATTAAACATAATTTTGCGAATAAATTGAATATAAAGTACTTATCTTGCTAAACTTTAACAAGTTTTTTGATTATATAAATCCCAGAGAATAAAACAATCTGATTTTTATTATTTTGCTATGTTAAATGTCCCATATAAAATTGAATTAAAGTCAAATTGAAATCTTTAATTTAATGCTATCTTTTTTGCTTTTTTTGAAGATAGTGAGTATAATTGTGAGTGTTTATTTGAGTACTTCGTTTTATGAGAAGAAAATATTTGTTAATTGTTGTATCGGTTATGTTATTTCGGGCTTTCTCCCCATCTTTTCTTTATGTGGAGGCAAGTGTTACTACTACAAGTCAGCCTGAAGTATGTTCATGACCATCTGAAATGATGTCTAATTATTTTAATTTTCAAAAAGAAGCTATAAATTTACTTTTGGAAACTAAAGTAAATGAAAGGCTTTTAAAAGTTACATTTACATCAAAAGGTTTGTTTTCAAAAGAAGTATTGGGGTTATCTGCACTAGATTTGATTGCGAATGGTATTATTTGAAATATTAGATCTTCAGTTTCTAATTTACTTACTTCAGCGGTATTGCTTCTTTTGGTTTCGTCTTCGGTTGTTCAATCTAATATAGAATGATTGGCAATATTATTTAAGGATAGCCCAGCTGTAAGAGATTATAAAGAAATGTTAGATATAGAGAGCCAGTTATTTGATGTTGCATATTTTCGTTCAAAACAAATAAATCTGACACGTCCACTTGAGTGAAATTTAATGGGTGAATTTTGGGAATTGGTTAATAAATATGAAGAAATGTGATTATTGGAAAAGAGAACTTTTTCAGTACCAGATGTTAGTATGGTAGATGTTTTGTCTGATTTATTAAAGATGAATGCGGCAATGAAACATTTTATTATGGTTGGTGGAAAACTGTGAAAGTCTGGTTTGACTGCTTATTATTGATGTCTTTGAGCTTGAGGTAATGTCTGTAATGGACAGAATTTTGCTTTGAAATTTAGTCAGAAAGCGATTGATCAATTGACAGGTGATTATAGGGATGTAATGGGATTCTCAGTATGTAATCCATCTGTAAATTTGTTTGTGAGTAGTATTGATGGTGCGGTAAGTAATGGTAAGGATTCAGTAAAAAATTCGATTCAAGATGTAAAAAATTCTATGAATACTTTGTGGGGGGCTCTTGTTGGTAAAGGAAGGTGGGACTTTAAAAATAATAGAAGTAATATGTGTGAGTGAATAAGTGACTATGAGATGGCTCAATTGAGGGCTTATTGGGGTCCAAATCGAACATGTTGAAAGTGGGTTAATGCTTCTTTAGATTTATGAGATTTTTCTTCAGTTTGGTCTGAGGTAAAATGATATTCTAAAGAAAAAAAATCAAAAAATGAACAAAAAGATAATTTATCTAAAAATATAACTTCTCAAAATAAAAATCTTGCATGATTGTCATCCTATATGTCCACTCAAGATAGAAAATTATGGTGGAGTAAGATGTTTTGAGATAAAATTGGGTATAATTCTAATTTTTCTTTTGAATTGAATGCTGATTTTGAGAATATCTTTGAGGAAGTTATGGGTCAATATTGACAGTCTTTGGAGAATGCTATTTCATCGGATGTTTCTGATTTAGTTTCGCAAGGTGATTGACTTTTGAGGCAAGTTAATACGACCATGAATAATACGTCTAAGTTAAAGGATGTTTTACAAAAAATTGTTGATAAACAATGTTCAGGTTAGTTATTGGATACCTTTTATTTGATTGTTTTTACTATGAGAGTTTATAATAAGTGTATTAAACGTTTATTTGTGTGTGTGATTGTGTGTTTACCTTGTTTTTCTGTTGCTTCATGGAAAGATGAGGCCTGTATTAATATTGAACAAGATGGATGATGTGTATCCGTCTCCGAGAATTATGAGCAGCCTTATTGTGTTACAAGCGTTCTACCTAATCGTGGAAATGAGGATATAGATAATGCAAAAATTTGTGTTCCGCCGGTTTTTACAAATAAAATTTCAGATATTGGTTCTGATATACAAACAATAGATTTGATTAAAACATATTGTAATTCTTTGTTTTGAGGTTCGTGAACGGGAAGAGTTTATTTTGCAGTATCTAGTAGTAAGACGGATAATGTGTCATGGGAACAAACTTTTGATTCTCATCAATCATTGTTTCTATATGCTTTGTGTTCATCTTTTGATGAAAAACTATGAAATAATAGTTCGCTGAAGGGTGTTTATAAATGAGATATATCTAAATTATTACATTTACAACAAAAATCTAAATGAAAAGATTTATGTTCATTAAATGAAAATAATGGGTTGGAGGGGTGTGATTTGTCTGTTTATGTTACAAAAATTTTTGAATGAATAATGTCAGATTTGTTTAAAATTAAGTATGCACAAGTACTACATGTGAGTACGATAGAGAATTTTGATCCAAAGAAAAAAGTTGAAGAATTTATGGGTATATATTCTTTGATGGAGACATGATATGATAATTTAAAAAAGAGTTATAGTAGGACTGTTTCTGTTTTAGAATGAAATCAGAAATTTTATAAAGATGTGTTAAATTCCGTAAAAATAATAGATAATTCAAAAATATCTAATTTGGCAGAAAATTTAAGTTGTTCGTGAAATATGACTTGAATGAATTTTGTAGCATGTGCGTTACATTCGTATCATAAATGACTTTCTCTGACTCCATCTTTTGTAACATTAGTTTATAATGAGTTGCTACATTATCGTCATTTTATTTTGTATTATTCATATGTAATGCAATCTAAAGAAAAGGAAACGAAGAATTTAGAATATGAAATGAATAGACAGGATTTGAAAAATTATTCTGATATGCAAATAGAGGCATTTAAAATGGTACAGAATAATTTTGAGGAGTTTAGTATGACTTATCCTTTGCATATTTGGGTCTTATTGTATGCAGAAAAAGTGGAGAAATTTAGGAATAATAATTTGTCGAAAGTTATTCCATTATTTTATTCTTTATCTGAAAAATTACAAAATGTACAGGAATCATCTTCATAGAATATTATGAGTGTTGCTTATTATTTTTATTGCATTTTTTTGTAGTCAAAATCAAGTTATATGACTTGATTTAGCGGAACAAATCGCTTTAAAAACTCAAACTTATTATAATCAAAATTTTTCTGATGAATATTTTTCAACTGTATACTCTTCGAAATTTTTAAAAGATCCGTTTGGTGATGCTATGTCAAGTGTAGAGGGAATGTCAAAACAGTTACAAATGGCATGAGTTCAGTATGTAGAACAGGTTTTGAAAGAAAAGTGATGTTATATGTCTCAAAAAAAGATTTTAGGAATATTATATGCTTATGTGCCCGAGTTTAGAGTTGAAATTACAAGAAGCTTGAAACAAGAAATTTGAGATTATGATATTAATAAATATAAATTCGATGAAGCAACGTTAAATAAATATTGTAGTGAATTTTATGAGTGTGAAAATTCAGAGTGAAATTTTAAACGATTAAGGAGGATTTCAGCAAGTTCGTCAGCAGACGTAAAAACTCATTGTAAGGAATTTTTTACAAAAAATTATAAAGATGGAGAAAATAATAAAGAAATTTTACAAAAAATAGAAGTTGCTCAAATTTGAGCAGATAAGTATTGGAATAATACTACGGATGATTCGCCTTATGATATTATGCATGATTTAGAAATTCTTGCAAAAGTATTATATTATGGTGTAGAAGGACCGATAACACCAGTTCTTTATAAGATACCAACATTTTCAAACTCTGCTAAAAATTTGGTTGGTAAAAAAAATGGTAATAAGTGATCTAATTATAATTCTTCAGATTGATGAAGGAAGGAATTAAATTCAAAGAGAAATGATGATATAGTGGATAATGGTTGATTATTGGAGCCAAATGGCTGATGAGGGTGAGTATCGTTGGTTTGATGAAACATGTTAGATAAAGATATAAAACTAGAAGAAGATTGATGATATTCGAATGATGTTAAGGCCTTACCATTTGTATATGAAAAAAATTGATGATTTGATGATTTGGTAGAGTGATTGAATCCATTAATGTTACAAGATAATGATGCAGAACTTTATTCTAGTTTATGTAAAGAGCAGGATGATTGAGAGGTTGAACAAGAAGATTTAGGGAAAGAAAATAAAGAGATTGTATGAGATGTTCCTAATTTTTCAGATTTATCTGACGAAGAATATCAAGAAGTTATTGATTATATGCTTGGGGCAGTTGATGATTATTTAGTGTTACCAGAAGATAAAGAGGAAGAAATACAACAAAATGTGTGAAATATAAATAATATGATAGACGCAACAACACCATCAGACCTAGAGAAAACTGCAGAGCAAATAAAAAACTGTTGGAAATCTTGTGAATGATTGCGTATAGACCAAAAAGCTTCGTGTATGTTAAAATGTGCGTGTTGAGAAATAAAATCTCCTGTTTTTAATCCGGAAAAGACTCCATGATTGTGACCTATATTTTTAATTAGGTTTTGTGCAGTGCCAGCTGTTAATACAAACTTTTCTATTGGCTGAAAGAGAATATCATCAATTGAAGAGTGATTGAATGAAATATATTGAGTGGTAGATAAGCTTTCAAGGGAATGAAGATTATGAAAATGGACTCAACAATATGAATTTTTGGATTCCTCAACCAAAAAGATTAATATAGCAGATACTTTGGCTTTTAGTATTGATGTGGAGTTTGTGGATGTAATGAATAAGACATCAAAACATTCTGATCAATATTGAAAAAAAATATTGGAAAATTTTAATAAGGAAGCTTTAATGGTTTATGGAATATCTAATCCATTAGATGATTCGTTGGCAAGGAATGTTTATCGTATTGTTTGAGATTGATGAGATGAACGAGGTTTGAGACCAATGGTTGATTTGATCGAAGATTCGAAAGCCAATCGTTATAGTATGGTAGAAGAATCTTTTTCTAACTGGATGGATCAACAAGCAAATTTACGAAAAAAAATGTCTGAAGATTTCTCTGATTGGACCGAGTATGCTAATACTTTGAAAATGAAAAAGAGTTAAAATAGAGCAATATGCGATATTTAATAATTTAATGTTAAAAATTATTTTAACAAAAAAGTGGGGAAAAGTTCTCCACTTTCGCATCGGTATGTTTGAAGATATTTTAAACAAAAATATTATCTTTTTATAGTAAGCATTTTTCTGAGCCTACCCCTAGTCCATCCATTTGCGGGCACATAAACCATTTCTGAACCTCATGAAGGAGTTTTGATGAATCTATATCCATCTGGATCTACTCTAAGTCTAGTTTCCCAGCAAACTTTTCTACCTCTAAGAAACCAGTGATAAGTATTTCATTTCGGGTTAGTCATTACTCCAATAGCTCCCCAATCTTTTCCATCATTTAAGTCGAGTCTTCTCTTTGGATATTCAAATCTTTTTGCTCATTTAGTTCTACTAGCTTGTTTTTGAAGCTGAGCTTTTTTTTTGGCAATTCCTTGCTTATTTGTTCTTGATGCCATTTTTAATATTAGTTGTAATAAAACCTGGATGGTCAGCTGGCAACGAGGATCGAACTCGTGACCTCACCCTTACGAGGGGTGCGCTCTACCGACTGAGCCATGCCAGCCTTTCTCTGACAAAGAACTTATATAAAATGAATAGGCTTTTTCAAGTGAATTTTCTTTCCCTTGCAACGAATTATAAATTTTCTATACTTAATTTTTGTAGAAAATTCTTATTTTTGAAAAAATCGTGAATAATGAGCAAAACTAAATATTCAAGTCAGATTTCTAAATTTTTGCAGAAAACACCGACAGAGCTTTCAGAATTATCCAATTCTGAGCCTGGTGATGCATTTTTGGATCATATGCTAAAAAAGTTTGATCAGCATATTGCGAAATGATGAAAGATTTTACTTATCACTCTAACCAAAAAATCCTCAGAAGAAATTACGAATTTTTTAATCTCAAAATGATATAGAGCTTTCTATCTACATTCAGAGGTTCAGACTATGGATAGATGGGAAATAATCAAAAAGCTGAAAACCTGAGTGATAGATATAATAGTTTGAGTAAATTTGCTCCGTGAGTGAATAGACTTGCCTGAAGTGACATTAATTGCGGTTCTGGATGCAGATAAAGAATGATTTCTCCGTTCTACAACATCGCTTACTCAGATAATTTGACGTGCAGCCAGAAATCCAGATAGTGAAGTAGTATTGTATGCGGATAATTTCACTGAATCTATGGTAAAATCACTCCGAGAGACATATCGTCGTCGCACGATTCAGAATAATTTTAATATTGAGCATCATATTACTCCAAAAGCTGCCCATTCAAATGTAAAAAATTTGGAATCAGTGAAAACAGATGAAGAACTAGTTCAGCAGCAAAATTCTACATTTACTCGCTGAAAGGTTAAACGTTTAAAAAGGATGACAAAAGCAGAAAAAAATCTGATTATGAAAGATTTAAAATCTCAGATGGATGAAGCTATTAAAGAATGGAGATTTGAGGATGCTGCGGTTATTCGTGATCAAATTAAAGAATTGGAGGAAGGTGTATAATTTGGCTGTTTTTGTTTGTTAAATTTTGGTTTTCTGAAAATTTCAATGTAAAAAGCACAATAGTCAGAAATACCATTGTGCTTTTTTAGTTAAGAAGATAAACAGTCGAATAACTCTTTTTTTATCTCTTTTTGGATGGAACATAATTTTTTTGTAATTTGTTCCTTTTCTTTTTGGGTGTGTCTGGATTCTGAAAGAGTATCATCTATAATTTGAATGATTTCTTCCAAAACACACTCTCCATCATTCATGAATCGTGCATACCGTCTTACTTCCATTAACTTTTTGTCAAAAGTTTTATCGGAATCGTATGCATTTACGCATGTGATTGCACGATTTAATCTGGATAGTAGTCTTTTGTGCATGTTTTTTTAATTTTTGTGTTTTCATGAAGAGTAATGATTTTTTCATGAAAGTCAACATTAATTGCCTAATCATAAAAAAGGTATCATTTTGTTTGACAAATATATATATTTATATATAATAAAACGGGTGATACAATTATTGTATGTTGATGTATCATATAAATGGTTTTATTTATTTTATGTTTGTGCTGATGAATAACATTAATATCAACAAAGAAAATTGAATAAAAACTGTTCGTAGATTATATTCGGCGGTTAACGAATTAATTGATATTTTAAGTAGAGATATAAGTGAAAGAGGTTTTAATAAAAAGGAATTGGAGGAAAAAATTCAGGCTTATGTTAATTATTTTGATGATAATAAAGAATTTACTAAATTAAAAAATAGTGATAAGGATAAGAACTTTTTAGCTAGTAAAGTGAAGAATGATTTAATTAATCTTACGATTTTGTCCTCTTCTAAGGAAGATGCAGTTAATGCGAAAGATGCATTAGAGCAGTTATCAGATGTAACTTCTACAGATGTAATGGATGTCTTGAAAAGTTGTATTGATGACGGTTGAAAAGTAGGTAAATATACAAAATATGCAAAAAAGAAGTTGATTATGAATAATGTACCATCGATATATGAAAAGGAAGAAACAAATAATTGAACAGATCTATATTATAATGTTGTACATTGAAAATATCAGATTTTACAAGGAGATAAGATATATACAACAAAAAGAGGTAGCGTTGAAAAAAAACAAGATGTTGATTTACAGGAGATCTGAGAAACAGGAAAAGTAGTGGATACTACAAAGGAACAAATAGAAGAAACTACTGGGGTAAATCATATAGAATTTGAGGATGTAGAAAAGAAATCAAGTGATACAGAAGATGTTGAAAAAATTGCAGAGCAACCTAAAAAAATAGATGCGATGAGTGAATCGCAAAAAGAAGAAAATAAACAGTTAGAAGATGGAGTTGAATGGTCTGAAGAAAGAATTATTGATGAATTGAAGAAAATTCAGGATATGGAATGATATGAAGATTTAAAAAGATGTAATGATGTTGAGTTTTCCTTTTTGGCGCAACAATTAAACTCTTCTAAAGCAATAGAATTATTGAAAAATATATCTATATCTAAAAACAGTGAGTGAAATGAAGAAGAATTAAAATTAGAGTTTAAGAGTATGCTTGATAAATTATTGGCAAGTTTTATGGTAAACCCTGATTATCTTAAAAATAAAGCTATAAATAAAGAGTTAACAGGAAAATGATGATTTAGAGTTATAAGAACAAATTTTTGCAAAGCATTATGATTATGAAAAGGTTGTGGAGCTGCTGTGGCTGAGCTTAAAAACATATCTGAATATATTATGTTTATTTCTTGTATTAATAATATTAAAAATTCTGTTATTGAAACTAATAACAAAATTACATGAAGATGACCAAGACCAGGGACGTTGAAGTCTTTATTATGATGAGAAAAAGATGACCTTGGTATTTTTAAAGATATTGAAGAATATTTGATTAAATTGTTGTGTAATAAAATAAAAGAATTTGAAAAATTAAAAGAGAAAGAAGAATCTTCAGAAAAAATGAAGGAATTGATGAATGAAATTGAATCAGACTTTAATCTACTGATTTCTAAAGATGAAAAAGGGAAGTATTCATTAACTAAAATTGTTAGCGAAGAGATTGGTCGTTTAGTTACGAATAAAGAAAAATTAAGTGGTAATTGGGTTGATTGATTATTATGTCTATTTTTGCCAGTTTTTATAAAGATATGAATACTAGCTAAAAATAATAGTATTTTCGCTCATCATTGGCTTGATTATATTGATACTAGCAAATTTACCTTTGAAGAGAAAGAATCCTGATGAAATATAACAGATTCTATTATAAAATATGAGATTAATTGAAAACCTATTGAGTTAAAAGTTTCTAAATTAAAAGATTTTAAATTTAAAGATACTTTGACGTATAGTTACTACCATTTTAAAAATGTAGTTTTATATGCGATATATAAGACAATAAAGGAAAATAATGACTGTGTATATGGGGTTGAGCTGGAAGAAAATGAATGAGATAAGCCTAGTCTTGTTGTTTATGATATAGATAATAATAAAAAGAATCGTGGGAATAAATTTTTTGAAGATTCTCATTATGATGAGGTTTTGCATGAAGTTTTCAAAAATGATGGTGCAAATATCGATACTCAAATTGGTCCCTGAAATATTAGTGAACCTATTAATACACAAGAAATAGATGGGACGTCGGGTGGTGAAGAGGTAAAAGAAATGCAGATGGATGAATGAAAGAGTACGAATAGCGCCGAAACACTTCTTAAAAATTGTACTGACTCTACTGAAAAGAAAAGTATCGAAAAAGAAGGGGAAAAAGATAAAGTAAAAGGTAGAGGAAGAAAAGGAGAAAGTCAAAAAAAATGAAAGGGGAAAGAAAAGAAAGATAAGGTATCTGAGTGAAAAGAAAATGCTGAAAATCTTACGATTGAAGATATAGTAGATTTCTATGTAAATAATAAAGATGAGCGAGAAAAATTAAAAGATCTTAAGAAAAAAGGTAGAAGAGATCAGAGGGATTGTTCTACGATGAGAAGGGATTATAAAGTTAAAATTAAGGATAAAAAGGGAATTGGACTTTGAGATATGGAAAAAATAGTAATTGGTACAGTGAGTTCAAAGCCATATATAGATAAAAATTTTGATAAATTTCTTGAAGAATTAAATAGATTAATTTCAAAAGAATAGAATTTTCCATCTAATGATGGTACAACTGAAAAGTAGCAGTTGTTCGTAATCAGATTGAGAATTTATAGGGGAAAAAGTATAGAAATATTCTTTTATTATTGCAATTATACTTTGAAAATCTATTCTCAAAGAAAGTTTTAATTTTTTTTATAAAAATCTGATGCAAATCAATTGGTCTGAAATGGAAAAGAAATGGCAGAAAAGATGGAAAGATGAATGAGTTTATTCCACACATGAAGATCCAAATAAAGAAAAGTTCTATATATTAGATATGTTTCCATATCCAAGTGGAGCAGGACTTCACGTTTGACATCCTAAGTGATATGTAGCTTCTGATGTACTGTCTCGTAAAAAAATGCTGGAATGATATTCAGTTTTGCATCCAATGGGATTTGATACTTTTTGACTCTGAACTGAACTATATGCAATAGAGAAAAAGATGAAACCACAAGTAGTTTCACAGCAAAATATTGATTATTACAAACAGCAATTAGAAAAAATCTGATTTAGTTATGATTGGGATAGATCTTTTTCTACAGCAGAGCCTGAATATTTTAAATGGACACAATGGATATTCTTACAGTTATTTACTCATTATTACGATGAAGAGCTTGATAAAGCTATGCCAATTGAAAATCTTGAAAAGAAACTCAGAGAGAAATGATTAGATGGAGAAGAATTAAAGAAAGAATTGGATAATCAAAGATTAGCATACGTAGATTTTAAACCTATTAATCGATGTCCTCATTGTCAGACTTGATTAGCTAATGAGGATTTAGTAGACTGAAAATGTGAAAGATGTGGATCTGCTGTTGAGCAGAAGCCTATGCGTCAGCGAGTTTTGCGTATTACTAAATATGCAGAAAGATTGATAAAAGATTTGGATGGACTTGACTGGGATGAAAGTATGAAAGAACTTGAGAGAAATTGGATTGGAAGATCAGAATGAACTCAATTCAAAATGTTCTTGGAAAATTCTGAAGACTATTTTGAAGTATTTACTACCAGGGTAGATACAGTTTTCTGAATGACTTTTGTGGTAATGGCTCCAGAGCATCCATTAGTAGATAAAATTACAACTGATGAATATAAATGAGCCGTTGAAAAATACAAGGAACAGGCAAAATTTAAAACTCAATTAGAAAGAACTGAACTTCAAAAAGAAAAAACAGGGCAGTTTACTTGAGCTTATGCAATCAATCCATTTAATGGAGATAAAATCCCTGTTTATATTTGAGATTATGTATTGGCAAATTATGGAACTGGAGTAGTTATGGCAGTTCCTGCACATGATGAAAGAGATTTTGATTTTGCTCATGTTCACAATATTCCTATTATTCAGAGTATTGCACCTGCAGATAAAAATCATCCAGAATATGATGCTATTGCAAAATGTGAAGTTTGCTATCCTGATAAATGAATAGTTGTAAATTCTTGAGAATTTACATGACTAACTTCTGATGAAGCTATCAAAAAGATGCAAATCTGGTTGTCAGAAAAAGGTTTATGATGAGTAAAGAGAAATTATAAAATTCAGGATTGGGTATTCTCTCGTCAAAGATATTGGGGAGAACCGTTCCCAGTAGTATTTTGTCCAGATTGTGGAGTAGTACCAATGAATGAGTCAGAATTACCTCTTCTTTTGCCTGATGTAGAAAATTATGAACCAACAGGAACAGAGGAGTGACCATTGGCAAATATTGATGAGTGGATTAATGTAAAATGTCCTCATTGCTGAAAAGATGCTAAAAGAGAATCAAATACTATGCCTGGATGGGCTTGATCTAGTCGATATTGGCTTAGATATATGGATGCACATAATGATAAAGAGTTTGTCTCTCCAGAAAAAGAGCAGTATTGGAAGAATGTAGATGTTTATGTATGATGAGCAGAACATGTTACTAGACATATGATTTATGCAAGATTTTGGCAGAAGTTCCTATATGATTTGTGAGTAGTGACTCAAACAGAACCATTCCACAGATATGAAAAAGTCTGACTTATTATGGCTGAAGATGGTCGTAAAATGTCTAAGAGGCGATGAAATGTAGTTAATCCCGATGATGTAATTGCTGAATTCTGAGCTGATGCATTCCGTACATATGAAATGTTTATGTGACCATTTGATCAATATATTTCATGGAATACTAACTGACTTAGATGAACTAAAAAATTCTTGGATAAAGTAGTTGCATTACGGGATAAAGTTTCTCCAGATGCTAAATTACCATCTGACGTAGAAATATTGTTTAACCAGACAATTAAAAAGACAACAGAGGATATCGATGCATTCCGTTTCAATACTTCAATAGCTCAGTTTATGATATTGGTTAATTCATTCACTGAATGTGAAGCTATTCCAACTGAAGTATTCGAGAAATTCGTTATTTTGTTAGCTCCATTTGCTCCACATTTAGCTGAAGAATTTTGGTCTTTATTATGACATGAATTCTCAATATTCAAGAATGCTAAGTGGCCTAAATATGACGAGAGTAAACTTAGCTCAGATTTGGTAAAAATGGCAGTTCAATTTAATGGAAAGGTTAGGTGAACTATCGAAGTTTCAAGAGGTGCAACTCAAGATGACGTAATGAATGCAGTTAAATCTGACTGAAAATTGAATGGATATTTGACATCATGAGAACCTAAGAAAATAATTTATATTTCAGGAAAGATTTTGAATATAGTATTATAATCAAATATTTTAATATGAAAAAAGTCTCCAATTTGGAGACTTTTTTGGAAGCCCTTAAAGTTTTAGATTATTCAAATTCAACATAAACTAATTCTGAAGGATCTTTATATTTACATACTCAGTTTTTTCCGATACGGTTAGAATTTTCATCAAGATTTTCTGATAATCTGAATGTTGTACAAGGTGCAAATTCTTTATCCTCACCATAACATGTTAAATCTGAACAGTGGGCAGGAAGTACCCAGTTGGCTTCTTGCTCAGATAATACACGTTTAATGTTATATCATTTTCTTTCTTCAGTTTCATCAATTAAGTTTTCATCAAGTTCAGTGTTTTCAGTTTCATCAATTAAGTTTTCATCAAGTTCAGTGTTTTCAGTATCATCAATTAAGTTTTCATCAAGTTCAGTATTTTCAGTATCATCAATTAAGTTTTCATCAAGTTCAGTGTTTTCAGTATCATCAATTAAGTTTTCATCAAGTTCAGTATTTTCAGTATCATCAATTAAGTTTTCATCAAGTTCAGTGTTTTCAGTATCATCAATTAAGTTTTCATCAAGTTCAGTATTTTCAGTATCATCAATTAAGTTTTCATCAAGTTCAGTGTTTTCAGTATCATCAATTAAGTTTTCATCAAGTTCAGTATTTTCAGTATCATCAATTAAGTTTTCATCAAGTTCAGTGTTTTCAGTATCATCAATTA
>Ga0310691_10005521_pt1 | contig 13796 bp, 7 predicted proteins | sample 176DNAGHGlowgp2_FD_203887 | JGI IMG/M metagenome (GOLD analysis project Ga0310691, IMG submission 203887) | Sheep rumen microbial communities from Palmerston North, Manawatu-Wanganui, New Zealand - 1766 DNA GHGlow gp2 (v2) (version 2) | ecosystem: Host-associated > Mammals > Digestive system >... | reverse complement strand
GTCGACTCGGCCATTATCGTGGTGGATGGTGCCAAGGGTGTGGAGACGCAGACCCGCAAGCTGATGACCGTCTGCCGTATGCGTAAGACGCCTGTCATCATCTTCATCAACAAGATGGACCGCGAGGGCCGCGACCCCTTCGACTTGCTCGACGAACTGGAGCAGGAACTGGAGATCAAGGTGCGTCCCTTGAGTTGGCCCATTAATCAGGGTGCCAAGTTCAAGGGTGTCTATAACATCTACGAACAGAAGCTCGACCTCTTCACCCCCGACAAGCAGCGTGTGACGGACAAGGTGGAGGTGGACATCAACAGCGAAGAACTCGACCAGCGGGTAGGCGAGGAGAATGCTGCCAAGCTTCGTGAGGATCTGGAACTGGTGGATGGCGTCTATCCCGAGTTCGAGGTGGATACCTACCGTTCTGCCGAGGTGGCGCCCGTCTTCTTCGGTTCCGCCCTGAACAACTTCGGTGTGCAGGAACTGTTGAACTGTTTTGTGGAGATTGCTCCCAGCCCCCGTCCTACGAAAGCCGAGGAGCGTGACGTGAATCCCGAAGAACCCAAGTTCACGGGCTTTATCTTCAAGATCACAGCTAATATCGATCCTAACCACCGCTCTTGTATCGCCTTCTGTAAGGTGTGCAGTGGAAAGTTCCAACGCAACCAGCCCTATCTGCATGTGCGTCAGGGTAAGACGATGCGTTTCACCTCGCCCACACAGTTCATGGCCCAGCGTAAGAGCACTATCGATGAGGCTTGGCCAGGTGATATCGTGGGCCTGCCTGATACGGGTGGTGTGTTTAAAATCGGTGATACGCTCACCGAGGGGGAGCAACTGCACTTCCGCGGACTGCCCTCATTCTCGCCAGAACTCTTCAAGTATATCGAGAACGACGACCCGATGAAGTCGAAGCAGCTCCAGAAGGGTATCGACCAGCTGATGGACGAGGGCGTGGCCCAGTTGTTCGTCAACCAGTTCAACAACCGCAAGATCATCGGCACCGTAGGCCAGTTGCAGTTTGAGGTCATCCAGTACCGCTTGGAGAACGAGTACAATGCCAAGTGCCGCTGGGAGCCCGTGCATCTGTATAAGGCCTGCTGGATTGAGAGCGACGATGATGCTGAGCTGGAGAACTTCAAGAAGCGCAAGTACCAGTATATGGCAAAGGACAAGGAAGGTCGTGATGTCTTCCTTGCCGACTCAGGCTATGTGCTCTCCATGGCGCAGGAAGACTTCAAGCACATCAAGTTCCACTTCACCAGCGAGTTCTGAGATAGCCTTTTTATTTCGTGGCTCAACTGAATGGGAGAGCGGAAGATCATACACGTAGACATGGACCAGTTCTTCGCGGCAGTGGAGCAACGGGACTATCCTGAACTCAGGGGAAAACCTGTGGCTGTGGGCCACGACGCGGAGCGTGGTGTGGTGTCGACTGCCAGCTACGAGGCTCGTCGTTATGGCGTCCATTCGGCCCAGTCGATACAGGTGGCCAAACGGCTTTGTCCGCAGCTCATCATCATTGAGCCCCATTTCCAGAAATATAAAGAGGTGTCAGGACAGATACGCGATATCTTTCACGACTATACCGACCTCATCGAACCTCTCTCGCTCGATGAGGCTTTCCTTGATGTGACCAAGAACAAACCTGGCATTCCTCTGGCCGTAGACATTGCCAAGGAGATCAAACAGCGCATCAAGGAGACGACCGGACTAACGGCCTCGGCTGGCGTGAGCTACTGTAAGATGTTGGCGAAGATTGCCTCCGACTGGCGCAAACCCGACGGACTGACGGTGGTGCATCCTGATAAAGCCCTCGACTTCATTGGGCAGTTAGACATCAAGAAGATATGGGGCGTGGGACAGAAAACGGCAGAGAAGATGCATAAGATGGGCATCTTCACAGGGAGCGATCTCCGTAAGCAGTCGCTCACCCGACTTACTCAGGAGTTTGGTAAGATGGGGCACGTGTTTTACGACTTTGCCAGAGGCATTGATGAGAGGCCTGTCATCTCGGAGTGGGAGCGGAAGTCCGTCAGTTGTGAGCAGACCTTTGAGGCCGATATCAGCGATCCTTCCGCTGTTACCATCGAACTCTACCACACCACTCTCGAACTGGTGCGGCGGATAGAGAAGAGCCAGTTCGATGGGCATACCCTGACGCTAAAGGTAAAGTTCTTTGATTTCCAGCAGATCACGCGCAGCATCACCGTAGGACGAATCCTCCGTTCGAAAGATGATATCCTACCTTTGGCTAAGCAGCTCATGAAGGAGGTGGAATATCGTTCGCACCCCATCCGGCTCATCGGCCTGGGAGTCTCGAATCACAAGGAAGAACTGGCGGATGACTCTCCCCGTTGGATAGAGTTGGAACTGGAGTTCGAGCCGTGGCCATAGCCTGATTGTTACGTTAAAAACTTAAAAATATGATACAAGTTTTTGATGTAATTTCAGAAAATGGTGTACCTTTGCAGTAATCAACCGAACAACTATTCAAATAAAGCAAAAATGAAACAGACGAACGTAAGGCCTGCACTCGCCGCAGGCAAGTTAGGTATTTTGGTAGTAGGCTGCGGTGCAGTCTCAACCACGTTTATGACAGGTGTATTGTTAACTCGCAAGGGACTCGGCAAACCTGTTGGCTCATTCACTCAGTATGACAAGATCCGTGTTGGCAAGGGCGCCGACAAACAGTATCTGCACGTTGGCGACATTGTGCCTCTGGCTGATCTTAATGACATTGTCTTTGGTTGCTGGGATGTCTATCCCCAGAATGCCTATCAGGCAGCGATGTATGCCGAGGTGCTGAAAGAGAAGGACATCAACCAAGTGCGCGACGAACTGGAGCAGATTGTGCCGATGGCAGCAGCCTTCGACAAGAACTATGCTAAACGGCTCGATGGTGATAATGTGAAATGTTCAATGTTCAATGGTCAATGTTCAATCCCAACCCGTTGGCAAATGGTGGAGGCCCTTCGCGAGGATATCCGTCAGTTTAAGCAGGAGAAACAGGTGGAGCGCATCGTGGTGCTCTGGGCCGCCTCAACAGAGATCTACGTGCCCGTTGATGAGCAGGTGCACTACCGCCTTGAAGACCTTGAAGCTGCTATGAAGGCCGACGACCGCGAACATATTGCCCCATCGATGTGCTATGCCTATGCTGCTCTGAAAGAAGGAGCCCCGTTCATCATGGGAGCACCCAACACGACGGTTGACATTCCCGCTATGTGGCAATTGGCTGAACAGACAAAGATGCCTATTGCCGGCAAGGACTTCAAGACAGGACAGACGCTTGTCAAGAGCGGCTTCGCACCTATCATCGGCGTACGCTCCCTGGGACTAAACGGTTGGTTCTCAACCAACATTCTTGGCAACCGCGACGGACTGGTACTCGACGAACCCGCCAACTTCCACACCAAGGAGGTGAGCAAACTCTCCACATTGGAAACCATTCTGAAACCAGACTGGCAGCCCGACCTCTACGGACACGGCAATGACGAGGACTCCCAGTATTATCATAAGGTACGTATCAACTACTATCCCCCTCGCAACGATAACAAGGAGGGTTGGGACAATATCGATATCTTCGGCTGGCTCGGCTATCCGATGCAGATTAAGATCAATTTCCTGTGTCGTGACTCCATCCTGGCAGCACCGCTCTGTCTGGATCTCTGTCTGCTCTCCGACCTTGCCGCCCGTGCAGGTCGTTGGGGTACTCAGCGCTTCCTCTCATTCTTCCTGAAGTCGCCACAGCACGACTACACTCAGGGCGAGGAAGCCGTGAACAACCTCTACCAGCAGTACACGATGCTGAAGAACGCCATCCGTGAGATGGGCGGCTACGAGCCTGACGAGGAAATAGATTGAAAAAATCGAGCTACTGGAGCTACTGAGGCTTGTAACTCGCTGGTAATCAGCTGAAACACGGTGCAGGATAGGCTCAAAATCGAGCTACTATCCTGCACTAATGGTGCTACTGAGAGCGGTTTTGGAGCTACCAGGACGCGATTTTGGTCACTTTTTGACCTCGTCGTTACGCAGTCTTGATTTTACGAAATCATCCGACATCCGACATAACGCACTCGATAATCACTTGATAATAAGCATTATACGTGCTTTTTGAGATATGCTTATCCGACATAAGTCCGACATACTTCCGACATACTTTTGGCATTTCTCATGCTCTATGCAAGGATAGTTAGTAGTAAGGAAACTGGTAGTTAGTAGTAATGTAACTACCAGTTAGAATACTTCTAACCTTTCAATTCTCGAGAGAATTGAAGACTTTACTCCGTGCAAACCTCCACTTTACTCCGAGGAAACTTCCACTCCTCATGCCACTTCTTTACCCTCCTTATGTCATATCTATGCCATTTTTATGTCGGATGTATGTCGGACTTATGTCGGATGTAAACAATTCTATTTCTGTTTATTTCATTGAACACCAACAAATTATGCCATCAAGTATGTCGGATGTCATTAGATTTTGAGATTTTCCTCCAAATTTTTTTCAAAAGATGCTGTTTTGCCCTCCAAAAGATATAGTTTTGCCTTCTAATTCAACCTTCCCAGCAATCCAATAGATAGTCTTTCGCACCTCAAAAGACTATCTCTTGTCATTACCAAGTTTCCCAGGAAAATTATGGAGTTTTCAGGATTCGTGTGTCGCTTTCCGGATGTCAAGCGGACGGATGCCGAACTGCTTCTGGAAACATTTCGAGAAATAGGAAGGATTAGAGAAACCTACCATATAACTGATTTCGCTGACGGTACGATCAGTCTCGCGCAATAGTTGAGCTGCCCGTTTGAGACGTACCAGCAGAATCATCTCGTTGGGCGTGATATCCGCCAAGGTCTTGATTTTGGCAAAGAGTCCACTACGGCTGATATTCAGTTTGTCGGCCAGGAAGTTGACATTCAATTCTGAGTTGGAGAAGTTCTCCTCGATGATCTTGTTCATCTTCACGAGGAATTCATTGTCCGTCGGATTTTGGGCAATCTCAGTTACTGGCTCCAGAGGCTGTGTCGAGAACTTCTCAATCAAGTGACGCCGCATCTGCAAGATGTTGCGGATGCAGGCTTCGAGATACTGCATAGAGAATGGTTTCTCAATATAGGTGTCGGCTCCGACATCCATGCCCTCTACCTTCGAGTCATCGTCGGTCTTGGCGGTGAGCATGACGAAGGGGATATGACTGGTAAGCGGATTTTGACGTACACGGCGACAGAACTCAGAGCCCTCCATACGAGGCATCATCCAGTCGGAGATGATGATGCTGACCTCGTGCTTCTGGAGCAGGTCGAGGGCCTCGATGCCGTCACCGGCTGTGATGACGTTGTACTTCTCGCGGAAGTTGCTGCTGAGGAACTCAACCATATCTTCAGAATCGTCGACGATGAGGAGGGTAGATGAGCCCCCTAAGTTAGGGGGTTGGGGTTCTGAACTGGCTGATATTGGATCTTTGATTATCGGCAATGACGATATATTGTTATGTTGCTCGTTCAGACCCCTGTCGCCCCCTAACTTGGGGGGCATTGTGACGGGGAGGAGGACCGTGAATGTGGAGCCCTTGCCAACCTCGGAGGTGACGGTGATCGTGCCATGATGGAGGTCGATGATGTTCTTCACGATGTTCAAGCCGATGCCCGTACCAGGTTTATTGTCCTGTGCCTGGAAAAAAGGCTCGAAGATACGCTTGCGGTCCTCCTCGCGAATACCAACACCATTGTCGCTGACCACAATACGGAAGTGTTCGCCATCGGGCTCTACGAGGCAGCGCAGATTTACAATATCCTTGGTGTATTTATTGGCATTGGTAAGCAGGTTGCTCACCACCTTGGTGATGGCTTCGCGGTCGATGATGGCGGTAAAGTGGGCATCAGGGTAATCGACAGTGAACTGCTTGCCGCTCTGTTCGAAGGTGGGGGCGAAGCGGGTGCTGACAGACTCGATGAGCTCACGCACATTCTGTGGGGCGAAATGCAGCGAGAGACTCTGTTGCTCCACTTTGCGGAAGTCGAGCAACTGGTTGACGAGCTCCAACAGGCGATGGGCGTTGCGGTCGATGACTTTCAAATCGTCGGAGGGGGTTCCGCGCTTCATGATCTTCTCCAACGGTCCGATGATGAGCGATACCGGCGTGCGGATCTCGTGGGCGATCATGGTGAAGAAGTTGAGGCGTGCCTCACGGACCTCCTTCTCCTTTTCGGCATTGAGGCGTTCGATAGCCAGTTGATGCTGGCGCTCAGCACGCTTCAGTCGCAGGTGGACATAATACCAGATGAGTGCACCTATTAATAATACATAGAAGAGCTTGGCATACCAACTCCACCAGAAGGGCGGTTGAACGATGATACGGAGCGTGGCTTCCTGGGTAGACCAGATGCCATCGTTGTTGGTGGCCTTCACACGGAAGGTATATGTGCCAGCTGGGATGTTGGTATAGGTGGCGCGGGTCTGGTTGCCCACGTAGTTCCAGTCGCGGTCGAAACCTTCGAGCATATAGGCATACTGGTTCTTCTTGGGTGAGCAGTAGCTGAGCGAGGCAAAGGAGAGGGTGAACATCTGAGCCTCACTATAGCCGAGTGTCAGCTCATGGGCCAGGGAGAGGTCTACAGGCAGACCTTCTGCCGTCAGTTCCCGCTGGTTCATGATCTCGAGTGAGGTGATATAGACGGGCGGCACCACATTGTTGGCCTTGATCTGATAGGGGTAGAAGGCGTTGAAGCCGCTGGTACTTCCGAAGAAGATACGCCCGTCGCTGGCTTTCATGGCAGAGTTGGGCTGGAACTGCTCACTGACAAGGCCGTCGTGGAGCGTGAATCGCTGCAACTGCTTCGGCTCATACTTCACGATGCCCCGTTCGGTGGAGAGCCAGAGGGCACCATGATCCTCGACGATACCCATCACGTTATGGTTGGGCACATCGAGCACAATGCGCTTGAAACTGTCTGTTTCCTTGTCGTATTGGCAAAGTCCAGCCAGCGTTCCGATCCAGAGACGTCCGCTCTCGTCGACGAGCGTGCAGTTCACCTGATCGTCAGGCAGTGACTGTTCGTCGCCATCTTGATGGTGATAGGTCTTGAATTTCTTTTCCGCGAAGAGGTATTTCCAGAGACCGCCACCCTGCGTGGAGAGCCAGAGGTTGCCCTCGCTATCTTCATCGATATCGATAGTCATCGCATTCGTTTTCCCGATGCGTTCGAAATAGTTGCGACTGCGCTCATAGCGGCAGAGCCCGTCCATTGTGGCTACCCAGATACGACCATGTTTATCCCCATAAATGGCGTAGCTGCTGGAGTTGTCGAGCGAGTAGGGGGCGGCGGTTTGCATATACTGGCTCATCGTACCTTTCTCTAAGTTCAGTACCATCACGCCATTGGTATAGGTACCCACCCACAGCTCCTCACCTATGACACAAAGGGCATGGACATTCTGACGGCTCAGCACATCTTGATGAGGATAATTGACAAACCTTTGCTCTTTAGTTGAGTAGCACATCAGACCGCCATCGTCGCTGGCCACCCAGATACGTCCTTGACGGTCTTCGCAGAAGCGGGAGATGACATTACCCGGAAGTCCTGTCTCCATCGAGAACGACTCAAAGCGCTTGCCTACGGGTGAGATATAGTTGACACCACCATAGAAGGTGCCTATCCAAAGGCCACCCTCGCGGTCACCGATGATGGAATAGACGAAACGATCAGCCAGCGTCTGCTGCTGAAGGAGTCTGTGCCATTCGCGGGTCTGGGGATTGAAACAAATAACACCATCGTCGCAGCCGATACAGATACAGTTGTCGGAAAGCTGATAGAGAGTGTGGATATGCAGTCCCACCTTTGAGATCATGGGGTTGAGCACTTGTTCCAAGTGTCCGTCGCTATGCATCTTGAGCAGTCCGTTCTCCCAGGTGCCGAGCCACAGATTGCCATCACTGGTCTGCAACATGCGTAGGGCATTATAGTTTCCCTGATAGTTGAACGCTACGGGCTCGAACTTGTCGTGAAGACGGTTCAGCCGTTGGACGACGGGATAGCCCCAGTTGGTGAGTGTCCATATCTGGTTGCTGTTATCAACAAACACTTGGGCAATGGCCACTGTCGACTCCTTGAAGTCGTAATGCTTCACCTGTTCAGTCTTAGGCAGATAGAGCCATACGCCCTGATCCATCGTAGAGACCCACAGACCACCGTCCTCATCCTCAGCGATGCTGGTGACGGTAGAGTGGATATCCATCGGTAGTTTCTGATATACTTTCCTGCCGAAAGACAGAAAGAATACCCCTTTGTCTGTACCCACATAAACGCCCTCTTCACCAGCTTTGAGAGCAGAGATATACTGGTTGACACCCAGTTCCGCAATACGGAAGGGCATTACCGTCGTACCGTCGTAGCGACAGAGACCGTTGTCGGTACCAAACCAGATGAAGCCATGCTGATCCTGCACGATGTTACGCACGGCATTGGCTGTCAGTCCATCGTTCATCGTGATGTTCCGATAGCGGTAGTCGTCTTTTGCCCAAAGGGGCAAAATCATCATCAGGGCAGAAAGTAGTAATACCATTCGCTTCATTGCGAGGCAAAGATACGAAGTTTTTTTGTATTTCCTCGTATCAGGTCCTCTTTTTTTTACTTTTGACCTTTAATTTGTAACCCAGAACTCGTAAGGGAAGTCTTCCAATTCTGCTTTAGGGTTGGGGTTATCTTCGGTGGGCATAGGAATCATATAGTGTTCCTCGGGCGCACCCATCACAATCAGATACAGATGTTTCAGTTGTTTGCCCTTAGGCACCTCGAAGTGTTCGGCATCAATCTCGCTGTAGATACTCTCATCGTCGGTAGTGACGGCGGTGAGGGCATAGAGGTTGCCCATGCCACGGACTTCGATATGAACAGGTTTCTGGATGTCTACCAGACTGTCAAGCAGGATGGCATTGAAGCCGTATTCCTCGGGGAAGTGCTTGGGTCTGTAGCCGCCACCGACTCTGTATGAGCCGTCACCATGGCTCAATTCCGTATTGAAGGTGCAGGCGTACTGCCGTGTCTCTTTGCGAGCATGGTTGAAATCGAAGTTCACCAGATGCTGATAGCCACGCAGCATTTCCTTGTTGAACTGCTGTTGGTTTAAGTTATACATCCGCTGATAGGTCATCACGGGATCCTCTCCAATCTTACCTTGACGATAGAGCTCGGCAATCGATTCCCTGCCGTGCAGGTCGCTCCACCATTGGATGACGTAGGGTGAGTGGTAGATATTCTCCAAGTGCAGATAAGCCTTATGAGTCAACTGCTTGAAGGCTTCGAAGTGGTAGTTCTCGTCCGTGAGCCAGTCGGGGTTCACTTGCCAGAGCATCCACTGCGACGTCATCTCGAAGAAGCCTGAGCCGCCCCAGGCGTCGCCCACGCTGTCGGCTGGAATCTGGAGCTGGAAGGAATGACCCAGTTCGTGGGCCATGCAGTTCATCTGGGCATCCTGTATACGATTGGGAGCCACCCAGAGGGCACCGATGAAGTTATCGTAGGTACCGCCGTAGGCTGTGCCGTCGAGCGAATAGTTCACCATCACCATCATCTTGTACCGGTCGCACTTGCTGCCAGGCTTCGAGAACTGTAAGGTATCGCGGAAGAAAGTATAAAACGACTGCACGCGATTTTTCAGATTCTCGAGATTAAAACTCATTGGCTTACCTTCCAACATTGGCGGATTGCTGGTATCATTGCCGAATCCCCTCTCCCACATCAGGATCAGGTCGTCAGTCTCGATGCTCCGTTTGAAACTCCACTTCGAACTGTCAGCCTGGAGGTCCATTCCCCGCAGGTCCTCGGGGATATAAATCTTCTTGGGGATCTGCGCCTGCATAGACAAACCACAGAATGCACAGATTACATAGATGATGATTCTCTTCATAATGTCATATTCTTAATTCCCTGTAGGATAATTCGTTACAATGTTGTCCATATAGACCGCACGGCTGTTGAGCCATTTCTCCATGCGGTTGATTTCTGTCTTGTAGTCGCGGTCGAAATGGGTGTCACGACTCTTCCAGAGTTGTTTGTCGCGCTCCATTGCCTCGACACAGGCCTCAGCATAACGTTTCGCCTCAGGCCAGAACTCGGCCACAATACGAGGTCGCATCGTTTTCCACCGATTCTTGACCTGACTGACAAATTCCTTGCTGCGCCACATATCGGTGAAGAAACTGGGGGTATAGGTATAGTCGCTGATATGACGGGCAGGGTCAGTGCCAAGCACTGTCTCACGGTAGTCCTTGAAGAAGTAGTGACCTGTCGTCATCTGCCCCCAGTCGAAATCGAAGCCCGCATCAAAGTCCCAGAGAGGTCCGAAAGTCCACTTCGCGCCCTCTGCTTTGTGAATATAGATACTGCGTGGGGCAGAGAGCTCCACATTATATATAAATTCCTGAATGAGCAGGTAGTCAATCATCACGGGGATATCACAGACCTTCGAGAGAGCCTCGTAGTCGTGGCTATAGATAATGCTTTCAAGACTACCAAGTGCCTTCTGCGCATCAACCACAAGTGTCTCGCCACCAGATGTTCCGTCGCCCTCCGGACTCTTCACACAGACGGGCATCCTATAGACGCTGCTCCAGAAATTTTCTTTGGCTCCTGGTGATTCTGCTGGTCCGTCGTCTACATCAAGTGAGAGCAGCCAACCCTTCTTCTTGCCAATGTCCACACGACTCTTACCTACCTCTATCTGTTCTGTCAACTGATAGAGTCCCAGATACTCTCCATTAAGTGTGAGTTCTACGTAGCGACTATGGTTGGTGAAAGGAATGCCCAGTTCGCGGCCCATCTCGAAAACGAAGGTGTTCATCAAGTGCGTCGGGTCGCGATAGTTAGCCAACAGTACCCAGTCCTTATTGGCATCCAAGCCAAGAATCTCAGCCTTCTCGTCGAGCTTGATACGATAGGGCTTCTTAGGATACCAGAGCCACGTGGAGTTACCTCGTCCACGGATTTTCCCATGCCCTTTGTAATTCCAGGCAATCGTATCCGATTCAATCATGATGGTACAGGCGCGATAGTCTGTTTTCTCCTTGGAGTCAACCCTTACGCCATTATCAGTGGTAATCGCCATCTTCGCCACTCGGTACTTTACAGGATATACGTTGTCCAGCGGTGTATCGGGCGTCTTGGTGGTGTCTGTCTTTACGGTATCCACAGGGGTGGGTGTTGGCACTGGCGTAGGAATTGGCTCTGGCACGTCGTTTTCCGACGAACAGGCTGCCATCAGCAGAACCGTTAACCCCATCAACAGACTTTTCTTCATTGTTAGCTTTTTCACCTTGCTTGCTGTTAAAATCCGGCTGCAAAGTTACGAACAAATCCGTTTCCCGTCTGTCACTATCGTCCAAAATGATAGCAATATCGTCTAAAAAGACAAAAAGCGGGGAGCAGGCACTTTCGCAGTGCGCTGCTCCCTCCGTACTAACCTAAAAAACAGGGTGTCAGTATTGCATGTTCAGGGTGATGGTAGCCTTGTATTGCTTACCGCCCTTCGTGTAGACAAGCACGGGCTTGACCACGTATTTCTTGCCAGCCTCTGTCTTGGCGGGATAGTGACCATAGGTGATGATGAACTGATCCTTGTCGTACTCGAACCACAACGGATCACCCTCGCCCCAAGAGCCAGCCTTTCCGTCGGCCTTGCAGTAGAAGCCTGCATTGGCGGTATAGGTATAGCTGATGTTGCCGTCGGGCTGGAGCAGTCCTAAGGCAATCTTACCTTCAGCAGGTGTAGCCGTTGTGCCATTGGCAATAGCGATGGTGTTGCCACCCATCACAGAGGGCTGCATCACAAAGGCCTGGGCCAACTTCTTCAGGTCGTTGCCCTGAATCTGGATGGTGCCCTGTACATAATCTCCTGATGCGGCATTACACTTCACATCGTAGGAGAGGGCGACATCCGTAGGTGCCTTTGTCTCATCGATGGAGAAGTTGCCATAGAGGTCGGTGCCTTCGAGCTTGATACGATAGGGGCACTGCATATCAGTAGACTCCTTCTCGTCCCAAGGACACTGGTGATAGCTCTTCGGGGCGCCCTGTACGACGAGGTAGAGATACTCCGTAGAGGCGGGAACGGTGAAGGTGGCCTTGCCTGTAGCAGCCGTCTCATTCATGTCACCATAGACACGACTGCCATCCTTCTTCAGTGCCACGAAGCCATAGGCCAGAGCCTGGTCGTTGCCTATATTATTATAGGTACGTGTGGTGCCCACAATCTTTCCGTCGCCATCGATCTGTTCACCAGGATCGTTGGCAGCCAGACTGCTACCAGCCTTCAGGGCCTCGATATTCACCGTGACCTTCGTACCAGCATTGGGTACTTCCAGTTTAACTACATTGAAGCCTGTAGGTTGCGGACAACTGGCGTATGCCACCTGATACCAACCATTCTCTGAATAGAGCTTGGTAGAGTAGTTGTTGTTCTGATTGGTGAAGTAGGCACGAGTTCCTGCAAAGTCGAAGCTGATGCAACGCTGGGCATACTCGAAGAGTTCCTTCTTTGCAGCGGTATAGTCGCCACCGAGGAAGATACGCATATAGGCCTGGGTAGCATCCTCAGGATACTTACTCTCGTTCCAGATACGTCCGAGGGTCTTGTTACCGTGCTTCTCTGTCCAATAGTACTGGAGATAGTAAGAGGCATAGCGCATCCACTCATGTTCGAAATGACGATGACACTGACGATACCATTCTGCGGTCCAATAGCCTTCGAGTGCTTCGGCAGGATAATCCTGATACGACTGCCACTGTGCACACTGTTCCCAGAAGCCACAGCCACCGTTGGAGCCCTCATAACCATAGCGGAAGCCTGAATGGAAATCATTGGCAGCTCCGTTCTTCACATTGTCGCAGTAGGTCTGGTACTGGAATGAGTGCCCGATCTCGTGAGCAATGGTAGAGCCCACAGGCTTACAGGTAGAGGGATTCACCCAGAGGGCACCAATCACATCGTTGTAGCCAGAACCAGTGGCGAGCCACTCCGTCTGATAGAGCAGGTATATCTCCATCTTATACTGGTCGAGATAGCTCTTGCCCTGTCCTGTGACCACCATACCCAGTTTGGTGATATTGGTCTCATAGAACTGCTCGGCCTTCTTCAGCAGGTCATCCACATCGACCCGCAGCTCTTCAGGTACACTGCTGGCATTGGGATCACTGCCAAAACCTTCCTCCCAGAATACGAAGAAGTGCTCGCTCTGCTTTGAGCGGAACCACGACCAGTGGGAGTCGCTGCGAAGCATGGCTTCTGCCGTGGTGAAGTTAGGATTGCCCTGAGGGAAGTAGTACTTATCATAGTCCTTCACCTGCGACTTATCCATCACCTCGACGGTGGTGCCAGCCTGAGTGACCTTCAACGTCGTGTTTGTTCCATTGCAGGTGATGGTGACGAGTGCCGTGCGGGCTTCCTTCGATGTGTTCTTGTCCATCTCGAAAGTCACCTTCTCCGAACCGCCTACGCCACTGGCACTCTTCAGTCTTAGCCAGGAGACGTCACTTTTGGCGTTCCATACCGAACGGGAAGTTACGCTTACCTCGCCCCACGTATCGTCGCAGCCATAATTGACTTCCGTTGCAGAGAGCGTGACACCGCCAGATACAGGCTCGTCACTATCGCTACTGCTACAGGCAGCAAAGGCTGACGTGGTCATCAGCATGAAGAGGAGTTTGAGAATATTCTTAGTCATTTTTACTTTTACCCTGTTTTTTAATAGAAGGAGGGACGGGTGCTTCCACTCGCCCCTCCATTCCCAAATTCAACTAACTAA
>Ga0310691_10005518_pt1 | contig 13799 bp, 9 predicted proteins | sample 176DNAGHGlowgp2_FD_203887 | JGI IMG/M metagenome (GOLD analysis project Ga0310691, IMG submission 203887) | Sheep rumen microbial communities from Palmerston North, Manawatu-Wanganui, New Zealand - 1766 DNA GHGlow gp2 (v2) (version 2) | ecosystem: Host-associated > Mammals > Digestive system >... | reverse complement strand
TGAAAAATCACGCATTTTCTTTCATTTTGCTTATAATGGGATTCCAAAGGGACAATGTCCCTTTGGCGGGTTTGGGCGGAGCCCAATATCAATCATCGCGAAGCGATACCTTTTTCTACAGGCTGAGACCGGTACGTTCTGTACCGGTCTTTTTGCTGCGCTCAAATCAGACGCTTCCGGGCTTTTTGTGCGATAAAGGCAGCAGACCGATTCAGTTTGCGCTGCGGTCACTGTTTCTCCGGAGCAGGATGGATACCGCCGAAGACAACAGGAAGAATGCCAGATTCACAAGAATTACGCTCGCGCCGACCGCCGTATCAAACCACAGCGAAAACAGCAGCCCCAGCAGAAAACAGCTCACCGACACCGCAACCGCCGTCACTACGACTGCTCGGAACCGCTTGCAGAGCCGCATTGCCGTCACCGCCGGGAAAATCATCAGGCTGGAGATCAGCAGCGCACCCATCAGCATCATGCCGAGCACAACCGTCACAGCCGTCAGCACCGCAATCAGCAGATTGTAAAACCGGACATTCAGTCCCGTTGCGCGGGCGAAGTTTTCGTCAAAGGTTACGGCGAAAATCTTGTCATAGAACAGCAGGTATACCAGCAGCACGCAAATGCTCAGAATTACGCTGAAAATGACGTCGCTGCGGGTCATGGCAAGAATGCTGCCGAACATATAATGGCTGACATCCGTTGTCAGATTCGCTTTTGAGGAGGCGAAAATGCCGAGTGCGAGCGCGGAGGTCGAGAACAGCGCGATTGCCGTGTCGCCGCCGAGCCGGCTCTCGGAGAGCCGCAGCAGAATGTATGCCGCCGCAATCACAACCGGAACCGTTACCTTCATCGGCGCCCAGCCCATTGCAATTGCGATGCAGAGCGTGCCGTAGCCGACATGAGAGAGCCCGTCGCCGATCATGGAACAGCGCTTCAGTACCAGACTGACGCCGAGCAGGCTCGAACACAGGCTGACGGCAATACCGGCAATCAGCGCAGGAAGCAGAATTTCCGAGACGAATTCCGGCGTCAGAATCTCAGACAGATTGTTCATTCTGCCGCCTCCTTTCCGTGTGCATGGGCGTGGTCGCAGTTCGAGCAGTGCTCCGGCGTGACATTCTCGCCGAGGAAGCGCTTTCCGACTTCGCTTTTTTCATATTCCGCACAGCTTCCGAAGAAGCTCTCGTTCTTTCCGATATGCAGAATGGATTTCGCGTGGCGCACCGCACATTCCACATCATGCGTCACCATGATGATCGTGATGCCGTGCTCCTCATGAATATGCCGCAGAATCGTATAAAGCTCGGTTGCGACCAGCGGGTCAAGCCCGGTCAGCGGCTCATCAAGCAGCAGGAGCTTTTTCGTCGCACAGAGCGCCCGTGCGAGCAGAACGCGCTGCTGCTGTCCGCCGGAGAGCTCCCGGTAACAGCGGTCGGCGAGCGCGGTAATATTCAGGCACTCCATTTGCTCTGCGGCGCGTGCCTTATCCGCTTTTGTATAGAACGGATGAATGAATCCGCCGTTCAGACATCCGGAGAGCACAACCTCCCGCACCGATGCCGGAAAGCTCCGCTGAATCTGGCTCTGCTGCGGCAGATAGCCGATTTCATTGCGCTTCAGCCCGTCGCCGAGGGTCAGCGTGCCGGCATCGACGGTTTTCAGCCCGAGCAGACATTTCATCAGCGTGCTTTTGCCTGAGCCGTTTTCGCCGACAATGCAGAGATAATCGCCCTTTTCGACGGCAAAGCTCAGATGCTCCTGCACAATCAGCGATTCATAGCGCAGGGTGATATCCTGACAGGTGATATATGCCATTTCAGTTCAGCGCCTCCCGGATTGCGGCAAGATTATCGCGCATGAAGTCCTGATAATGCCTGCCGGACTGCATATCGCTTTTGGAAACATTGTTGCAGGATTGCAGCATGACCGCCTTTGCACCGGTTGCCTTGCAGACGGCATCCGAGATTTTCTGCTGCGAATTTTCGAGATAGAATACGGTCCCGATCTGTTCATCCTTGACCTTCTGAATCAGGAAGGAGAGCGTTGCCGCAGAGGCATCGGTGTCGCTGCTGCATCCGGGAAAAGCCGCGTAATAAGACCAGCCGTAGCTTTCTGTCAGATAGCGGAACGGGAACCGGTCGGCAAAGACCAGCGTGTTCCGCTTTGCCGTTTTTGCGATTTCCTTTGCTTCGGCATCCAGCGCAAGCAGATCCTCGTGAATCTTCCCGTATGCTTTATCGCAGGCATCTGCCTGCTCCGGTGCCATTTCCCGAAGCTGCGTATTCAGTGCATTCAGCATTGCATCGGCATTCAGCGGCGCGGTCCAGATATGCTCGTCGATCTCATCCGCATCCTCTTCCTCCTCAGCCTCCTCCTGCATCCCCTCGACGGTTTCCTCCGCGAGCAGCTCGACGCAGTCGAACATCCGCAGATTGCGCTTGTCCCTGCGCGAGTTTGCAATCAGCTTGTCCGCCCACTTCTCCGAGGTGCCGCCGATATAGACAAACAGATCGCAGCTCTGGACTGCGGAGACGTCAGAGGGCGTCGGCTCATAGGAATGGCTCTCGCCGCCGGGCGTCAGCAGCAGCTTCACCGTACAGGGGATTCCCGCCTGATCGGTGAGCTGTTTTGCAAGATCGTAAGTCGCAAAAACCGTTGTCACAATCTGCATTTTGCCGTCATCCGTCCGGCTTCCGCAGCCGGCAACAAGTCCGGCGGTTCCGGTGCAGAGCAGCAGTGCTGCACCGATCGCTTGGATTTTCTGTATCAGTTGTTTCATAGTTTCCCTTTAAGAATCAGTCTTTCCGCTCTGCACAGGCACGGCAGAGCCCGTAAAATGTGGTGCGTGCAGGGTCGATCGTAAAGCCGTGATCTTCCTGCACATGCGCGGTAATTGCCGCGAGGTGGTCGCAGTCGAGATGAATCAGCACGCCGCATTCCGTGCATTTGAGATGAAAATGCGCATGACAGGTGCCTGCCTTTGCCTCCTCGCCGCCGAACTGCCAGCACGCTGAGCTGCCGTCGTCCATTGCATATCTTCGGACAAGCCCTTGCTTTTCGAGCCGCTCAAGCTGCCGGTAAACGGTTGCCGCCCCGACAGGCGTTCCGTTCCGGTTCAGCGCGGAGACGAGCTCCGCAGCAGTGATATGCTGCTCCGGGTGCGCCTCCAGATAGGCGAGCACGCACGCCTTTTGTTTGGTCTGATATTCACTTTTCCGGTTGCTCTGCATGGTCTGATCGCCTTTCCCTTCTGAAAATGAAAATAAGAACCGATATCAATTTGACCTTATTATATCATATTCCCTTGCATTTGTCAAGCGGGCTGTTGATACCGTGAGCGGATCATCAGAGATTTTAAGAACCGGCGGCGAAGCCGAATATAAAGTTTTGATCAAACTTTTTCAAAAGTTTGCGGGTTCTTAGGGCAGCGCCCTAAGCCGCGCTCCGCAGAGCGCGGAATTCTCTTATCTGCGTTAAAAAGCGCTAAAGATAGGGGTTTGGGGGAAGGAAAACAAGAGTTTTCCTTCCCCCATTTATCCATCCTATATTCTTCTTTTTCAGCATCCATATCTTGCACAGCAGGACTTTTTCGACAAATGGAAGCCACTCCCATTGATGTGGGAGCGGATCATCAGAGATTTTAAGGCAACACCGCACAGAGCTGGTGGTGCAGGATGCTTACGGTCAAACAAGTTTGACCCGCCAGATTTTTCGTCAGATTGTATAGAAATGACGCCGCTGGGCTGTCGCCCAGCAAGGAATTTCTGTGCAAGATGACGGAAAAGTTGCAAGCAGATGCGCCGCCAAGCCGTCAGGCGGGCTTTGTGCGGTGTTGCCTTAAGAACCGGCGGCGAAGCCGAATATAAAATATTGAGCAAACTCTTGAAAAAGTTTGCTCAATACTTCAAAATGATTCTGATTTAAGACCGATTATTCGGCTGCGGGGAAGCTGCTGCGCTCCCCGAGCAAAAATGCCTGATGCATCTGCACATCGTCATGATCGACAGTGCCGTCGCCGCTGACATCGGCAGCCTCCGGATAACCGGAATCGCCTGCCTCCGCAACGCGCTGCATCAGCGTCAGATCGCGCCCGTCTACCCGGCCGTCGTCATTGAGGTCACCGTAGAGCACTGCCTTCTGCGGAAAGTTCAGCTTCCACCATGCAACATTGAACAGGTAACCGCTGCCGCCCTTGAATACGAAATAGAGGTCGTGTATTCCGGTTGCTTTTTCGAGTGCGGCACGCTGCGTCGCCCATGTCTGCCAGCCGCCGGTCGATGTGATATCGAGCGTGCCGATCAGTCTGCCGTCCGGTGCGTCAAGCCGCACTTCAATCGTGCTGCCGCCTGCATTTGCGCCGATGCGGAAGTCGATCGACTCTGCGCCGTCGCGGAAGTCCACATCCCTGAATCCGATGTAGTCGCCGTTTTCGATGTAAGCGACGTCCTGTCCGCCCTCGGAGCAGCTCTCGGTCTGGATGCCGGACTGCACATCATAGGATGCGGCGTCGATCTGCGAAGCCGAGCCGGTGATGCGCAGAATATGCTCGGATTTGCTCAGCACTCTGCCCTCTGCATCCAGCACAAAAATGCGGTATTCGCCGGATTCGGCAGGGGTGCGGATCGCGGTTTTTGTGCCGGAGGCTTTGGTCATGGCGCTGCCCGCCTTGAAAACGGTCGTGTTCTCCGGCGCAATCCAGACGGTTTTGCCCGCGCCGGCGCTGCGGATCGGGAGCTCTGCCTCGCACTTCGATGCGCAGCTTGCCGGGAACACATAGTCCGCATCGGTCTTCATGCCCGCCGGCATAATGCTGCGGAAGCTGTCCTGCAAGCCAGAGTGCAGGCAGTATTCATACTGCTTCTGCGGCCAGACATTGTCCGAAACCACAATCGGGTCGTCGATTGTGCTGTCGGGCGGGTTTTTGCCCATCTTCCGGACGGTTGCATAGGTGCGCAGGATGGTCAGGTGATGCTTCTGCCCGTAGTCCTCGCAGTTGATTGTATAGGTGACATTCGGGCTGATTTCGAGCACATTGTCATTTTCTTCGATGTAGGCTGTGCCCTCGTCATTGTGCAGACCGTAGGTCGGAGCGCCTGCGCCGCCTGCGGGAATGCCCTGAATATAATTCTCGTTGATGACCGTGCCCGGCATTTGTCCGATTGTGTAAATGCCGCCGCTGTCATGCAGACGGTTCAGGCAGTTGATGACGCGGTTATAGCAGATCATGTTGTCGCGGCAGGTCGTGGAATCCTTGAAATTGCACCAGCCCCAGCCGAGGTGGATGCCGTTATAGGCGGTTTTCTCGACCTGATTGCGGAGGATGCGGACGGAATCCGCATAATACACCGTAATCGCCGCGCAGCCGCCGAAGCCGTGGACAACGCTGATATCATAGAGCAGATTGTCGGAAATCTGATCGTTTTTGCAGAGTCCCTCGACGCCCGCAGGGAATTTCTCGTGATTGTTCCACGCGGCGTCGCCGATATAGATATGCTGCGGATGTCCGACCGTAATGCCGGAGCTTGTGATATCCGTGACGAAATTGCCGGAAACCAGCGTATTGATGACGTCATTCGACATATTGAGCCCGTCGGCGCCGCTGTGCTTGATGACATTGCCGGTGAATTCCAGCGACGAAGCGTTTTTGACGTCGATCATGCCGGGAAGCGTATCCGCCATTTCATACTTGCGGTTGTGCCAGTTGGAATCGGCAAAGGCGGTATAGCTCTGCGCCGCCTGACAGGTTGCCTTGCCGTGCGAGCCTGCGACGTTCGTGAGCTGATATTCGGTATGCGCAAAGGTCAGTCCGCGGAAGGTGAGGTTCTCAACGCGGTTTTCGGTCGATTTGCCTTCGATTACGATGAGCTGCTCTGCGACGGGCGCCTCTGCATCCGCTGCGGTCATATCCTCGCCGGAGAGCGGGTAATAATACAGCATATGCGCGGTTTTGTCGAAGTAAAATTCGCCGGGGGAATCGACAAATTCAAATGCGTTGTAAATCGTATGCCAGCCGCCTGTCGAGAAGCCCGCGCCCCAGCCCGGCGTCTGTGCGATTGCGCCGTAGGGCTGCTGCATCAGCAGAATGAACGAGCCGTTTTCATAGCGGATATCGCGGGAGCATACGATATTTTCGTTCCATGTTGTGCCGTTGACGACCTCGAGATCGTCGGTATTGCCTGTGATATGGGGCAGATCGGAGGCATTGTACTTGATGCCGTCGCTCTTTTTGCCGGAATCCCATGCCCAGTCTGCCTGCCCTGCCGAGACGGCGTATTCGCCGTAGCCGCCCTTTGCCCCGACGCCCCGGCTGCCCATATTGGCACGGTGATCGTTGACGAAGAAATTGCGGAGCTTGTAATCGCGGTCGAGCGGAGCCGACCAGAGCTTGTCATTGTAACGCTTCCAGCCGGTAACCTGCACGGCGCCGCTGAATACCGGATTTGCACCCTCTGCCGCCTCATAAATGATGCGGTTTCCGTTTTTGCCGGAATCTTCCGGTGTAAAATGCACCGGCTCGGTCATGCGGTAAATGCCGTCTGCAAAGCGGACGACGATATCGCCCGAAACACTGCCGCTGTGCTTTCGGACTGCATCGCGTGCGCCCGCGAGTGTTCTGAGCGGCTGAGATTCCGTTCCGGCATTGCTGTCATTGCCGTCCGGCGAGACGTAAAGCACGAGTGCCGCATCTGCGGCTTCCGTGTTCAGCGTCACGGAAGAAAGCGTACACGCCGCGACGGGCAGTGCGCACAGGAACGCCGCCGCACGGCGTCCCGTTCCCCTGAAAATCATATGATTTTCCCCCTTTATCTGTGATTGGAGACGCGTTTCTGTATACGTCCCCTTTTTTATCATATCACGGGGCAGGGGAGCGGTGCAATGCTTTTTTTGCAGATATTCTGGATGATTTACAGTTGCGCGGTTTCGCTTACCAGCCGAGCTCCATGAGCCAGTTATTGAGCTCGCGCTCGCGGTCGCGGAGCTCCTTGTCTCCGCCGGTAAAATGTCCCGGCTCCCGTTCGCCGACAATGCTGCCGTCTACCAGATACAGCACCCGGCTGCACTTTGCCGCAACCTTCGGGTCATGCGTGACACAGAGGATCGTTGTGCCGTCGCGGTTGAGCGAGAGAAGCTCGTTCATCACGCCGTCCGAGCCCGAGCGGTTCAGCGAGCCCGTCGGCTCATCTGCAAAGATCATGCTCGGCTTGTTCATCATGCTTCTGGCGATGCAGGCTCTCTGGAGCTGTCCGCCGGAGATTTCATTGATGTCATTCGTGCCGATTCCGTCGATGCCGAGCCGGTGCATGAGGGCTCTGCCGCGCTCTTCGATTTCGCGGCGGCTTTCGGTGTTCTTTTTGGATTTCACCGCAGGCAGAATGATATTATCCAGAACAGAGAGATTTTTCATCATATACATCTGCTGGAAGATGAATCCCATTTCCTCCAGCCGCAGCCGGGTCATGGCGCGGTCGCTGAGCTTCGAGGTCTCCTGCCCGTTGAAGAAGATTTCGCCGGCGGTTGCGCGGTCCATGCCGGAAACGCAGTAAAGCAGCGTGCTCTTGCCCGAGCCCGAGGGCCCCATGACCGCAATCATTTCGCCCTTGTTGACGGTCAGGTCGATATTCTTCAGCACATTATTCTGATGCTTGTTGACAATGTAGGTCTTGCAGAGTCCCTTTGCCTGTAATACGATACTCATTTTGATTTCCTCCTGTTATTCAATCGAGGCTGTGTCGGAAGCCTGAATGGTTCTGGTGTAAAGTGCGGTCAGGAAGGCGCCGGTGACCGCCGCGCCAATCAGCAGAAGCGGATAAATGACAAACACGCTGACCGGGTCAAAGTCGCAGGTGATTTTGGAAACGTCGCCGATCATGGAGCTGATCAGACCGAACAGCAGATTGCTGACCGGGAACAGCACCGCTGTGGAAAGGATGCAGGCGAAAACGGATGTGATGCCGAAGCGCAGGGTGTGCTGTGCGATGATGCTGCCGTTTGAGATGCCGACTGCCTTCATCAGCGCGATTTCGCTCTTTTCCTTCGAGATGAACGAGCGCTCCATCAGCACAACGATCATGACGGTTACAATCCCGGAGATAATCAGCATCATATCACGGATTGATTTCATCGTATCGGTCATGCCGGTGACCTCCTGAATGATCTCGGAGGTTGTATAGACCTTGTCGGTGCCGAGTGCTTTTTTGATGATTTCCTTGTCTTTCGCGATTGTTTCTTTATCGGGATTCCCTTCAAAGCGGATGTTGATGCCGGTCGATCCCGAGACTTCGGTATGCCCGAAGTCGAAATCTGTGTGGAGTCTCAGGCTGGGCGACATAAACGAGGAATGTCTGCCGGTGATGATGAATTCATACTCCTTGCCTTCGATGCGTGCGGTGATGCGGTCGCCGATCTTTACATGGAGCATCTCAAACACAGAAGATGTTGCGGTGACCTCATCGGGCTTCTGCGGCAGGCTGCCCTCTTCAACCGGAAACTGATAATCCGATTTGCCCTTTTGCAGATTGAGCTGAATGCCGGCTTTGGTATCGCCGTGCCGAACCTCCGCATACTTCATGATTGTCGTCGTACAGGTGCCGGGGATACCGTTTTCCTTCAGCATGGTTTCGATTTCTTCAATCGAATCGGAATATTTCGCGGCATCCATTAACATCGGTCTTAATATATCGGCATCCAGGATATGCGCCTCTGAAGTCGGAATATCAAAGAGCATATGGATTTTCTCGCTCTTGAGCGTCATCACGAAATTGGACATACAGGTTATGAGCAGGAGACAGACGGAAAAAACAACGGTGATGATGCCGAAGCGCTTGGGTGCGCTCAGAACGTCATTTGCCGCAAGGAAGCCGGTTGCAGGGAGCTTTGAGCGTCCCAGATGCAGCAGGCTCTTTTTGCGGAAGCGTTCGCCGGTCTGCCCGCTGCGCACCGCGTCAATCGGGGAGAGCTTACGGATTCTGCGCGTGCAGGAATAGCAGAACAGCATGATAATGATGACGACTGCCGCCGAGCTGACCAGCCCCAGCGCTGTGCTGTGTGCGCCGCGCAGCACCATGTTTTCGGATACGGTCTCCATCATCGTGCTGCTGAGCGGAATGGAGCAGAGGAAGCCGATCAGGGAGCCGATCACGGAGATTGCGAGATATTTTGCGATATAGAGGCTGCGAATGCTGCCGTTTGAAATGCCGACCGCCTTCATGACGCCGATTTCACGGAATTCCTCGCTGATCGTAAAGCCGATCGAGAACCGCAGCACAACGAATGCAGTCAGCATCAGCAGCACGCTGATTGCCATGAGGGTGTATGCGGCGATCATGTCATAGAGATAATAGAGCTTATAATCGTTTTTTGCGGTGTATCCGACTTCTGCCGGATAGTTATCTGCAATATCCTGAACGGCTTTGATGTTGTCGGTTTTTATCATACTCTGAACCGATGAGACCGGAACCTCCGGCTCCTCTTGCAGAACGGCATAATCCGCAGCATTGAGCAGCACTGCGGGAGGCGCATTGCCGTCAGTCGGGTGCGTTGCGCATTTCATAAGCCCCAGATATTTCAGATCCATTTCTGTCGCGCCGATTTTCAGCGTCAGGGTGTCGCCGGGCTTGATTTCCGTTCCTTTGGAAAACTGCTTTGTCGCATAGAAGCATCCTTTTTCGACGCTTTTAATTGCCTCATCATGCCCGTCAAACGGGATGATGCCAAAGGTATCGGCATTATAGACCCACGCGGGATTGATGAAGGTTTCGAGCTGCCTGCCGCGGAAGTAGAAATTCTTTGAGGACCAGATCGTCAGAGCCTCGAAGGTTTTGATTTCCTTGATGCCCTCCAGCGCCGCGAGATCCTCCTCTGCCTTGCTGCCCGGATTATAGCCCAGCGTGATATCCGGAACATCCGCGAGCTCAAAATAGCGGTCGATGCCGCCGGTCACGGCGTTGATGTTGTTCACGCTCGCCGAAGCGAACATGGCGGAAAGAATGACAAAGAGCAGCAGGATGATGTTCATTGTCTTTTTGCGCTTCAGGTCTTTTTTCAGAATTCGGAAGAACATAGCAAATACCTCATTTCTGTGCCTTGGTTTGTTCTGTGCCTTGATTATAGCACAGAAATTCTTAACAAGTCTTTAAGACAGCACCGGAAATATCCCTAAAATGGCTGAGAGCGGAATCGGATTCCTTGATGAAATGCATAAAATCAAATCACGGCGCTTTCTTTTCCAACAGAAATGTGTTAAAATAATCTCGGATGTGATTTTGTTTTATTTTGCATCCGGAAAGGATTACAGAAGAATATGGGGTTTGTTGTATCGGATTTATTCAAAAAATACGGGGAAAAGGTTGTTGTCGATCATCTTAGCTTTGAGATGAAGGAACCGGGCGTTTATGCGCTGCTCGGCACGAACGGTGCCGGCAAGACAACCTCGATCCGCATGATTCTCAATATGCTCGTCAAGGACGGCGGCACGGTTTCATGGAACGGGGAACCGCTTACGCTGCAAAACTGCAATGTGGGCTATCTTGCGGAGGAGCGCGGCCTCTATCCGAAAAATACGCTGATGGATCAGCTGATGTATTTTTCCTCGCTGCGCGGCGTCCCGAAGGCGGAGGCGAAAAAGCGCATTACTTACTGGGCGGAGCGCCTTGAGGCGACCGAATACCTCTTCCCGAAGCAGCAGGGCAAGAAAAGAGTCAAGCCCATGAAAGCCGATCAGCTCTCGAAGGGTAATCAGCAGAAGATTCAGTTCATGCTTTCACTGCTCTCCGATCCGGAGCTGCTGATTCTCGATGAGCCGCTCTCCGGTCTCGACCCGGTCAATACCGACCTGTTCAAGAGCATCATCCACGAGGAAATCGAAAAAGGCAAATACCTTATTATGTCCAGTCACCAGATGGCGACGATTGAGGAATTCTGCACCGACCTGACCATTCTCAACCGCAGCAAGGCCGTCTTGCAGGGCAATCTCGCCGAGATCAAAAAGAGCTACGGCAGAATTCATCTGTTCATCAAGGCGGAGCAGGATCTGCGCGCACTGATCGAACAGGCGGGCATCACGATTATTTCCGATGTCGGTTTCTCCTATCAGTGCCGCGTCACCGGCGAGGAGCAGGCGAATGCCCTGCTGAAAACGCTCGTCGAAAAGGGCATTACGCTGATTGCCTTTGAGCTGCGCGAGCCGAGCCTGCACGAAATCTTCGTCGAAAAGGTGGGCGATGCACATGAAGAATAATAAGACGTCCAATGTCGGCAGCGTCTTTCGCTATACGGTGCAGCAGCACTACAAAACGACGTCGGTCCGGATTTTTCTGCTGATTCTGTTTGTGCTTTCGATCGTGTCCATTCCGCTGATCCGGAGCATGGCAGGCTCAGAGAATGAAGTCTCCTCCTCGGATATCACAAAGCTGCGGCTTGTGAATCAAACCGAATTCGCAATCTCTGCCGATGATGTTCATGCGGACGAGCGCTATGCGAATCTCGAAATCATTGACGAAGCAATAGAAAAGGATGCGCTCCGACAGTATCTGCACGACAACGATACCGCTGCCGCCGCAATTATCTCCGCAGACGAATCCGGCGCGGGATTCAAAATCGAGGGCTATTACGGCGAGGACAGCAAGATCTCCGAAAACGATGCCGAAACCCTGACTCATGTGCTGGAAGATGCGTTTCATCAGGCGCTGCTGCGGTCACTCTCTGTCTCGCAGGCGCAGATCGACAGCATGAATACAAAGGTGTTCTCGTCAGTTGCAACCGTATCCGATTATCTCAGCGGCGACAAAAACAGCATGGATACCGCAACGCATATGTTCGTCAATCTGTTCTATTCTTATTTCGTTCTCATTGTCAGTGCCCTTGCAATGAGCTATATCTTCCAGCTCTGCATGGAAGAGAAGGTCTCAAAGCTGGTCGAATCGCTGCTGGTCAGCGTTTCTCCGGCAGCGCTGCTTGCGGGCAAGATTCTTGCCGTTACGACCTTCATCTTCGGCGGCCTTGCGATGATCGCGGTCGGAATCGTGATTTCATATCATATCGCCAAGGCAACCGGTGACGTCAGTATGATCGGAGATTTCTTCGCCAAGACCTTCAACTTCAGCTGGAATGCACTTCACATCGGGCTGAAAGGCTGGCTGATGATTGCGGTCTGTGTGCTGCTGGCGTATTTCATCGGCGCATTTTTCAGCGGCATTGTCGGCTCCTGCTGCTCGAAAACCGAGGACACCCAGCAGGCGAGCATCGCGGTTGTCTGCTTCCTGATGATCGGCTATTTTACCGCGAGCTTTACACCGGCATTGGAATCGGACGGCGTGAACTATTTTGTCTCGCTGTTCCCGATTACCTCGATCTTTACGGCGCTGCCGAATTATCTCTGCGGCAAGATTCCGTTTGCAGTCTTCCTGATTGCGCTGATTATCCAGCTTGCGACAGTCTTTCTGCTCGCAAAGCTCGCGGGCGCAGTTTACCGGATGATGCTGCTTTACAGCGGCAGCTTCCCGAAGCCCAGCCAGCTTTTCCGGATGCTCCGCGATAACCGCAGCACCGCAAAGGCTGCTGCCGGAAAGGAGGATTGATGCACGATGGCGAAATCTCAGATGAAGAAAAACCCCGTCTCCGGAATCGGACGCGTTTACGGCTTTACGCTCAAGCAGATCTGCTCCGCAAAGGGATGGATTATCTCGACTGTCATCATCGCTCTGCTGCTGCTCTGCGCCATTCCGCTGATTCTGCTTGCATCCTCTGCCATTTCAGACAGTGACAGCGACGACGGAGAGGCAAAAATCAAAACGGTGCTGGTCTGTGATGAAACAGACGGCAATGCCGATTATTCCGCGCTCACGAAGGGCGACCGCTTTACCGATCTGACCTATACCGCATACAGCTCGATGGACGAGGCTGTCGCAGCCGTTTCCGATCAGAATTCGACCGTAATTCTGCGCGTCACCAAGCCCGATAACACGATGCTGCTGACGGTTTATCTGCCGGATGACTCCGAAATCTCCCGCAGCAAGGCGAGCAGCTACGCGGAATATGCCGTCAAAATGTTCCCGGCGGTCCTCATGCAGAAGGCGGAGCTGACCCCTGAGAGCGTCATGCTTCTCTCCATGCCCGTCGCGTCCTCTGCATCCGAGCTGAAGCTCGATGCGGCGAAGGATGATGAGGAAAAGAACATTCTTGAGGAAATCCTCGCGATCCTGCTGCCGTTCCTGATGCTGCTGCTCATTTATATGATGGTCATTCTTTACGGTCAGAGCATGGCGAACAGCGTCATGCTGGAGAAAAACTCCAAGCTGGTCGAGACTGTTCTGACAGCCGTGAATCCGATCGCGCTCATGGGCGGCAAGCTCTTTGCGACCGCAACTGCTGCCGTTATGCAGATTCTGATCTGGCTCGGATGCGGAATCGGCGGCGGAGTCGGCGGTGTATTCCTTGCGAAGCAGATTAACCCGAATACCGAAAGCGAGGCTGTTCACGCCGTTTCACAGGTCATGGACAATTCCGATCTGTTCTCCGTTTCCGGCATTCTGCTCGCGCTTGTGATTTTCGCGCTCGGCTTTCTGCTGTACCTCTCGCTCGGTGCAATCGCCGGCGCACTGGCATCGAAGGCGGAGGATCTCAGCAAGACCAATGTCATCTTCGTTCTTGTGCTGATTGCCAGCTTCTTCATGGTCATGGGCAGCCCGAGCGACGTAGAAAAAACCAATTCGTTTATCTCCTCTGCGGCATGGATCCGCTACTTCCCGTTCACGGCGATTCTGGTCAATCCCAGTGAGCTGATCCTCGGCAAGATGTCGTTG
>Ga0310691_10005516_pt1 | contig 13808 bp, 9 predicted proteins | sample 176DNAGHGlowgp2_FD_203887 | JGI IMG/M metagenome (GOLD analysis project Ga0310691, IMG submission 203887) | Sheep rumen microbial communities from Palmerston North, Manawatu-Wanganui, New Zealand - 1766 DNA GHGlow gp2 (v2) (version 2) | ecosystem: Host-associated > Mammals > Digestive system >... | reverse complement strand
TACAGACCTGAGTTCGTGAAGTCGCCTTACCCGGATTTCTGGAGGGACAATACTATCCTCGTCAAGCCTGAAGAAGCCTGAGACAGTCCACTACCTCCGCTTTTTTCGCCATGAGCTTGTCGAAGCTCCTGATGTACTCATACGGGAACTTGTAATTGTGGATACGCTCTATCCTGCCGCCGGGGTAGACGAGCTTGGTCGAGGCGGCACAGCCTGCACCGATGATGGTCTGTGTCTCGTCCATGATGAAGATGTTGTAGTAGCTCTCGAAGCCCTTTTTTGCGTAGCCGACGTTTTCGAGGTTATCGACCGTGTTCTTCTGACGGTACATATAGTACGGCAGATAGCCTTTTTCCATGAGTGCGGAGATGCTGTAGTCAACCATTTCCGCGGCTGGATTGCCGATGTTCGCATTGCCGCCTGCAAAGAGGTCAGCCGCACGTTTTATCGTAAGCGCATGGACGGTTATGCTCTCCGGGTCGAGCTCGATCATGCGGTCGAGCGTTCTGCGGAAGCTTTCCGCTGACTCGGTGGGAAGTCCTGCGATGAGGTCGGTATTGATGTTCGTGAAGCCGACCTTCCGCGCAAGCCCGAATGCCCTGACGGCGTCCCCGCCGGAATGTTTTCTGCCTATGACACGCAGAACATCGTCGTTGAGGGTCTGCGGATTGACCGATATCCTCTGCGCGCCGAGACCCTTTATCACGCGGAGCTTTTCCTCGTCAATGGTATCGGGTCTGCCTGCCTCAACGCTGTACTCCCTGACCGCCGAAAGGTCGAAGCTGCGTTCTACAGCCTCCATTATCGCTCTGAGGTCGGCGGCTGAAATGGAGGTGGGAGTTCCTCCGCCGAAGTAAATGGTGTCTATCTTGGTGCCGTTCTCGCGGACTATATCCCCGATGATCTCAAGCTCGCGGCAGAGTGCGCTGACGTACTCCGGCATGAGCTTTCTTGCGGAATCCATTGAATGCGAGACGAACGAGCAATAGCTGCACCTCGTCGGACAGAAGGGTATCGAGACGTAGAGGCTCACAGCTCTGCTGTCTATCCTGTCGAGTATCGGGAGCTGGTTTACAGCCGTTGCGTAGGCAAGGCGGAGCTTGTCCGGACGTATCTCGTATTTCTCCGAAAGCACGCGGTATATCTCCTCCTCGGGAAGCCCTGCGCGTATCAGGTCAACTACCCTTTTCACGGGACGAATGCCGGTCATAAGTCCCCACGGCGGAGCTGTTCCGGTGCGGCGGCAGAGAATGTGGAAGATCAGCCGGCAGAGTTCATGCTCTGCGGCAGCACTGTCCTCCGAAAGCGGACGTTCAAGGCGCTTTTCAGCCTTTTCAGACGTTCCGCCGAGCATTACCTCCGTGTAGACGCGCCATTCCTCCGCACCTGCAATGACGTACCTCTCACCGCAGGCATCAGCGATGTTCTCCGAAAACGCGAATCTCTCCGCGTAGAAGAACAGCTTCAGCGTGGATTCGACCTCATATTTAAAAGAATTGCCGATCAGCACGACCGGCATTTTTGTTATATTATTGTTCATAGCTCTCCCTTGAACCTTCTCAGGTACGGATTTGTTATCTTTTCTGTGCTCAGGACCGTCTCGCTGCCGTGTCCGGGGAAAACCCTGTAGTCGCCGTCAAGGAGGTAAAGCCTTTTCAGCGAGCGCACCATTGCGAGAGGGTCACTTCCCGTGAAGTCAGTCCTGCCGACCGAGCCCTGAAAGAGGGTATCGCCGGAGAACATCATGTCCCCGCAGAGGTAGCAGACGCTTCCCTCGGAATGACCGGGAGTGTGTATCACGCGGAAGCTCGTATCGCCGTCGTTTATCCAGCAGTCATCGTGGATTGAGGTGAACTCAGTAACCGGACGGAAAGGTTCGCCGTACATATCCTTGTGCAGGGAATACTCAGCGCTGCCGAGCATTTTCGTATCATCGGCGTGGATAAAGACCTCGGCGCCTGTTTCTTTCCGTACCTCCTCAACACCTCCGATGTGGTCGAAGTGACCGTGAGTGAGGAGTATCTTGCTGAGCTTCATGCAGCGCTTCATGAGGAGGCTCATGAGGTAGTCAGTGTCGCCGCCGATGTCTATCGCAACGCACTGACGGGGCGCAGTTTCGATGATGTAGCAGTTCGCACCGAGAGGTCCGAGCTGTAGGGTATAGAATTCCATTGGTATACCTCCCTTAAAGCGTTCTGTAGGGGCAAACATCGTTCGCCCGTGCCGTTTGAGTTCATTTCCGGTATCGTATACGGTAATTCCTTAAATAGCGGCACGTTCAACGGATATAACGCCCTTTATCTTGCGGAGCTTCTCAAAGAGGTTCCGGAGCTGTTCCGTGCTGGAAATGACGATAGTTCCCTCGAAAAGCGCATTGCCGTTTTTGAGCACACGCGATGAGGAATGCACTATCGGAACTCTTGCCTCCATGAGGACTGCCGAGATATCGTAGACAAGTCCCATTCGGTCAACAGCCGTGACCTCGAAGCTCGTCTGGAGCTGTGAATCGCTGTTCTCGGACCACTGTATATCGCACCAGCGGCTAAGCTCCTCGGGAATGCCCCTCTGGAGCACCGCCTTGTAGTTCGTGCAGTTGGTGGTGTGTACGGAGATGCCGTGACCTCGCGTGATGAAGCCGACGATGTCGTCGCCGGGGAGAGGATTGCAGCACTGTGCGAACTTCACCGCGATATCCTCTATCTGATCGAGGATAATGCCGCTCCTGCCGTTAGCCTTTGGCTGTATCAGCGGGATAGAGGGCTGTTCGGTGCCGGCTGAATTCATCTTTTCATACTTGTCCTTGAGACGCGGTATGATCTTCGAGAGCATAACGCCGCCGTAGCCTATGGAAGCGTAGAAATCGTCGAGAGTCTCGCAGTTGTGACGCTTGAAGTCGTCCTCGAGGAACTCCTCGTACTCGTCCTCACGGAGGTTTATGCGGTGGCGTTTGAACTCGCGTTCGAGCTCGGCTTTACCCTCAGCGATATTCTCATCACGGCGTTCCTTCTTGAACCATGAGCGTATCTTTGAGCGAGCCTCGTTGGTCTGAACGATGTTGAGCCAAGCCCTGTTCGGACCCTTGTCGGGGTCCTTGCTGGTGATTATCTCGCATATCTGTCCGGTCTGGAGCTTGTAATCGAGAGGGACTATCCTGCCGTCAACCTTTGCTCCGGTGGTCTTGTGACCTATCTCGGTGTGGATACGGTAGGCGAAGTCGATAACGGTGGAATTTACGGGCAGGCTCACAGACATACCCTTCGGCGTCATTACGACGATATCCTCGGGATCGAGGTCGGTCTTGATTATGCGGACTATCTCCTCGACGTCATCGGAGGTCTGCTGCGCCTCGATGACCTGCCTTACCCACGCAAGGCGCTGTTCCATTTTATCCTTGCCCTGAATACCCTCCTTGTACTTCCAGTGGGCAGCGATGCCGTATTCCGCGGTCTCGTGCATATCCCACGTTCTTATCTGCACCTCGAAGGGTATGCCCTCCTTGCCGAGGACTGTGGTGTGGAGCGACTGGTACATATTCGATTTCGGGGTTGAGATGTAGTCCTTGAAGCGGTTGGGCAGCGGACGGAACATATCGTGTATCAGACCGAGGACATTGTAGCATTCCGCAATGGTGCTGACGATTATCCTGACTGCATATTTATCGTATATTTCGTCGATATTCTTATGATTTATGAATATTTTCCGGTATATGCTGTAGACGCTCTTTACTCTGCCATCGACCTGCGGCGGCTCGGTGAATTCCTCAGACTTGAAGCGCTGGTTGATGCGGTTCTTGATAGTCTCGATGAAAGCCTCGCGCTCCTCCTTTTTGTTCTCGAGGATATGCTCTATCTCGGAGTAGGCGTAGGGGTCGAGGTAGTGGAAGGCGAGGTCCTGAAGCTCCTCCTTTATCGCCCTGATACCGAGACGGTGGGCGATAGGAGCGTAGATGTTCATGGTCTCGAGGGCGACGTTCCGCTGCTTGTCGTGCGGACGGTATTTGAGGGTACGCATATTGTGCAGACGGTCGCAGAGCTTGATTATCATGACGCGGATATCCTGCGACATGGCAAGGAGTATCTTGCGGATATTCTCAGCCTGCTGTTCCTCACGGCTGAATATCGGTATTTTACCGAGTTTTGTGACGCCGTCTACGAGCATGGCAACGTCCTGACCGAAGCGCTTTTTGAGGTCATCGAGGGTAGCGGGAGTGTCCTCCACAACATCGTGGAGAAGTGCAGCGCAGACAGTATCGGTGTCCATGCCAAGCTCGAGCACGATATATGCGACCGCAAGAGGGTGAATGATGTAATCCTGTCCGGAGGAACGCTTCTGACCCTCATGGGCTTTAGCGGCGAACTCATAGGCAGAAATTATCTTGCTGAGATCGTACTGCTTATCCTCCTTGAGGATCTTCTGGATTATCATTTCTATCGTGAAATTGTCGTCATAATCCGGTATCTCGCTGAGATATTTATCCGAGTCCTTCGGGTCGGCGGTGTCCGGTATCGGAACGCTTATCTCATTAACCGAGCCTGTTTTTGGATTGGTGTCATCATTCATAGCTATCACCCCTGTAGGTAATTTTGTCTTTCTTAGTTGTTAGTTTTTAGTGATCAGTTCTTAGTTGTGGTGTTCGCTTACGCGAACGGATTTAAATATTCAATTCATAATTCATAATTATGCATTATCTAAGCACTATGCACTAAAAACTTGCAACTATCACGATTTTATCCGTCCCCTCAGAGAAACGAGGACGGGTGCGGAGCTGAGGTCGGCCTTCGTCTTGACCGGTACCCTCTCAACTGTGGAATCGGCGGACGAGAGCTTTATCAGTCCGAGCTGCCGCAGTGCTTCGGCAGCCATGCAGAATTTACAGTAGTTTATCGCGGGATCTCGGAGCCTGAGATACAGCGTATCCAGCGCTATCCCGCCGTCCGGGATACCCTTGTATATCTTCACGACGTCATTGCGTTCCGGGAGCATACTCGGGTAGTATTTTTCCGGGAGAGCCTCACCGCGCATGAAAGCCTCGAACGCGTCGTGCGCCGCGAAATAGCGGCTCTGCTCGAAGCCGGAGGGACGAATGTCCCGGACTATCATGCTCACCGAGGTCACGCCGCGGAATTCGTTCACTCCGAGAGTGACTATCAGGTCGCAGCGGTCATCCTTTCCGACCGTCATCGACTGCGGGGACGTCCTGAAAAGGAGAGCGTCCGCATTGCCGCCGCCGAGCCTGAGCTTCAGCTTGGTGTGAAGGCCGCCGGAAAGCGGCTGTATATCGGCAATAACGGCATTTTCTATATAAAAGAGCGGCTTTTCGTTTTCAGCGCCGAATGGTTCAAGGACATCGAGTCCCTGAACGTTGTCCGCTGTGAGTTCCTGCGGAGCTACCGTGGAATCCGCCGTTACCGTCATGACCGGCATGGTGCGGTGGTTCTCGGCGGCGTATTTTTCAAGGAGCTGACGGAATTCCTCCGCCTTTCCGGGCTTTATGGTGAAGCCTCCCGCACCGGGGTGACCGCCGAATTTTTCGAGGGCCTCCGAGGCAGCCGTCAGTGCGCCGAAAACGGAGAATTCCCCGAAAGAACGTGCTGAACCGCGTATCTCGCCGTCAGCCTCAGACGCGATGAAGCAGGGCTTTCCGAACTGTTCCATGATGCGCGAGGCGACAATGCCGATAACGCCGTGGTGCCAGTCCTTTCCGCAGACGAAGATTACTCTCCCGCGGACCAGCGAAGGGTCGCTGTCTATCATTGAGAATATGCCGGAAACTATGTCGTTTTCGGCAGATTTGCGGCGTTCGTTGAGCCTGTCGAGCTCCTGAGCTATCGGGAGGGCAGTCTCATAGTCCTCCGCGAGGAAAAGCTCGGCGGCGGTCTTAGGTGAGCCAAAGCGTCCGGAGGCGTTTATCCTCGGGGCGAGCCCGAAGCCGACAGCTTGCGAATCCACGCGCTTTTCGGCGTATCCGCTGACCTCTTTGAGAGCTATCAGTGCCGGACGGTCGGTATCGTTGATAAGTCCGAGGCCGTAGGAGACGAGGTATCTGTTCTCGCCGGTAAGGCTCACTATATCGGCAACTGTGGCGATAGCGGCAAGGTCGCCGAACTGTTCGAGAGCCATAGTATAATCGCCGCCGTCAAGAGCCGCAATGAGCTTGAGCGCTATGCCGGCGCCGCAGAGGTATTTGAAGGGCGAGAAGCAGTCATGACGGTGCGGATCGACAACAGCCTCCGCACGGGGAAGCTCCTCTCCCTGCTGGTGGTGATCGGTAATGACGAGCCTCATGCCGAGCTCGTAGATGTATTCAGCCTCGGATATTGCGGAAATACCGTTATCCACGGTAATGATGAGGTCAGTGCCTTCATCGGCGATACGCTTTATGGCATCGCGGTTGAGACCGTAGCCCTCTGAGCGTTCGGGAATGTAGTAGCTGACGTCCGCACCGGCTTCGAGGAGGTACGAAAAGAGAATGACCGTTGACATGATGCCGTCGCAGTCATAGTCTCCGTAAACGCAGATGTGTTCACCGCCGTCTATAGCGGCATTTATGGTATCGGCAGCCTCCTGCATATCCCTGATGAGGAAGGGCGAGGAAAGCTCGTCTGTGTTGAGGCTCTCCATGACAGCTTCGGGCGAGGTATAGCCCTTCTGTGCAAGAGCAGCGGCAGTCAGCGAGGTCACGCCGCAGCCGAGGATAAGCTTAGAGACTACTTTTCTGTCAGGCATACCGACAGTCCATTTTTTCATAGAAAGGCTCCTATCGAATAGTTATATATAATCATTATATCAGAAAATGTATTATTTTTCAATAGTATAACTGTAAACATTCGGGGGATATGTAATGATTTGTGCTTAATCCATACTTTATTCACAGCCTCGCGAATAAGATTTGTGTTATTGTCCACAATTGATAGGAAAGCAGCTCGTACAGATATCACGTTTCCTCGTCAAGCCCCGGAATGCCGGTGCAAAGCCTCCCGAAGCCGTTCCTGCCGTATTCGGGAGAGTACCTCCGTTATGCAGGAACGTGGAAAACAGCGGTGCCGCCGCTTGACAATATTGCTGAATATGGTATAATAAGGGTAGAATTTCTGCGGAACAGTCTCCGTTCCGCACATGATACAGGAGGTAATCACCATGCCGTTCATTAATGTTAAAACCAACGTTTCCGTTTCCGAGGACAAGGCTGACATCATCAAGTCACAGCTCGGTCAGGCTATCACTGCCATTCCCGGTAAATCCGAGGGCTGGCTCATGGTCGGCATCGAGCCGGGATACAAGCTCTGGTTCAAGGGCTCAGCCGATTCCGCCGCTATGGTCGAGGTCTCAATCTTCGGCGGAGCTTCACACAATGCGCTCACTACCCTCACAAGCCACATAACCGGCATTCTCACCGATAACCTCGGCATCTCGTCCGACCGCATCTATGTCAAATACTCCGAGACCGAGAACTGGGGCTGGAACGGCTCGAATTTCTGAGGTGAACACTATGAAAGCTAAGCTTTTGGGAATACTTGCCGCTGCCGCTCTTTGTACCGCCGCCGTTCCGGTCTATACCCCGGCGGACACTTACGTTTACGCTGACGAATGGTACTTCGCCGGCGAGACCTGCGAGCCTTTGCACGATACCTCCCGCGATGTACAGAAGGAGGGCGTCGGCAATCCCCTCAATTTCGGCGAGAGGAACACTCCCGCTGACGCTTCGACTGCCGAGATACGCGCTATCAACCACAAAATGACCGTTCAGGAGGTCAAATACGCCCTCTACAAGGAGATAGACGAGCACTGGGAACTCATCTCGACCCGCATCGGTCAGACAGACCGCGAAAAGGTCTATGCACTGTTCCTCGGTCTCGGCTCAAGAGAATCCACTCTCGGCGAGGGCAAGATAGGCTCAGACCACGAAACCGCCTACGAGGACGGCTGGGGCGTCAATTCAGCCCACGCCTACGGTACTCTCCAGACCGCAGTTACGGCTTTTGCGGACTGCGACCCGACCTTCATGCCCGAGGACAACGTCCCGGAAATGTTCCAGTATTCGTTCACAGAACCCAACTTCTACGACTGCATAATCTCCAACCATATGGGCATAAGAAAGATACTCCACTTCGTCGAGATCTGTATCAACGAGGAGCATATGCACGGCTATCAGGTCATCAGGAACAGTCTCAAGGGCTTCAACACAGGCTGGTGCTATATGGCTGAGGACGACGGCGCCTACAAGACTTACGCCGACGAAATATGTGCAATGGCTCAGTTCTACTACAACGAGGGACACCTCTACGACAACGTTTTCACATGGACCTCCGCAGGCGGAGAAATGGAAAAGTACCGTACCGCTGACCGCTGGAGCAGCTGGTGGGGCGACGGTGAGCCGAGCATGGCGCCCATTGAGGATAAGCCCACCGAGCCGCCGACTACAGGTTCGGGACTTTGCGGCGATGCGAACTGCGATGACGAGGTCAATATGGCGGACGCCGTTTTCATCATGCAGTGCATCTCCAATCCGGACAAGTATCAGCTTACCGAAAATGGAGAGCAAAATGCTGATGCCGATGCAAGCGGCGATATAACCAATAAGGACGCCCTCGCGATACAGAAGTACAAGCTCAATATCATCACCCTCCTCCCGGATACAAATAAACCTTCCGGAGGTTGAACAATTACGGGCGGATAATATCCGCCCCTACCCTGCCGGGACGTCGAGGACGCCGTCCCCTACACAGCAGATCGTATCGCCGTCAGACGATACCATGATTCTCAACTCAAAGGGGACGCCTGTGACGTCCCCTTTTGAGTATTTACGCTGACCTTGGCGCATATAATAGTGCCGGAGGTCATGCTTATGAAGAAAATACTTACCGCTGTGCTCCTTGTGACGCTTCTGACAGGCTGCGGTCAGGGCAGTCCAACGGAGAGCGTTCTCTTTCCCGAGAGCTTCACCTACACTGAACAGACCGCGGAGCAGTTCGGCATAGCCCCGAAAAAAGGCTATGTTCCGCTGAATTTCAGCTATGTCGTTGCCGAGCGAGGGCGTGAACACGGTATATCTGCACGTTCACCCCTGCGGCGACGCCTACTACCGCTCGGAGATATTTCCGAAGGGGGTGTCCCTCACCGGTGACTATGACCCTCTCGCGATAATGCTGGAGGAAGCCCACGCGCTCGGCATTTCCGCCCATGCGTGGATAAATCCGCTGCGCTGCCAGACCGCTGAGCAGATGCAGGGACTTCCCGGTGACTTCATCGTGAAAAAGTGGGTGGACGACCCGGACTGCCGCATCGCAAAGCTGGTGAACGGCAGGTGGTACCTCGACCCTGCCTATGAGGAAACGGACAGGCTGCTCTGCCGGTGCATAGCCGAGATCATCGGAAATTACGACGTTGACGGCGTTCATATCGACGACTATTTCTACCCGGAACCGGACGCTTCCTTTGATGCGGAGGAATTCGCGGAAAGCGGTTCGGACGACCTTGCAGAGTGGCGGCTCGGGAACTGTTCGCGCATGGTAAAGGCTATGTACGGCGCTGTGAAGTCCGCGGACAGCCGTGTGCAGTTCGGGATAAGTCCGCAGGGCAGCATCAGCGGGAACTACAACTCGCAGTTTGCCGATGTGAGGCTATGGTGCGGCAGCGAGGGCTACTGTGACTACATCGTGCCGCAGATATATTTCGGGTTCAGGAACGAGAGCTGTCCCTTTGCGGAAACTCTTGCGCTTTGGGAGGATATGACCTCAGACAAGGTGCGGCTTGTGATAGGGCTCGGCGCGTACAAGCTCGGAAAGCCCGATAAATTGGCAGGTGCAGCCGGCGAGAACGAGTGGACGGACGAGCCGGATATCATCGAGCGGCAGATAGCTCTTGTCGGGGCTTCCTCCGCGGACGGATATGCGCTCTATAAGTAGTTTTTAGCTGGCAGTGCATAGTAAAATGAGCAGAGAGCAGTTATGTTGGCGGCTTCGCTGATAATATTTGAATAAGTTCGTGCCAGCGGACACCACAACTAATCACTAAGAACTACTTTCTGATCTCTTAGCACTTCAATGTTATTTCAAGCTTTATATGGTAGTATATCATCACGGAAGGAGGCATCAGGCTATGAAAAGGATAAAGCTTCTCGCAGCGGCTGCGGCGCTTGCGTTCGCGGCGGCAGGCTTTTCGTGCAGCAGCAGGAACGGCAGCAGCAAGTCCGGCGATGTCTCAGGAGAAAGCCTCCCGGACGAGGTTTATCCCGACCTTACCGTTACCTTCCTCGATGTCGGAAAGGCTGACAGCATCGTGATAACCTCCGGGGACAGCACGGTCGTCATTGACTGCGGCGAAAAGGGTGACGGCAAGGACATCATGACATTCCTCAAGGATCAGGGCATTGAGACTATCGACTGCCTGATCGCTACCCATTACGACAAGGACCATATCGGCGGTGCTGCGAAGATAGTCAGCAACTTCAACGTGCTTAGCGTCCTCGGTCCGGATTATCAGGAGCTGAGTCCCGAAAACGACAAATTCCGCAATGCCATGCGGAACAAGGAGATAGTTCCGCAGATGGTGACGGAGGATCTGACCTTTGAGCTCGGAGGTGCGGAATACACCGTATATGCGCCCGAAAAGAACGATTACGGTCCGAATGACGACAACGATTTCTCACTTGTGACGAAGCTCGTCTACCACGATAACACGTTCATTTTTGCCGGCGATGCTATGGAGCAGCGGCTCGGCGAGGTCATGGACATAGGTGACTGCGACCTGCTGAAGATACCCTACCATGGGCGTAAAATAGCCAATTTAGAGGAGTTCGTCGAGGCGACAGCGCCGGAGTACGCGGTGATATGCACCTCGCAGGACGAGCTCTCCTCCAAGACGCAGGATATCCTCGATGACCACAGCGTCCGGTTCTGGGCGACCTGCAATAACGGCAGGGTCACAGCGGTCAGCAACGGCAGGGAGATAACAGTTGCCGCAGAGAAGTGACCCCTTAAACCAAACTATAATTTAATTAAATTAAAGGCGTTTCCGTGATATCAGACAAATCCGGCGGTGTATTATTTGTGCATCTGACCAAAGTTTTTTGTCTGTGTCAGATTTTTTTGGAAACGCCTTGATTTATTCATATTCTTTAGTTATAATTAAAGTAACCGGAGCTTTTTTAAGTTCTTCGGCAGTAATTTTTGGAGGGATATTAAAATGTATTCAGGATTTTTCAGAAAGGCAGGCGCTGCGGCGATGTCCGCGGCTATGGCGTTCACCGGCTCTGTCGCAGGTCTTGCGAACGTTTTCACGACCGCTGCTGCGGACTCTCTCGTGTTCGAGTTCGAGGACGCGACCATTACCGGCGATATTACGGTAGAGACCAGCTCTGACGCGAGCGGCGGCTCCTACCTCAAAATGACCGACAGCGGTACTATCACGCTGCCGTTCAACGTTGCCGAGGCTGGCACCTACAACCTCGTCTTCTACGCGGGCGGCATAGGCTCCGCAAAACAGCAGAACCTCTCTCTCAACGGCACCTCCCTCGACACCCTCGCGATACCGCTTTCAGAGGGCTTCGAGGCTGTTACCATGCCGAGCGTCAAGCTCAAGGCTGGCGAAAACGTTATCACTATCACGAAATCATGGGGCTGGAGCACCTTCGACAAGCTCGAGGTACTCCCCTTCGAGTATCCGGCTATAACCGCCTCCCAGCCCGTTCCGACCGACCCCAAGGCTATCGCTGAGGCAAAGAGCCTCATGGCTTACCTCAACAGCGTCTACGGCAAGAACATCATCTCCGGTCAGCAGGAGATATACCAGTACGGTCCCCACGGTCTCGAGACCGAGTTCGAGTACCTCTACGACCTCACGGGACACTACCCTGCTATCCGCGGCTTCGACTACGGCAACCGCTGCTGTGAGCTTTTCGGTGCTGCCGACGACGGTACGAACAGCCGTATCATCGACTGGGTAAAGACCAAGGGCGGTATCGCTACAGCCTCCTTCCACCTCAATATACCGAAGGATTTCGCAAGCTATACCGGCGGCCAGCTCCCCTTCGAGCAGACCACCTACGCCGCAAAGATAGACGATAAGCCTGCATCTGATTTCGTTACCGCAAACGCCTACAAGGAGGGCACAAAGGAGTACGATTACTACCGTGCTGCTCTCGAAAGGCTCGCAGGCGATTTCCTCGCATTGCAGGAACAGGGCATTCCAGTTATATGGCGTCCTCTCCACGAGGCTGAGGGCGGCGGCGGTGAGACCGGCTCATGGTTCTGGTGGGGCAAGGAGGGCTCCGAGGTCTACAAGAACCTCTGGATATACACCTACAAGACCCTCACCGAGGACTTCGGCTGCCACAACCTCATTTGGGAGTGGAACAGCTATAACTTCGATACCTCCCCGAACTGGTACCCCGGTGACGAGTACGTCGATATCATCGGCTACGACAAGTACAACTGCACAAAGTACCTCGCAGAGAACAACTGGCAGCCCTCCATTCAGCATGATGACAGTGCGATAGCCTCCACATTCTACGGTATCATGGAGAAGTACGGCAGCACAAAAATGGTCGCTATGGCTGAGAACGACTGCTTCTCGACCGTTGAAAACCTCGTGAACGACAAGGCTGGCTGGCTCTACTTCTGCACTTGGTACGACGGCGGTTCGGACAACAACAACTTCCTCTCAAATCCGAATTTCAACACCAAAGAAGACACTATCGCGATGTATCAGAGCGATTACTGCATAACCCTCGATGAGCTCCCGGCTGACCTCTATTCGACCAAGGCTCCCGATGTTTCCACGACCTCACGCTCGACAACGACCACTACCACAACTGTTACCGAGCCCATTACCACGACCACTCACGAAAACGACCCCAACAAGTCCTTCGCGGACATCAACACTGATGCGACCGGCAAGATGACCATTACCTTTGAGGAGCCTGCCGAGACAGTCTACCTCCGCGTTGACCTTCCCGACGGCGTGACCTACGCAAACGGCGGACTGGGCGTATCTGTTCCCGTGGACGGAAAGTATTACTGGGCAAATATCATGTGGTCAGCTAAGGTCAGCGGAGACGTTCCGGTCGATCTTGCAAAGGATATCCTCAATGTGACCGAAGATACGGTAGAAGTCGAGGACGAGACTGTTATAGAAGCGGTCAAGGCTGCTGTCGTAAAGCAGACCAAGTTCGAGGGACAGGTCTGGTACGCCTCCGATGCTTCCGGCAAGGAGACAAAGAAGAATGGCATCGTTATCTCCGCGGCTTACACTATGAAGGAAGAGCCTCATTATCTCTGGGGTGATGCAAACTGTGACGGTGAGCTCAACATGGCTGATGCAGTGTTCATCATGCAGTGCATAACCAATCCCGACAAGTACCAGCTCACAGACAAGGGCGTAAAGCAGGCTGATGTTGACGGAAGCGGCGATATCACCAACAAGGACGCTCTTGTCATTCAGCAGTTCAAGCTCAATATCATCAAGGTATTCCCTGTTCTCAATGTTGAAGGAAAAGCATAATTAAGCATCAAAGGGACGCACATATGTGCGTCCCTTCCCTGTTTTAGCTTCCTGCACAATAAACACCTCCGATTTTTGTGCAACATTCCGAAGTTGTATGAAATTGCAAGAGTTTTCCATGTCCCGGAAGTCTAATAGACAAAAGCTGAAAAATTCAGCTCAGAAGGAGGAATTTATATGAACAAAAAAATCACAGCTCTGCTGACATCTGCTGCAATGCTGCTCTCACTGAGCACAGCGTCATTCATGAGCTACGCAGAGGAGATAACTCCGGACACTGCCGCTGTATCGCAGGAGGAGGTACATCA
>Ga0310691_10005515_pt1 | contig 13811 bp, 9 predicted proteins | sample 176DNAGHGlowgp2_FD_203887 | JGI IMG/M metagenome (GOLD analysis project Ga0310691, IMG submission 203887) | Sheep rumen microbial communities from Palmerston North, Manawatu-Wanganui, New Zealand - 1766 DNA GHGlow gp2 (v2) (version 2) | ecosystem: Host-associated > Mammals > Digestive system >... | reverse complement strand
GAACCCGGCGCGGAAATCCGCTTCGCCGACTGCACCCGCGGCGGTTTCGGGTTCTTTGGCTGCACCGAAACGGTCTTGAAGGACATCGCGATTTCCTATCGCGACAACCCGTCCACGCAGGGGACGATCCTCTCGGTGGAGAAAGACCCCGTGTCGTTCGTCTTCCGGCGCGATCCCGGCTACCCCGATCCCGACGAGCGGCGCTTCACCGACGCGCATTCGAACCGGTTCACCGTCCACGAAGGCGACGCGCAGCTTTTCGCGCCGGGCGGCACGGGGCGCATGGGAACCGTCGAGCGCCTCTCGGAGGACACCTTCCGGTTCCGCCCGTTCCGGCACATGGAAGGGGACCCCTACTGGCGGGAGCGGAAGGCCGGCGAAAGGATCAGCGTCATCGCGCGGTATTCCGAAAGCGCGAAGGGCCATCCGGTGCACATGCGGCTCTGCTCCTTTTCCGGCGCGGAGGGCGTCACGGTCTTCGACGCGCCCGGGCAGTCCTTCCTTTTCGGCGCCAGCACCGCCATGCGGCTCATTGGCTGCACGGTCAAGGTGCGTCCCGGAAGCGACGACCTCGTAAGCTCGAACGCCGACGGATACATGGGACCCGGCATGATTGGCCCTTACATCGCGGGATGCCGCTTCGAGTGCATGGAGGACGACGGTATCAACATCGGCACGGAAATCGCGACGCTGGAGAGCGTTTCGGAAGACCGCCTGTCGTTCTCGCCGCCGGTTTTCTGGAAGGGCGCGTTCCGCGCGGACGGCGTGGCAGGGGTCGTCAAGGGCTTCATGCGCTTCGGAGCCGACGGGCGGCTGCGGACGCCGATCGGCGAGGACGCCGTTTCCGCCAAGTCACTCGGCGAGAGCGGCGCGCGGGACATGAAGACATGGCTCCGTTTGAACGCCTGGGCCGGGAAGGACGGCGAGGCGAAGCCGGACAGGCTCATCCGGATACCGGGCACGGTCGGGGCCGTCGTGAAGGCCACCTCCTTCTTCAACCTTCGCGGCATGGGCATCCAGGCGCATTGCGCGAACATGCTGGTCGAAGGCGTGGAGGTCATCCACGCGACCGGCCCCGGCATGAACGTGAACCCGCTTTTCGGGTGGGGCATGGTCTTCAACGTCCACAACGTCATCGTGCGCAACAGCCGCTTCATCGACACGGCGAACGGCATCGTGGTGAAGCCCGGATGCGTCCAGCCGGGCGTGGAGCCAAGGCAGAGGATGATCCAGGGCATACGGCTCGACGGAAACGAGTTCTCCGTCAGGGAAGGCGGAGAGAACATCGTGGTTGGGAACGCCTGCGACGTGGCGGAAGACGGGAGCGAGGTCGTGGTGGACCATGCGTTCGACATTGAAATCCTCGGGAAACGGGAAGGCGAATGAGTCCGGAACCGTGACGGGGGCTTCTTCAACCACAAGATTGCCTGGCCGGCATTTCCAGCATCGTTGCGCCCGCCGCGGCGATATGGTATGATTTACGGCATGAGCGACAGGAACCTCCAGATACCCTGCGGCGTCTTCGACTTCAAGACCATCCGCACGGAAGGTCTCTACTACGTGGACAAGACGGGCTTCATCCCGCTTCTTGAACAGGCGGGGCGCTTTCTCTTCTTCGTTCGCCCTCGCCGTTTCGGGAAGTCGCTCATGGCGAACATGCTCCGCTGCTACTACGACATCGCCGAAGAGCGGATGTAATACTTCCGCTGTCGCGTTTACCATGAATCTCCTCCCCGTTCTCAAACTCGGCGGCGAATGGCTGTCCGCCGAAGAGACCGCCAAGCGCGGTCTGGTTCTGTCCGAAAGCCATGAAAACGGCGTCCAGCGCGTCGTGCTGGAGAACCGCTCCGGCGCCACGGTCCGACCCGAAGAGCTGGGCTGGCGCAAGGCGCCCGGGCGCGGCGACTTCGACGTGCCGGGGCTGAAGTTCTACGTCGAGAGCTGGCAGATGGCCAGCCCCTGCGGGGTCCGCCGCTGGGACGACGAGCCCTTCGACTACTCGCCGGAGTATCTCCCGAACTGCGTCTCGACGCCGGGCGACTTCCACCCCGGCGAGCGCGGCCGCTTCCTCTCGGACAACGCATGCTGCCTGCGCCGCCCCGACGGCGCGATGCGCCTCTTCGGCTTCACGACGGGCGCCGACCGGTTCGGCCACTTCGACGTGAAGCTCGGCGAGGGCGGCGTCGAGGCGTTTTTCGCGCTCTGCGCGTGCGACCGCGCCGAACTGCCCGCCGGAGGCCGGATCGAAACCGAATCGCTCCTCGTCCTCGACGGCGCGGACACCGAGGCGCTGTTTGCCTCCTACGCGGACCGCTGGGCGGCGGATTCCCATGCCCGCCGCCGCTTCGCCGCGCCCGTCGGCTGGTGCAGCTGGTATTACTACTTCAGCAAGGTCGCGCTCTCCGACGTCCTCGAAAACGCCGACTGGCTCGCCGCCCATCGCGACGAGGGGGACTTCGGGAAGATCCGGGTCATCCAGCTCGACGACGGATGGCAGACGGCGGCGGGCGACTGGCGCGGAACGAACGAAAAGTTCCCCGGGGGCCTCGCCCGCTTCGCCGAAGAAGTGAAGAAGCGCGGGTTCACGCCCGCGCTTTGGGTAGGCCCGTTCATCGTCGAAGACACCTCCGCCCTGGCCGCCGAACATCCCGACTGGCTCGTCCGCGACGAATCCGGCGAACCGCTTTCGCCCCTCGGCTGGCGGGAGGGCCACCGGCTTTTCCTCCTGGACGCCACGCACCCCGGCGCCCTGGCGCATCTCGAATCCCTCTTCCGCGACATCCGCGCACTCGGCATCGACTACGTGAAGCTCGACTTCTGCGCAAGCCTGTGCGCCATTCCGGGCGGACGCTACCACGACCGGACGGCCACGCGCGCACAGGCGCTCCGCCGCGGCTACGAGGCCATCCGGCGCGGCTTCGGCGACGACGGGTTCATCCTCGCCTGCACCACCCCCTTCGCGCCGGTCGTCGGCATCGCCGACGCCATGCGCTCCTCCACCGACATCACGCCGTATTGGGACAGGCCAGGACAGCACGCCGAGGCGCCCAATGTCGCGAACGTCTGCCGCAACATCGTCCACCACGCCTACATGAACGGACGCCTCTGGGTCAACGACCCGGACACGCTCATCGTCCGCGACGGCCATACCGAGCTGACGCAATCCGAAGTCGAACTGTGGGAACGCGCGGTGTCGCTCGCCGGCGGCTCGCTGCTGCTCTCCGACCGCATGGCGACGCTCTCGCCGGAGCGCCTGGCGCTCGTCCGCCGCGCCCTGGCGGAAGCCGGGACATGGAAAAACCTCCGCCCCGTTGACCGCTGGGAACGGACCCTCCCGATCGTCTGGGAGGCGGAGAAGGACGGGCGCGTCGTCCGCGCCATCTTCGACTTCGACGACCACCACCGTGTCAGGGCAGGGGGCTGCTGAACGCTCGCCATGATTCTCGGAAGACAACTTACGGCGGGGGAGCGCCTCCGCTCGCAAAATCTCTACTGCGCGTTCAACTTCGTCAACGGCATGAGCTACATGTGCCTTGGCGAAGGTGTGCTTGTGCTCTTCGCCGCGCAGCTGGGCGCGCCGAACGCGGTGGTGTCGCTTCTTGGCGCGATGCTCTACGTCGGCTACGCGATGCTTCCGCTGGGCGTCCTCCGGACGGCGCGGCGCGGGGCGGCCGTCTGCCAGGCGGACTTCTGGGTCGCGCGCAACGTCGCTGCGCTCCTCACCGCCTCGGCGGCGGCGGTCTGGCTCGCGTCCCCGCGCGCATCGTGGGCGGTGCTACTCGTTGGCTCGTTCTTCTTCTACGGCTGCCGCGCCGCCGGGAGCGTCCTCTTCACGCCCCTTCTGGGCGACGTCTCCACCGAAGAGGAGGCGGCTTCGGTGATCGGCCGGACGACGGGCTTCTTCAACCTGAGCGCCGTCGCGGCGATCTCCGCCGTTACCGCCGTCACGCACCGCTGGCACGGGCGCGTCGCGCTTGCCGCGATCATCGTTGGCGGGGCGGCGCTGGGAATGTGCTCCTCGTTCTTCGTGCGCGGCATGAAGGAGACCGGGGCGATCCGCGACGCCGCGCGCGCGCCGCTGTTGCTCGGGATCCGCAAGGCGCTGCGGAACCGGGCGCTGCGGCGGCTTTCCCTCGACTGGTTTCTTCTGAACTTGTTGGTCATCCTGTTCATCCCGATCTCGATGCTGGCCCTGAAGCGGGGATGCGGCTTTGGCGACTCCAGGGCGATGGTCTGCGCCTGCGCGGAATTCGCCGCCGGGATTCTGGCCTCGTTCGCCTGTGGGCCGCTCTGCCGTGCCTTCGGTTCGCGGCGGGTGCTCGCCGGGTCGGCGCTGGGGTTCGTCGTCGTGCCGTTCGCGTGGCTGCTTCTTCCGGCGACGGGGCCGCACGCGCTGGCGTGCGGGATTGCGCTCTTCTTCTGGCTGGGCGGGTTCTACTACGCGATCTACAACGCGACCAACGCGGCGTTTCTGGAAGCGTGCCCGGACAAGCGCGAGCAAGTGGCCGGATCGGTGGCCGCCAACCTCGTCGCCGCCGTCGGGGCCGGCGTCGTCGGCTCGGCCCTTGGGGCGTGGCTCGTCACGGCGTCGGTCCGCTGGGCGGAGGCGCTTCCCGGCACCGCCTTCGCCGGGGCGCTCGGTCCGTTCCGGCTCTATTTCCTCCTCCTCCTGCCCGTCGTCGCCGCCGCGGCGGCCGCCAGCCTCCGCCTTCGCGCGTGATGCCCGGGTCGCCGGCGGCCGGGCGTCACCCCCTGCGCCGCTCGGCGGCGTAGTAGAGCGTCGGGACGAGGACCATCGACACGAGGGTCGCCACGGAGAGCCCGCCGACCACGACGAGCCCGAGCGGGCGCCACGTCGCCGAGCCGTCGCCGTGCGAGAGCGCCATCGGGAGCATGCCGAGCACGGTCGTGCACGTGGTGACGAGAACCGGCCGGAGGCGCCGGCGGCCGCCCTCGACGATCGCCTCGCGGAGCGGGACGCCTTCCGCGCGGAGGCGGTTCACGCAATCGACGAGCACGATGGCGTTGTTGACGACGATGCCGACGAGCAGGACCATGCCGATGTACGCCGACATCGAGAGCGGGGTTCCCGTCGCGGCCAGCACGGCCACGACGCCGCTGAAGGCGAACGGGACGCTGAACATGACGAGGAGCGGGTGCAGGAGCGACTCGAACTGCGCCGCCATGACCATGTACACGAGCGCCACCCCGAGGCAGATCATGAGCACCATCGCGCGTTCGCTCTCCCGCTGCTCCTCGATCATCCCGCCGTATTCGACCGTGACGCCGGCGGGAAGCACGAGTTCTTCTTCGAGCCGACGGCGCACGTCCGCCATGACGTCGCCCTCGGGCCGGCCGTCGGCGTCGAAATCGACCGTGACGACGCGCTGCTGGTTCTTGCGGGAAATCGTCACCGGGCCGGTGCCCTCGACGACGCGGGCGACGGAGTCGAGGCGCATGCGTCCGCCGTCCGGCAGCGGCAGTTCGGTGCGGCGGATGTCCTCGATGGAGGCGCGCTCCGGGCCGTCGAGGCGGAGGGTGATGTCGTATTCGTCTTCGCCTTCGCGGTATTCGGAGCAGTCGTCGCCCTGGAAAAGCGCGCTCACGACGGTCGTGATCCCCTCCATGGTGAGGCCGGAAGCCGACGCCTTGGCGCGGTCGATCTCGACGGAAAGTTCGGGCTTGCCCATGTCCTGCGACACGCGCACGTCGCGCGCCCCGGGCGTGGAGGCCGCGACCTCGCGGATTTTTTCCGCGATGGCGGTCGTGGCGTCGAGGTCGTAGCCGTAGATTTCGATCTGGAGGTTCGCGCCTCCGCCGCGGAGGATGCGGTTCATGAACGAACCGGTGTTCGCCCAGACCTTCTCGATTTCGGGCCATCCGGAAATCTCGCGCGTGATTTCGGCGCCGTACTCCTCGGCCGTCCGGTCGCGGAACCTGGCGTCGGCGAACCGGAGCCGGACGATGCCGACGTGCGATCCGCCGCCGCCCCCCGCGCCGCCGGTCCCGCCGGCGCGGAGCATCTCCGACGTGATCGTCCCCCCGCCGCAGACCCGGCGCGCCACCTCGAGGATCCGGCGTCCCGTTTCCGCCGTGCGTTCGAACCGGGTGCCGAGCGGGAGCTGGTAGTTGATCGAAAGCTGCCCGGTGTCCTCCTTGCCCATGAATTCGCTGCCGAGCGAGCCGAAGCCGGCGACCGTCGCGGCGATCACGGCGGCCGCGGCCGCGACCACCGCGCGCCGGGCGCGGAGGGCGCGCCCGAGGAGGCGTCCGTAGGCCCGGTCCGCGGCGTCGAACTTCGCCTCGCTCCAGGCGTGGAAGCGGGCCGCGGGGCCGTTTCCGGAAGGCGGCGGCGCGAGAAGGCGCGAGGCGAGCATGGGCGTGAGCAGGAGCGCGCAGACGACGGACGCGACGAGCGTCGCGGTCACGATGCCCCCGAGCTGCCCGAGCATGATGCCCGTCACCCCCTTCACGAACACGAGGGGGACGAACACGACGATCGTCGTGAGGGTCGAGGCGAGGATCGCCGTGCCGACCTCGTCGGCCCCGTTCCGCGAAGCCTCCTCGCGCGATGCGCCGCGGGACGCGTGCGAAAGGATGTTTTCGAGCACCACGACCGCGTTGTCCACGACCATGCCGACGGCGAGGGCGAGCGCCGAAAGGCTCATCAGGTTCACGGTCCAGCCCTTGAAGAACATGAACACGGAGGCGGCGACGAGCGAGAAGGGGATCGTGAGCGAGATAACGAGCGACGTGCGGAAGCTGCGCAGGAAGAAGAGCGTGACGAGCACGACGAACAGTCCGCCCCACGCGACGGTCCGGCCGACCGACCGGATCGACTTGCCGATCGAATCGCTCGTGTCGAACACGACGTCGATCGCGTAGTCGGCGGGGAGGTTGCGCTTGATTTCCTCCAGTTTGGCCATGACCCGCTTCGCGACGGCCATGGTGTTCTCGCCGGAGCGTTTCTGCACGTCGACCATCATGCCCGCGCGGCCCATGCGCTCCACGACGCGCGTCTTTTCGGCGAATCCGTCTTCGACGCGGGCGACGTCCGCCACGCGCACGACGCGCGCGCCGTCGCGTTTCACCACGACGAGCCCGACGTCCCGCGGGTCGGCGAATTCGCCCGGCACGCGGATCGTGTAGTCGATCGTGCCGATGCGGACGTTGCCGGCGGGTTCGGTCTTGTTGTCGGCGTCGATCGCCGCGGCGATGTCGGAGACCGAAAGTCCGTGGGCGGAAAGCTTCGCCGGATCGAGGTGGACGTTGATCTGGCGCGTGAGGCTGCCGAAGGCTTCGGCCGTGCCGACGCCGGGGACGCGCTTGAGGACGTCCACGATGTCGTCGTCCACGGTGTTTTCGAGCGATTCGACGTTTTCCGTCGCCGTCACCGCGAACCCGAGGATCGGCATGTTCGCGGTGTTGAACTTGAACATGATCGGATCGTCGGCGTCGTCCGGGAGCCGCCGCTTGGCCCGTTCGAGGAGGTCGCGCATGTCGTTCGCCGCCTCGCCGAGTTCCGTTCCCCATTTGAACTTGCACGTCACGCGCGAGACGCCCTCGCTCGTGGACGACGTGATTTCGTCGAGGTCGGTCACCGAACCGAGCGCGCTTTCGACGACGCGCGTGATCTGCCGTTCGACGTCTTCCGTGGAGGCGCCGTCCCACCGGGTGACCACGGAAATCGACGGACTTTCGATTTCCGGCATCATGTCGACCGCGAGCCGCGTCCACGCGATGCAGCCGAGGACGAGCAGCGCGAGGAACGCCATCAGCGTCGCGACGGGACGCTTCACGCCGAATTCGGAGAGGAACATCGCAGCGCCGTCCTCCTATCCGAGCGCCCTGCCCGGCCCGTCGACCAGCGCCGCGGCGATTTCCTCCGGCGCGCCGGAGGCGTCGACCGGCACCGCGTGGCCTTCCGCGCCGGCTCCGATGGCGCGGAGCAGCGTTTCGAACGCGGCGGGGAGGGAAGGGCGTGACATGCAGACCGGTGCTCGTGCGGGTTTCCGGCGGGAAGCGCGGCGCGACGCCGCCCATCCTACCGCAAAAACCGCCCCGCCGCAACGCGCGGCGCGGAATGTCGGAGATCCGAATCGGGCTTCCGGTGGCCGAACCGCGGGAACCGTGGTAGAATGTCCGCCGTTTTCGGAGACCTCATCCATCATGAAAATCCTCTTCCAGGGCGATTCCATCACCGATTGCGGCCGCGTGACGGGCGGCGGCGCGGGATACGAAAAAGATTGCGTCGGTCCCGGCTATCCGGGATTGCTGAAATCGCGCATCCTGCGCGACCGTCCGGATCGCGACGACATCGAGTTCGTCAACCGCGCGATCAGCGGCAACCGCATCGTCGATCTCTACGCCCGGTGGAAAGCCGACGCCATCAACCTCGCGCCCGACATCCTGTCGATCCTGGTCGGCGTCAACGACGTCTGGCACGAGGAGTGGGGCAACGGCGTCGAGGCCCCGCGCGCCGAGCGCATCTACCGCGAACTGCTGGAGTGGACGAAAAAGGCGCTCCCCGCCGTGCGGCTGGTCCTGTTGGAGCCGTTCACGCTGCCGACCGGAAAGGGCGCGCAGATCGCGGCCGAGGTCGCCGTCCGCTCCGCTTTCACGCGCAAGCTCGCCGGGGAGTTCGGGGCGGCGTTCGTCCCGCTCCAATCGGCCTTCGACGAAATGTGCCGCGTTTCGAAACCCGAGCACTGGTCGCCCGACGGCGTCCACCTCACCCCGGCCGGCCACCAACTCGTCGCCGACGCCTGGCTGGCCGCCGTCCGGCTTTGATCCGCCGCGCCGGCACTGCGCCGTCGGCCTCCGTTGCGGCGGCCGCGGACGTGCGGAGGTCGGAGAAAACCCAGAAGCGCCGCCGCGCGGGACGGAGTAGCGCGGCGCGGAAATCGGCGGGGGACGGAGTAAGGATCCGTGGGGAGGGAAAGGAACGAACGAAAAGGGAAAACGGGCGGGCGCTACGGGACGACGTCGCACTGGATCGAGCCGAGGACCGCGAGCGCGTGGACCTTCATCTCGGGCGTGACGTCCGCCGTCGCGCGCTCGTGCACGACGATCTCCGCGTCCGGGAAGCGCGCGCGCAACAGCGCCGCGTTGGAGAGCACGCAGATCGACGTGCACACGCCGCACACGTGGAAGCGGACGGTCTCGCCGGAGAAGCGCTCCGAGAGCCCGTCCGCGAGCGCCTCGCTGCCGAACGTCGGCTTGTCGAGGACGAGCGCGCCGGGCGCCTCGGCGAACGGCCGGAGCGGTTCGGCGATCTGCCAGCCGTCCGTCCCCGCGAGGCAGTGCGGCACGGGGAGCTTGCGCCCCTCGAGCGTCTCGGCGTAGTTCCCGCGGTGGGTGTCGCGCGTGAACGCGACGAGGTCCCAGGCGCGGCTTCCGAGCAGTTCGCGCACGGGCGCGACCGTGGCCGCGCATTCGGGGTTGCCGAGACTTCCCGTGAGGAAGTCGTTCTGCATGTCGATGACGATCAGGATTTCTTTCATGGTCGGGGATGGTCTCGATTGTCTCGATGGTCCGGATGGTCGGGGGTGGTTGTCAGGAGCGGGAGGCGAGGAGGGTCTTGAGATCGCCGAAGCGCGAGTGGCGGACGGCCTTGCGGTGCGAGGGCTCGGGCTCGCCGCCCCTACCGGCACAGGTTGCGGACGCGGTCCCAGTCGGGGCGGAGGAAGGCGACGAAGTGGCGGAACGCGGCGTTGAGGCGGACGAGCGGCGCGGCGGACGGGACGAGAGTCCCGACGTCACGGTGGTAGGACCATAGGATGTCGATGTATTCGGCGCGACGGGCGGCGTCCACGACGACGGGCGGCTCTCCCGCGCGGAGCACGGGCAGGTTCGCGAGGAGCCGCGCGAGGCGGCCGTTGCCGTGTTTCATGTGGCCGGATTGTAACAACTTTTTGACAAAAATCAATTGGAAGTTGTTACACCGCTTGTTGGCGGCGGTTCTGCACGGCGCGGCTCTGGGGCCGACGCGGCGCACGAACCCGGCTGCATGGGGTCTTCTGGCGGGCAAGTGTAGCAGAGGCGGGCATGGCGGAGCAAGCGGTAATTTACGTATTGAATAGGAGTAGTTCGAGTTCCTTCGCGACGTCGGTCCGCTCGCCGAGAGTGCGTCGAGCACCGCCTCGAGCGACGTGTCCTGGGTCGCCGCCCCGGCCTCCACCGAAACAGATGGCGAGCCTGTCGCCGGGCGCGCGGGAACGCGAACGGGTTTTCTTTTTCATTTCGAGAATCGATCGAGGACCTTGGCGAGGGAGGCGGGGATGGGCTTTCGTCCGGTCTCCAAATGGCAGACGGCGACGTTGGAGAGGCCGAGGCGTTCGCCGAAGGCCTTCTGCGTCAGACCGAGGGAGCGGCGCAGGGCGCGGAGGCGCTCGGGGGTCCAGGCGGCGGGGTGCTTCGCGTTCTTCCCCCGGCGCTTCGCGCCACCCCCCTCCCGGAGGGGGGCTTTCCGCTGCGACTTGCGACCTGCGATCTGCGACTTCGGACCTGGGCCATGCGGCTTGGACCCTGTGTCTTGCGCCCCGGGGCTTGCAACCTCCGGCGCCGGCGCGGCCGCCGCCGGATCGTCGAAAGCGACGCCGAAGACATCGCCCAGGGCGGAAGCGTCGATTTCGGGGGCGTCGCCGGCGGAGGCCGTGAGGGCGTCCACGGCGCCCGTGGCGGAGATCAGTTCGCCCGGGTCGATCCCGCGCAGCGCGAAGAAGAGCGTCGGGTCTTCGTCGAGACGCGCGCCGATGCCGTAGAAGACGGCGGCGAGGTGCTTGCAGAGGCGGGCGGAATCGGGGCAGGAGCAGGAGAAGGAGATTTCGCCGCGCGCGGGGAAGAGGCCGTCCTCCGGATCGCAGAAGGCGCGGAGGAGCTCCTCCGGAACGCGTCCCGCGGCGAGGTCGAGGAGGGAGGAGACCTTGCCGAGCGACTTCCTTTTGATCGCCTCCCACCGCGCCGGCGGGAGCGTGTTGATGTGGATCGTCTGCTCGTATGGGCGGCGCATCGAGCCCTGCACGAGGGCCTTCACGGTGCCCGGCTCGATCGCAAGGTCGATCACGGCTCCGCTGCGCACGTAGGAGCGGCCGCGCTCGAGACGGTAGGCGAAGTCGCGGTAGTTCTCGACGTTGTCGCACCACGCCTTGGCCCAGAAGGAGCGGGCGATGGTTCGGCCATCGAGGACGACCGGGTGCATGGCGCGGCCCTTGGCGGCGAGTTTCTTTGCCGCGCGCTGCGCGCGCGCCCGGCGCTCGGCGACGGGGACGTATTCGGGGAAGGGGGACCAGTAGCGGGACATGGGTGTTGAACGGTTGAAAGGTTGAAGTGTTGAACGGTTGAAAGGAGGAATCGGGGAGGGTCATTCCATTGCGGCGGCGGCGGGGTCTAGGGCGACGAGGGCGCGCAGCTCGGCGGCGGTCATGTCGGTGAGGAGCTTCTCGGCGCCGCCGGAGAAGAGGCCGGCGGCGAGGGCCTTCTTGCCTTCGATCATGTCGTCGATCCGCTCCTCGAGCGTGCCGGCGCAGACGAATTTGTGGACGAGGACGTTGCGCCTCTGTCCGATGCGGTAGGCGCGGTCGCTGGCCTGGTCCTCCACGGCCGGGTTCCACCAGCGGTCGAAGTGCACGACGTGCGAGGCGGCGGTGAGGTTGAGGCCCGTGCCGGCGGCCTTGAGAGAGAGGACGAAGAAGGGCGGGCCGCCGTCGGACTGGAACTCCGAGACGAGCCGCGCGCGCTCGGCGACCGGCGTCCCGCCGTGGATCACGAGGCCGTCGCGCCCGAAGAGGTCGCGCAGGAAGAGGCGCAGGGGCTCCGTCATCTCGCGGAACTGGGTGAAGACGAGCATCCGCTCCTGGCGTGCGGCAATCTCGGAGACGAGGTCCGCGAGCGCGCGGAACTTGCCGGAGGCGGCGGGGGCGAACTCGCCGTCGCCGCGGAACTGCGAGGGGTGATTGCAGATCTGCTTGAAGCGCGGCAGATACTTGAGGACGAGCCCGCGGCGGTGGCGCTCGACGGTGCCCTCCGCGGCGGAAGGCGGCGTCTCGAGTTCGCGCGCGAGGTCGTCGGCACACTTGGCGTAGAGTTCGGCCTGAAGGCGCGAGAGGCCGCAGCGGACGGTGCGTTCGGTCTTGTCCGGGAGGTCCGGCAGCAGCGCCTTGTCGGTCTTGAGACGGCGCAGGAGGAAGGGACGCACGAGGCGGCGCACGGGCGAGAGGTCTGCGGAGCAGGCTTTCGCGAGCTCCGCGAAGGACTTCTGCGAGCCGAGCAGGCCGGGGTCGAGGAAGTCGAAGAGGCTCCAGAGATCGGAGAGACGGTTCTCGACGGGAGTGCCGGTGAGGGCGATGCGGCGCGGGGCCCGGAGCGCGCGCAGGGCGCGGCTCTGGCGGGTGCCGGCGTTCTTGGCGGCTTGGGCCTCGTCGGCGATGACGGCGGCCCAATCGGTCCCGGCGAGGGCCGGGAGTCGCACGAGCATGCCGTAGGTGGTGAGGAGCAGGTCCGCGCCGCGCCCGGCGGCGGCTGGATCGGCGCGCGCGGCGGACCAGTCGGCCGGGGCGAGGGCGGAGGGGTGGAGCGTCCGGAGGCGCAGCTCTGGAGCGAAGCGAGCGGCCTCGGCGCGCCAGTTCGCGAGAAGCGTTGCGGGGGCGACGAGCAGCGCGGGCGGCGAATCGCCGCCGAGCGCGCCGGCTCGCTTGAGGGCGACGAGGAAGGCGAGCGTCTGGAGCGTCTTGCCGAGGCCCATGTCGTCGGCAAGGCAGACGCCGAGGCCGAGCCGCGCGGCGCCGGCGAGGAAGCGGACTCCGGCCTTCTGGTAGGGGCGCAACGTGCGCTCCAGCTCGGGCGGGAGGTCCGGCGGGGAAAGTGTGGCGGGGTCCGAGAGCCCGCGCAGGGCCTCCGCAAGCGTGGCGCCGGGGGCTACATCGCTGTCGGGGTCGGAGGCCAGTTCGCCAAGTGGCCCGGACGAGGCGCCGGCGATGAGCCGCAGCCCCTCGGCGAGGCTCACGCTCTCGCGGCGTGCGAGCGTCTCGGCCTCCTTCCAGCGCTCGAGGAGCGTGCGGAGTTTCTCCGGATCGGCGGCGACCCATTGTCCCCGAAGCCGCACCATGCCGCCGGAGGAGAAGAGCGCGGCGGACTCTTCGTCGGAGAGGGGCTCGCCGTCGAGGCAAAGGACGGACGAAACGTCGAGGAGCGAGCGCGCGGTGAGCCCGCCGCTGGCGGCGGGGGTGAGCGTCGTGCGGACCCTGACGCGCGGCGCGCCGCGGCCGCCGCGCCAGAGCGCCGCGGTCTCGACGCCGATTCCGGCCTCCTCGAAGGCGGGGGCGTCGCGCAGGAAGCGAAGTGCCGTGGCGGGGTCCCAGGCGCAGGGGCGGAAGATGCGGCGGGACTCGAGCAGCTCGCGGGCGAGCGCGCTTTTCGCCGCCGCCTTGCGAACCGGATCCAGAAGCGATTGCAGCGCGCCGGGCTCGGCGGCGAAGAGGCGCAGCGCCGTCGCGAGCGGGTAGCGGCGGAGCGCGCCCGCGTCGTCGCGGTGGGAGAAGCTCGCGAGGAACGCGAAGGGGAACGCCTCCGCGGTGTCTCCCTTGTTCTCGGCGAGATGGAAGGAGACCTTGCCCGCATTGCGCCAGGCGGGCGAGAGGGAACGGACGAAGTCCGCGAACGGGCGGCCGGACGCAGCCCAGGCCGACCCGAGCGCGCCGTCGAGCGCCGCGAGCGCCGCGAGAAGGGGCGCGGCGCCCCAGTATTCGGCGCCGAGCATCTCCGGCGCGCCGAGCGCGAGCATTTCTGCCTCGCTCTCGGACGGCCGCGCCCGC
>Ga0310691_10005514_pt1 | contig 13811 bp, 15 predicted proteins | sample 176DNAGHGlowgp2_FD_203887 | JGI IMG/M metagenome (GOLD analysis project Ga0310691, IMG submission 203887) | Sheep rumen microbial communities from Palmerston North, Manawatu-Wanganui, New Zealand - 1766 DNA GHGlow gp2 (v2) (version 2) | ecosystem: Host-associated > Mammals > Digestive system >... | reverse complement strand
CTCTAATTCGGGCTCTGGTTCAAGCCAGAGCGGTAATTCCGGAAGCAATACCGGTGGAAACACCGGAGGTGGTAATTCCGGCGGTGGTAATTCCGGCGGTGGTAACACCGGCGGAGGTGGCGGCGAGGATGACGACGTAACCTACGATTAAGCCACAGAGGCTTGGGGCCTAGCGCCCCACCCCTCTCCTAACGCCCATCGTCATCTCGACTAAGCGTAGCGCATGGAGAGATCTCTCGACTACGCTCGAGATGACAACGAAGGGTGGACGCTCGAGATGACAAAGAGAGAATAAGTATTAACCTTAATAACCTAATCAACCATGAGCAAGAAAGAGACCATTAAGTTTGTAGTTCAGCTTATCGCATCGATTGCATCGGCGATATTGACGGCCCTGGGAGCCACATCATGCGTAGGTGCGTAAAAGTATTCCACCCCCAATATTGAGGGTGGATTTTTTATTATTAGCGAACAACTATATATCTTTATTTTCCCACTCTACCAAATCTCTGGGCAATGCTATCTTCTTGACTTCTCCTCTTTCACCATCGACATAATACCACCTAGCAAAACGTTCATCAAATTGGCTAACAAAAGCCTCACGAATCCTTGAACACTTCTCATTGATAGAATTGTTTAATGGGTCTGTCACTGCCCATACACGTTTCCGAGCTTCTTCTTCATTATACATTCGCCCTCTTAGTTTCCTGTATATTTCAAGCAATTCCTCACGATAATCAGGAAGATAACTAAACATAATCCCCTCTGGGTGTTTTAAAAAGAGGAAATATACCGCTTTGGGAAGTGGCGTCATATTTATCTCAGTAAAATACTCACGAAGGATGATTTTATTAGTTTTCGTTATTATCATTTTGCTCAACTTCTTATTGTTTAATACAAGGTTTTCGATAATATACGATTTAATACCCTTCTCTCTTAACTTTTCAATTCGTTCCTCAATTTCCTGCATTAATACTTTTGCTTCGTGATCAAATTCCTCATCTGCAATAGTAGGTCGGCTTTCGCAAGCCATTAACGACATCTCGTCATCATCCATCATTCTGTATAGTAGACGATCGCTATTTTCGTCTATGTCGATGAGAATGTCTTTAAGTACGCCTCTTAATACTGGGTCACTTTCAAATGATAACTCTGAGATGGGTATACCTCTGAACAAATAATGTGCGCCCGGTATGCTTTTATCTTCGAAGTCAGGAATATAATAAAGAAGAGATGGTGGAACCTCTGTCCTCTTATCAGGTTCAACCATATATTTCAGAATGAAATTATCATCTGTAATATACTTAGCATGACCACTCTTGGCATAAGGGGCATTATAATGTATCTTCTCGTGATCTAGTAATTCTTGTTTAAGATATGGAATATAGCAGAAATCATACCCCCGAGCCTCAAAACTCCTACGGATTCCAAAATAGTTGTACCTGACGAGAGAATCAATGCTGGTATTGTTAGTCCCATCAATATAAATAATCTGATTTTTATCAGGTTCAAAAGGTAAATCTATAAGGCCAAGCGTAAATATCATAATACATTTTTTTAGTCATTCCACTGCAAAGATACAAAAAAACTCTAATCTGCAAGGCTTGCAATCACTAAAAAATTGGAATTACACTACTTTTTTACTATTTTTGTGGCGAGATAAGTAATAAAGTGTATGGTTATGGGGGCAAATAGATTAGATGACATTTTTCAAGTGGAGCACGGCATCCCTGTTATTGCGGGCTTATATATCGGAATGGCAGGTTATGAGGCAGAAGAGATTCTAGAAGAACTAAAGGATTATAAAATCGAGCACTCCTATGAATATCCTGCAGATTTGATTTACCAAATGAAAATCGATTTTGATTGTGAGTATTTCTCTTACTCAGAGACTGTAAGAACTATAAACTTAACTTTTTCAGGAAGAGGTTCGAAACGAGATATCAACTTCATAACCAAATATATCAAGGAGAAATACTATCATGAACGGGTAGATGAATACCTACAAAAAGATGCTGATGGGGAAATCCTGGCTTACATGATAGATATTTATAACGACTTCTATCACTTTACCATCTGTTCAAAGGACAATGGCGTTATGTCGATCTATCTAAAAGCGGGCAGTTCGGATTATGAGGTATATGAAAGTATCAATACAATTAGCAAGGATGAAGAGCTAAAAGCATATGTTAAGCAATCTGTACTGCTATGTGACAAAAATGCAACAAGTCCAGAAAGAATTGAAGAAGTGATGCCAATTAGGTATGGAATACCATCGTTTATGGGATACTTCCTGAGCGATGTTCTATCGAATGGCATTAGTCAAGGCCGGCTATCTGATATTCCTGGAGATGAGTTTGAAGGAAATCCAATGAAAGAAGAATATGACATCTCCTACGAATACGATCTTGATGTAGAAAACAGAATTTTGGATATCATTTTGATCCTTCCAACAGAATCGGAAGGATTATGGCCTATCATCAAATATCTTAAACGTAACATGATGGTCAAGAGTTCTGAGATTGAGATCGAGGAAGATGATTGCGGATTGATTTCAAAGGTAAAGGGATATATAAAAAACGATTTTCTATCAGTAACAATACTTGATTGCTCAGATGGGTGCAATGGTTATACTCAAATCTCTATATCCTTAAGAAGCATATATTATACTCAGCAGTTTATGGCTTTACGAACCTTCTTCTTCAACGATGGATTATTATATTTCATCGATGGACTTCAAAAGTTTTATAGCGATGGAGAAGATACTCAGGACGCAAGATTTAATGAGCTAAGGAGAGCATTTGATTCGTTCAAAGACTTTCTTAATGACTATTCTGGTACTAAAGAATCGTATGCTCGCGATATGGGAGGATATTCGCAGGCGGAATATGAAAAAGACAAAGAGGTTTGCCTTAATGCATGGAACACCCCAGGGGCCAGCAGGCCATTGTCATGGGTAGATATTGGACCTATATAAATCACACAATTTCCGATAATCTACTATCATTTCATCTATACTGCTTATGACTCTCTGACGAGGTAAGAAGGAGTCTTCGCTCTCTATGAGTCCATTAATATAGTTCTCAATTACACACGACTGCAGTTTGTTGTATGATGCCAATCTAAAATCACTCCAGTTTCCTTCATACTCATCATCAAACCAATCTGTATCTCTTATACAAATGCCAAGTAACCCTAAATAAAGAGACTTTATCAACTGATGCGGTTCACACCATCCGTACATATTAGGTTCCTTGTGGAATTCATCAGGAATTATTGTAACCTTAAGCACTTCTTTCTCTGACAAGCCCATATCCGGTTTCCTTATAGTAGGCTTTCTCAGATGAATAATGGTTGGAGAATCTTCATAATTCAATTTAATATCCGAGTCGTTAAAGTATGTCAGAATTGACCTCTCCATTTCCATTCTTATCAGATTAAAATCTAATGACCAGTCTGTAAGACGCGACTCAAATTTTCTTTCCCCAATCTTAATTACATAGCGAGTATCACAACTAAAAGGCTCAGTAAAATCGAAAGAAAACGGCTCAACCTTTATTTCATTCTCTTTTATCTGATAAGAATTACTAGGAATAATCAATTCCTGAAGTCCTACTTTCATCTTGTTTGCTGCGTCTGCTCCAAAATCATTATACGCCGTTTCTTTTCCACCTATAATTGTATCACAGAGATCCTTCAAGGTTTGTATAGCAGATTCCAAGAAAGTATTCCTTTGGTATTCTTCATCATAGTAACCAAAATCTTCACCATGATAATAGCCACATACTTCTTCTTTAAATATTTGAAAACTTGCTTTTACCCCCAGACAAAAATAATCTTCCCTATTATAACCCCACAATAAATGGTATAATGCAAATGGATATACCATCACGAGTCTGTCGTGTAGTCTAAACCAGATTGCAGGTTTATCAACACTATTCGCAATTTTGAATTCAAATTTCCCTGTATTCACGGTTCTTTTTCAATAGGTTTAACAATAACATCTCTTAATTCTACAATATATCCCCAGAAAGTTCTATCTGTAGTATCGTCTTCTTTTAATTGGCTCTCCCATCCATCTGCTTTTTGAAGCTCTTCACGAATTACATCAGTTTTATTATACCAAACCTCTCTTTCGCCTTTTGGATATTCACTTCTTTCTGCTACGATCTTGGAAACAGTACCTTTTATAGTATGAGTAGAGAATCCGTGATGTTCTTCTATGAAATCAATTATAATACCATGGGCATTTTTCGTCTCTCGTGGGATGCAACAGGTCCATTCTATCTTTTCACCAACAGAAAATGGTTCACCACAACATTGAATCTGCCATGATTCATAATAGATGGTACACCAATCCTTTTTTCTCTCTTCTGTCGCAACTCCCCACTTTTTTATATATTCCTGTATACAATCAATTTCTTTAGATATGTTTGATGTACACGAATCTCCTTTCCACATTTCATCTATTTTTCCTGTTATGCGTAACAAATTAGCCAAAGGAAAATCTACGTGGTCTTGCCATGAGCGATAATAGCCATATATGCCAAATGCATTCAATACTCTATAGCTCTCATTCACAATGGAATAGAAAAAATCCACAAGGGGGATTCTCTCATGCCATTCCTGATTTATTATAGTATTATTTTCTTCTGCAAAGAAATCTTTGGTTTTATCCGCAATATCCAAACGTAACACGTTGTCATTCTCAATATTCATATCAATCTCGAGTACATTGTCATGATAAAACCACTTTACAGTGCTATCAGTTTCTCCATCGAGAAATTCAGCACACGCATCAATTAATGAAGCCAATGGATTTGGCCCTGTGTACTCAGCATTAAACGAGATTTCTTGATTATTTATTAGTATCAAGACTCTACACCACCCATATGCTAGGTTCTGAACATGAAAATTAAATACCTCCCTTGTCATTTGATTATCTATATCAATTTCTCGTTTGCAAAGATACAATTATCTATTATATCTTCCAAATCATTCTCTTTTGCAAGGCTTGCAAAACTGTTATATTTGTGTATATCCAAATAAATGTTTACCTTTGCATCGTGTATCAGGAGATTTTAAAATACACAGCTTCCGTTTGCCGGGTAGCTTCCAACTGAATCTCCCAGCGCAGCTACTGAAGACAAGCCAGACAAACGGAAGCGTTTTTCTCCATTATATATTAGCAACAAGTTCAAATACTTCTTGTTTTTTTTTACTTTTCAAAAATAGTATAGAGGCTGTCTGGTGGTTTTATTACAGAATATGGTAATAATATTCTAGAATCTCAGGAGCTGGGCGTTTCAACTTTATTATAGGGTCAATAAAATAAAGTATATCACCATCTGTCAATACGTTATCTCCTTCAGCCGACACATCTGTAATAGCAAAATACTCATTGCCATAATAGAATCTATCTTCAATCTTCAAATCAAGTCCATCAATAAGATAGCGGTCTATATCTTCCTGAGTGGGAGCCACAAATGTATCAGAGATATAATTTTGGCTAAGAATGATTCTCACACCATCAACATCCTCACCTATACCCTCAAAATGATAGCGAGTATTGGGAAACAACAAGTTATGAATCAAGTGCTCATAAATAGCATCAGGAGCATGCATCTGCTTAATAGTAGATTTGGCGAATGGATTACGTATCTTTGTAACCGTCTTACCATCTTCGCTGAGGTAAACAATACTTTCACCAGAAGGCAATCGCTTTCTGTCGCCATATTGTCCCCAGTCTTGTTTGTCTATATATAAATGATTATCCTTGGCAATTGCTATTAAGCGATCACCTTCCTTCTCTTGCGATGCATTTCCCGTGCTTTGCTGGTAATCTCCATATTGTTCAGCGGATAGCCCAGCCTCAAACACTCTAATATCGCTTCTGTCGCTATCTGCCTCACTTCTGGAAGCAAACTCTGCACGTATTGCAGGGCGTTCCGTCCGTCTCTTAAGGAGAGATTCAATAATTTTTCTTCCATATTTCCACATAGTTGTAATGGATAATCGCTGCAAAAATAAGCAATATTTTGTAAACATCAAAGCTTTTACCGATTTTTTAAGAAAAAAAGAACTCCTGAACGGGAGGCACTTCTGCGCAGACTTAATTTCTGCGAATATCCAACCATCCAGGAGTCGAAACCTTGTCGCTTCAAACCACTGCTCTCGAAAAGCCTCGCGGACGAAAAGGTTTCTATTGGGTGCTCGTTCCGACGGGTTGATGCTATATCTTTAACCTCTCCCTTAACGTCCAAAACGCCTTCGGACATACACACCCATTGGAGCGCAATCCCTATCTTAACCCCAATAGGAGATGATGCACTCGCGACACCATTGGAGTTAACGACCATATCTAGGCGAGATCGCTGGCGGGGGAAACTCTCCTTCGGAGTCGAGTGCAAATATACGACATAAAAACTGCATCTCCAAATATTTTACTCTTGCAAGGCTTGCAAAACAATAAAGTTTGGACATATGAATTTATTATCCTACTTTTGCAATCGGAATGTGGAAATGTCGGAGGTGATTGCTGTTTCCAGCCCCTTATTACTTTCAAGGTCGCTTTTCAGAACAATTCCATTATGATTGGTGTGGAGATGCGCTATGATAGCCTCTCGTCCGGATGCCGGAGCACCAATAAGTGCTGTTCACGTTTGTTGTGATACTAACAATCATGGAATTACAAACATCAGCGCGCCACCAGATAGCTTCTGAAATGAGACTGTCTGGTGTTTTTAATGGCGTTTCTGGCGGGAGTACAGACATCGATCCAGAACCATTTAAGGCAAGCAGAATGGCAAGCTCCTCTGCAAAGCGCCATATACTGTTACTGATTTTTAACCGTTGAATAGAAAAAACGATTCAGACTTTCAGAAATACCAGAGTTATCCACTTCTGGACGAAACTCGCCGACTATGCCGGAATAATAATCTGCTATCGGAAGATAATAGTTCACCAGATAATCTGGCACTTCACTCATATCCATTTCTTTTCCTGATGATTTCAATTCTACCAATTCTCTGATACCATCTTTTATCTTCTGGTCATCAACCACGTCTTCATATAACTCTTTGAAGGACACAGGCGGTAAGGTCTGATATTTCTCAATCCATTGACATGCAAGAATGCCACGAAGATAATACATAAAACGCTTCATAGGATAGCCTTGCTTTTGCAAATATCGTTCGTCGTGCTTAACGTATATTCGCTGGTAGTGATACATTGACTTGGTGGGATTAAAGAACCCTTGAGCCAATTGTTTTAATCTACTTGTAAAATCATCCTCTACACGATATACAATGGGAGAATTGATCCATTCCATTAAAGACGGATTACTTCTTTTAAGCAGAGTCAACGCTTTCTTTATATCCCACCCTACAGCATCAATATCTTTATCGAAGACTTCCTCAATCACGTCTCTTTGCTCGTCGACACTAAAATACCATTCTGGCTTGTGAACATAGATAAAACGCACATCCCAGTCGCTATCTTTCGAAGCAAAGCCCCATGCCCTGCTGCCAGATTCAACTGCTAACAAGATTTTGACATCATATTTTCTCTCTATAATCTCCAGAATGTTGGGTATCGAATTTCTTACTATGGATTCTTCCATATGACCAGGACATCTACTCCTATAAAATTTGCGAAGGTGTGGAGCCCAGAACCTTGGGTCTTGAGTATATCTATTCTTTAGAGGGATACCATCCTCATATAAATCAAAACATGTTGAATTATATTCTTTCACGCCCATTTCAGTGAGCATAATGTTCGTCGATGATCTAAGTACACCTATATGTGAGACATGATAGGATTTTCCAACCTCTAAATCGGAATATTCATCACTAGTCCACGAAGTTTTATTGCGACAAACTGCAGTTAGTCTTTTCACTTCGTTAAAATACTCTTTTAAATATTCATCATCCATTTGCATACAATACATTTTTTGAGTGCAAAGATAATAAAATCTTTGGAATATCAAAACTAAATACCATTTGCAAGGCTTGCAAAACGATAAAGTTTGGATAATTATATTACTTTTTGTATTTTTGCACCATCATCAAATTACTTTAAATATGAACAACAATCAGCAAAATCAAGAAAAACCAAGAAAAGCAGAGGTCATTGGTATTAGACGACACTGCTTAGGGACGGATGGCGACGGTGTATCTACCTTAATAGCCTTTCATGGATGCCTATTACGTTGCAAGTATTGCCTGAACCCGCAATGTCATAGTTCGTTTGATTCCACAAGAGAAAAGACTCCTGAGGATATAATGGATATTCTCAGAAAAGATGAATTGTATTTCATAGCTACTGAGGGCGGCGTAACCTTTGGTGGCGGTGAGCCTCTACTAAAAAGTGAGTTTATTAAAGATGTGATGGAACTTGGGGCAAAAGAATGGCATACCACACTAGAAACGTCGCTATGTGCAGACAAAACTCATTTGGAAAGACTTATGCCTTATATCGATGAGTATATCGTAGACGTAAAGGATATGAACGATAAAATATATGAATCATATACAGGCAGAACGAGTGATTTGATGAAATCAAACCTGAAATACCTTATAGACAATGGTAAATCTCAACAAATAATCTGTAGACTTCCGTTAATACCTGGGTATAACACAGATGCAGATCGAGCTAGAAGCGAAGATGAATTGATAGGAATGGGAATCACACAATTTGACCGTTTTACATATATAAAAAGAGATTCGATCATAGAAGAAGATGGTCATCAGCGGAAAAGAATAACGCTTGCAGATATACGAGAAAGGAATAGGAGAAAAGAAAAAGAAAAAAACTTTTGGAACAAGTTTAAGAATGGTGGCATAAAGGGCTTCTTTACTAAAGGAATAATCATTGACGAGTAATTGATACGAACATGAAAGGAAAAGAACTATGCGAATTTTTAAAGGGGATACGTAAGAATATCGCCCTATACAACGATATTGATTATATCCCACATGAGTGCAACAACACAGAGGATTGTTCTGGCACATGTCCTCTTTGTGAGCACGAAGCACAAATGATATTAACAGAACTAAAGAAAAGACAAGCAGAAGACCATTATTTCCTCACAGATGATGATGCTATCCGCAAGATAAGAAAGATGAACAAACAATACGAGGAGGATGAAGATGGAATGAGCTTAGCAGGAATACCATTTGATATTGATTATAAGCATGAGTAAAAAGTTAGAAAGATACCTGTTCTCTTGTGGCACAACCAAACGTTAATACATTAAGACATTAAGACATTAAGACATTTCCACACATGCGACTTTGCCCCATTGGGGTTAGTTGCACGGCTGGGGCGGGAGCCCCAATTAGTGGGGAGGTGGGAGAAATGCGACAGCGAGCGGGGGGTCAGCCTTTAGTGAGCTTACGGGTGGCTTGGCGGGCTTGGCGCCAGCGGGGATAAAACTGGGTCATAAGGGCGTGGAAACGCTGGTTATGGCTGGGCTCAAGGAGGTGGCAGAGCTCGTGGACCACTACGTGCTCGATACACCAGTCGGGGAGCAACAGGGCGTAGGTGGAAATGCAGACTTGGCGGGTGCGGACATTACACTGGCCCCAACGGGACTTGAGGGCGCGATAAGTAACGGCGCTGGGCTGGACACCCATCTCGCGGGAGTAATGCTCTACCAAAGGCTCGACGATGGCTGACAGGCGATCGACAGCGGCACGACGCTGGGCAGTGGTGGCCAGGGGAAGCTGGGCGTAGAAGTCATCGCGCTGCTTGACTCGCTGCAGGGTGCGCTGGCGGGCAGTGACTATCCAGTCGGCATGCTCGCGGATAAAGGCCTCGACAACCGAACGGGGCAGACCCACAGGGGCTGACACGTGAACATCGCCGCTACGCACAATACGCATAGATAGGCGACTGGTGAGACGATATGTAATCTTGATAGCCATCGTTTTTGGCTGCAAAGATAGCGTAAATCGAGCGAAATACCAAAGAAAACGTGTTTTTTATAAATCAAAAGAGGCTCGTTTCACAACGAACCTCTTTCTAAATAATTACTTAAAAAACTAAATTAATCAACCATAAACCTTAACCATTAAAATCTTTTTCTGGTGCAAAGATATATAATATTATGGAAAGTTGTATTCAAAATGAGTTAATAAATGTTTAAAATGCGTGATTTAATGCTTTTTAAACATAAAATCACGCAAATTGAACGTGAAACAATTGATGTTCGCTGTCTAGCGCATAAGCTTAGTAAGGGCGTTCATATACTTATCTGAGAGCTTTTCGAGATAGGTTTGGAGTTTTCGGCCAGATTTTGGGAAACCGACTACTCTACTTGCCTCGGAGAGTATCTTGTTTTGCTCAATAACAAGCTCTAATGCCTTCTTGTATATATGGGTCTTGAACTCTATCTTATCTTTGTCTGATATAACATCATTGCCAGCTAACTTAATCATATCGGCAAAGTCGGACTCGATAGTCTTGTTCTTATTAAGTATCTGGTCGAAGGTGAGATCCATCGGGAACTCAATTCTCTTAGCTGGGTCGAGTTGCTCGTATAGTACTTTAAGAATCTTCATATCTACTTCGATCTTGTTTGCCTTGAACTTCAACTGTACTTCTACAGCCTTATTAATACTTTCCTTAGTTCTTTCGGCTTGCAGCAACTGTACTTGCTCCATGGGATCGGCTACAGTCCTTACACTCTCGCGGGGCTCGTCGACTGTTGCAGAGCCATTTATCAGACTCTTGCCCGAGAAGCGGCCCACACGGTGCTCGTAGTCCATATCATCATCGTAATAGCCGTTGTGGACGGTGATGTGATAGGTCTCGCCTGGCACAAAGTCGAGGTCGATCCAGGCTGAGCAGAGCTCGCCATCGGGGAAGATGCAGCGCAGACGGCCTGCCACGGGGTGATCGAGCTCTACCTGATACTCGAAGCGCTTGTTGATGACGGGCACACAGGCCACGTAGGCATCGTCGCTCTGGCCGCAGAGCTGGGCGTAGGTGTCGGCGATATAGATATTGTAGAGCGAATCCTTGATATTAGCATCAACACGGCCCTCGATACGGAAGGTTTTCTTTGACGAATCCATCTCCTTGGTGTAGAGGTCGGGGCGCAGCGATGATATCATATAGATGATGCCTTCGAACATGTCGGGCTGGTCAACGGCAGATTTCTTCTCCCATACGATGGCATAGACATCGCGCAGCTGGGGATTCTCAAGATTCTTGGTGGCCAGGAACCACATCTCCTGGGTGTTCTTGGTGCGCACGGGGATGGTCTTGTTGACCTTGCCGCCATCGCTAACCACACGGATGGCAAACTGCTCGCTGCCGCCAGGCATGATCTGAGTGAACTGATAGGTGATGTACTCGCTGGTGTTGTAGGCATTCTTTACGGCCTGCAGCATAGGCTCGGCGGCTTCACAACGGAAGTGGACCACGCGTTCGCTTGACTCGAGCACATCGGTGACGGGATTGCGATTGACGGAGTATGACTGTCCCTCGGCGAGGGCGAAGTGCTGGATAAGGTCGTTGAGGGCACCACGAACTACGGTGGGGTACTTAGCCTCGCTAAGAGGGCGGGCCTTTTGCCAAGTGGCGTCTTTCTTCTGTGCAAAGGTGGTTGACAGGGCGCTGCTGGCTATGAGCAGCATGATGATTAGTCGTTTCATAATGTTGTATTTTTAATTATTTTTGCATTGCTTGTTCTAAATTGTTACGTGAAATCTCGAGTTCGAGCTCAACCCACTTGAGGTAGGCTTCGGCGGCCTGCTTCTTGAGCAGGGCGAGCTCCTCGGGGGTGTGCTGATAGTTCTCAGGACGGGTGATGGGGATGTCGCGCTCGGTGATGACCTTCATCTTGGCTGCGGGCTGCGGAGCGACTGCGGCCACCAGTGCGGGCTGCGCGTCAGATATCAAAGATGTCTGGGGCAGATCCGCGCTGTCAGGGGCTAGGTCAGCAGCCGAGTCGGCTGCTGTGGCCAGCTGAGCTGGCCTAGATGTCAGGGGACAGGTCCCTGGCAGGTCTCTGCCAGGGACCTGTCCCCTGACATCCGGCTGCTGGGGCTTCAGGCTGTCGGCGGCAGATGTCAGGGGACGGGACCCTGGCAGGTCTCTGCCAGGGCACTGTCCCCTGACATCCGTCTGAGCGGTGTAATCTGCACCACCACCCTGCCAGAACTTGGGCGGGGTGAGATAAACCACCAGGATGGCGGCTACGCAAGCGGCTGCTATCCATGGCCACACGCGGCGCTGGCGGCGGGGCTGCTGGGCAGACATGCGCTGCATCAAGCGGGCATTGAGGTCGGCCGGCATCTGCGGCAACTGAAGCTCTTCCTGCTGGATGGCGTCGCGCAGATTTACATCGGTCTGGGCCCAATTGTTGATCTTGTCCTCTCTCATGATTGCAACATTTTGATGATTCTACATAGTTTCTTGCGGATTCGGCTAAGTCGCGAGGCTACGGTGGTGGGCAGGCTCTCGGTGACAAAGGCTATATCCTTGATACTCATCTCCTCGTAATAAAACATGGTGATGACGGCTCGCTCGTCGGCGGGCAAATGGCGCAGCGCTGTGCGTATCAGCTGAACGGTGTCGGCATTGGGGCGACCGAAGGTCTCGTCGACTTCCTGTTCGGAGATGGCGCAGGCCTCGCTCTCGTGGTCGTCGAACGACACTACGGGCAGCGATCGCTGGCGCAGAAAACTGATAGACTCGTTGTAGGCTATGCGCGAAATCCAGGTCTTAAGGCTGGAGCGCTGCGGGTCGAACATAGAAATGTGGCTGAACACGCGAACGAACACGTCCTGATAGACCTCTTCGGCATCGGCCTGCGACGGGATGAGACGGGCCACCTGGGCAAAAACGTAGCTGCCATAGTTGCTAAGCAACTGCTGCTGTGCCCGCTGGCTCTGCTGTAGCAGACCCTCAATCAGGTTTCGGTCGTTGTTGATACTTACAGTCATCTTTTCTTCTCTGTTTTTTCAGTCTTCTACAATTATATACGCAGAAATGACTGTAAACATTGCAATCGATGAAAATAAATTTTTTTATGGTTGATGAAACGACATTGTGGACTATACTATCTTGAAGCGCACACGGAAGGAATGCTCGTGCTCGTCCCAGTTGGTGCCAAGCAGTTCGAAGCGTCCTATCTGCGAGGTGCTGCGCACATGTTTGCCTATACAGGGACACACGTCGTAATCGCCTATGCGCACCAGTCGGATGGTGTCGGACACGTCTGATGGCAGACGGTCGGCCGACACTTCAGGCGGCAGATTGTCGATGGTGGCATACTCGAACGTGACAGGCAGATCCTGTGCGATAAGCTCGTTCATGCGGTTCTCGATTTCGCGCTCGTCCTGGCGCGAGGGTTTCTGGTCCAGGTGGAACGACATCTTGCTCTTTTTGCGCTCCACATGGGCATTGAAGGATCGCCCGCAGCCAAACATACGGATCATGGTCTGATTTAACAGATGTTCGGCCGTATGGGCTGGCGGGAATTCCTCCTTGTTGTGGTCGTTGAATACGTAATCGGCCATTTTTATGCTCTGAATTTAAGTATTACAGCACTGTTGGGCTGAAGCTCTACGGGCACTGTGCCATCGCGCTTGAGTGTAAGCTTGAGCTTGGCATCGGTGAGCAGATCGGTAGCGGTGACCGACTTCTCGCTGAGCTTGAGGTAGTCGAAGGCGTGGGCAGGTATGCAGATGTCCATAGTGGCTGGCACATCGGCAAAGTTGGCTGCCACAAGTAATACTTCGGTACCGGCCTTGCGCAGGAACGCGTACTGGCGTTGGTACTGCTGGTTGACGTACATCAGG
>Ga0310691_10005513_pt1 | contig 13811 bp, 10 predicted proteins | sample 176DNAGHGlowgp2_FD_203887 | JGI IMG/M metagenome (GOLD analysis project Ga0310691, IMG submission 203887) | Sheep rumen microbial communities from Palmerston North, Manawatu-Wanganui, New Zealand - 1766 DNA GHGlow gp2 (v2) (version 2) | ecosystem: Host-associated > Mammals > Digestive system >... | reverse complement strand
AGCCATATACGTAGGTCTGTCCTCATCGCTTACTTGAACAAACTCTTTTTCTGGCATAGGAATCTCGTAAAAAAGCGTCATGACCGTATAAATATATGGATTCATTCGGTCAGCTGTAGCTCTATAGGATGGGCGAACTCGGCATTTCATGCCTTGAGTGTTAATGAATATGAGCACGATTTCATCTAATTTCAAGTCAGTAACGTAACTTCTACCAGAAAGATATTCGTTAAGTTCTTTACCAATGTTTTTTGCACTATCTATCTGATCTTTATAAAGGTCATAATAGTACGGTTACAAACGAAAACTTAATTCCATAATCTTTTTATTTGTGATTATTTAAATAATTTATTTCCAGGAGGAAGGCATCCATTTCTTTTTGCATATCTTAACCCGAACTGGGGTATCATACTGCATATTCTCCGAAAACTAGTAAATTTTAGGCTTTAGCTCTTTGAAAATAATCTTCAAATGAAAATCCCGTAATCTTCTCGTTAGCAATAATAGCCTTTAATTGTTCTGAAACATACATTTCATTAGCAAATTGGGGGATGGAAAACAAATCTAATTCTTTAAATTCTTCTTTTAATACAACATGTTCAAGAGGCATCATCAAAAAATTGTCCTTGTCTTTTTTTATGTATTCTTTTAAAGAATCGAAAGAATCGAAAGACTTTGTTCCTAAATCTTTAAAGCCCCATTCTACAACTCGGAATATAGACCTCTGATAATCTAAACAATGAATCATGTCTTCTCCCAAAAAATGAAGAAAAAAATACTTATATTTATTCTCTCCACTAATAATTTCTGTGGGGATATATTCATGTCTTTCCAGATTGAAATCCTTCAAAAGTTCTTTTAGTCGCTCGCTAACAATAAATCCACATGCACTTATGGCAAACGTACTTAATACATCTGTAATTTTCGCTCCTTTTGCCAGATTAAAACTAAGTTTAATTTGTTTCTTACATGAGCCATGAATTGGAATAGCATGAGCGTAAACCAAACTATTGCATTCAAGTTGAGGGTATTTTCTACCTACAACTTTTGTTTCCAAACTATTTCGAATAGGATAATATTTCATTTTATTTTTCCCTCGTTATTTTGTATCTGCTTTTTTAAAGAGCCAGCAAGTTTCTCCGAATTTTTCTTGCCTGTTTTGGAGTATATTCTGGATTTTCCCGGCCCAAGTTTCCAATAAATTTCTCACAATATCAGTATATCCTTTATGTGGTCTATGCTGTTCTATCGCTTTCACTCCATTTACGACACCATTAAATTTGTTCCTCAGGGTGTTCCGGTGTTTACCTTACTGCTTGCGCCTGAGGTGTTTGCTCTCCTCACCATTTCACTACGGGAATGGTGTTGAGATTATAGTATAACGATTTCTCGCTTATCTTCAATCCGTTTTTATAGTCGCTCTGCCTGTCGAGCCTCGACTGCATGTGCCATGGATGTCAATGAACGATTTTTGCATCTGCAAATTTATAAATAAAACATGACATTTGCAAACATCTATAGGAAAATCTGTGACATAAAACAGAAAATGATTTCTCTTTTGTCTTCTTCTGAAACGAATTACATTTAGTTTGATTCTGATTTTGAAGAAACGAATTACCATGATTAACTATATTTTTGAAGAAACGAATTATTCTAATTAACCATAATTATTATAAATAAAATTCGTGACAAAATTAGAACAAATTAGCATAATTCGTTTCAAAAAAAATAATATTTCGTTTCCCCATTAAAAGAATTAACCGTAATTCGTTTCTAAAATCTATGCTGCGGCGATTTTTCACTTTGTCACAAAAAGAGACGTTTTGATTACACTTTGACTTTTTGAAACAGTAAACTTGAAAACGCGAAATAGAGAAAGAAAAGGCATTTCTTTATTGATTGAAAGACCAAAAACAGGGGTTAAAAAGTAAAAGCTATCAAATTACATCGTGATTAGATAGCTTTTACAATGTAATATGATAGCTTTTACAACGTAAAACGGCACCTTTTACAACGCAATTTGATAGCTTTTACAAGCGAAAAAGCAGGTTGCGAGGAAACCGTCTGTTGAATATCAGGGAGTTACAGCGTGCGCGAAAATCGCGTGTACGAGAATAATTTCCTTGCAATGGATTTCAACGCAAGGAAATAGGGGTTGTAAAAATCAAAGTGTCACAAATAATCTTCTATTTGTGACACTTTGATTTTTTTGTATGAGTATTGACTTAAAATTTAGCAAGTCGTATAAAGCAATGCTTGATAGCCACGGCGGCAGCGGTGGCAGCTACGACATACAACATGGTGAGTGGCGGCAGAGGGGCTATGTTGAAGAAATTATATGCCACAGTGACTATGAGCCATTGTCCCAGGAAGATGATGACAGCTATGAGAATGAAGGCGCGTGCCCCTTTGAAGCGCATCTCACCGTTAGCTTTGAAGCCCTTGGCACAAAACAGGTTCCAGAACTGCAGCATGATGAACGACGTGAAGAAGATGGCGCGCTCCGTGCCGTCGAATGGATGCAGGCTACACAGCAGTGCCAACATGAGGGCCGAGAAGTACAGGCTCGTGCCTATGAGGTTGACAGCCATGGAACGATCTATTATGTTGGCATAGCGATTTCGCGGCTTGCTGTTCATGACCTCTGCGGAAGGTGGCAGCGACGCCAGTGCCACGGCGGCGAAGGTATCCATTATGAGGTTCACCCACAGCATCTGGGTAACCGTAAGCGGAGGGGTGGGGGTGATAAACGAACCCACCATGACCACCAGGCATGCGGTGATGTTGACCGTAAGCTGAAAAAGGATGAAACGCTGAATGTTGATATACAGGGAACGTCCCCACATGACGGCACGGCAGATGCTGGTGAAAGAGTTGTCGATGATGGTGATGTCGCTTGCCTCCTTTGCAACGCTGGTGCCAGCCCCCATCGACAATCCTACGTGAGCCGCCTTCAGTGCCGGCGCGTCGTTGGTGCCGTCGCCGGTGACAGCCACCACCTCGCCCTGCTGCTGCAGTTGCTCCACCAGGTGTCGCTTGTCGAGCGGACGTGCCCTCGCCACTATGTCGTTGTCAATATCGTTCAGTCCTATCTGTCTGCCAATCTCACGTGCGGTCTCGCGGTTGTCGCCCGTCACCATTATCACGCGTATGCCAGCGCGCTGGCACGTCTGTATGGCATCGGTGACGTCATCACGTACGGGGTCGCTGATGGCAACAAGTCCGATGAGCTTGAGCGAAGCCCCAGAGCCGCAGGCAAAAGCCAGTGTGCGCATAGCCCTCTTCTGCCATTGGCGCAATCTCTCCTCAGCCTCGTCTCTCGGTATGTCGAAGTCGGCACACATAGCCATGACCACCTCCGGTGCACCCTTTACGAGTCTTGTGCCGTCAGACAGAGTCATGGACATATATTTCGTTTCGGTAGAAAACGGTTCCTCGGCAGCGATGCTGCATGATTCACGCAGTGCGGAGTAGTCCACGCCGCGGTCTCTGAGCCACAGGAGCAGTGCGCCCTCGGTAGGATTTCCCAGTACGGAGTCACCGTCAAGCATGGCAGTGCTGTTGACAGCCATGCAGAGTCTCAGGGCGTCGGCATCATCCTCGCGGTACAAGGCGTCAGCCACCTGCATTCGGTTTTGTGTAAGCGTGCCCGTCTTGTCGGTGCATATCACCGTAGTGGCGCCCATGGTCTCGCAGGCATGTATCTTCCTGACGAGGTTGTTTGTCTTCAGCATGCGTCGCATAGAGTAGGCAAGGCTCATGGTTACCGCCATAGGCAATCCCTCAGGTACTGCGCATACCACCAATGTAACCGCCAGCATTAGCGACTGCAGTATGTTAGCTATTATCTCAGGCATGCTCACGGTATCGTCGGTATGAAGGTACAGTGCGACCCTGCCGACGAAAACCAGTATGCCGACAGCCACGCTCGCAATGCTGATAAGTATGCCCAGACGCTTCAGCTGCTCGTCAAGCGGAGTACTCTTGCCATCCTCTATCTTCGCGGCAGTGAACGCCTTGCCGTTCTCAGTGCTGTCGCCTACGGCATACACCTCGGCAACGGCATGTCCCTCCATCACCTTAGTGCCCCTATATACGTGGTTCTCGGGGTATGTGGCTGTAGAGTCGCTGCTTGCGCTGACGCTCTTGGTGGTGATAGGTTCACCTGTCAGCGATGACTCGTCGATACTCAGTCTTGTGGCCTCATGCAGCACGGCGTCGGCAGGCACCTCGTCGCCGGTGGAGAGTATTATGACATCGCCCATCACGACGTCCTTCTTCGCTATGCGTGTAGGACTGCCGTCGCGTATCACCGTCACCGGTTCGTCGTCGTTCACCTGGTTGAGGACCTCAAACTCCCGTTCGGCCTTGACCTCGGCAAGGAATGATATGCCGGTGGCAAGGATTATTGCCATGATGATGCCAGCCGGTTCGAAGAACACCTTCGCTCCGTCAGGCGATACGGGCATGCCGAGCCAACCGTAATACTCGGAAAAAGATATCGCGGTGGACAGGATGGCGGCAAGTTCGAGGATGAACACCAGGGAGTCGCCGTCCTGCCAACCGGGTATCAGATGCCCCAGCGGACCGGTAAGCGTCTGCATGAAACGCTTAAACAACGATTCCTTCTCAGGCGGAGTAAGTATGTTGCTGCCATGCAGCCGCCTGCTTTCTTCTGCTTGCTTGGATGTCAGTCCCTTATATAGTTCTTTGTTCATAGTTTCGTTTGTTCGGGCAACCACGTGACATGGTTCGTAGTTTGTCCCCTGCTATATGCTGATATTCAGAATTGAGTGCAAAATTACGAAAAATACTTGAGAAATGGATGTTAATTAAAATAAATGTAGTAATTTTGTAGTTAAAATGTAATGATTTCGTAATTTGTTACAAAGCCTTGCACGTCACAGGCAGTAACAAAGAACCTCAAAAACAGTAAGCGAAGCGATGACGGATGATATAGAGAAACACCTGGAGGCACACGGCATAAAGCCTACGGCGGTGAGAATCCTGGTATGGGAGGAGGCAATGGCGCAGAGTGAGACCTTCTCGCTCAATGACATGGAGCAGCGTATGCCCCACATGGAGAGGTCGAGCATCTTCAGGGCACTGAAACTGTTTTCAGAGCACCACCTGCTGCACACCATCGACGACGGCACGGGAGTGCAGAAGTACTGCGTGTGCCGATGCGAGGACAATCACCATATAAACCACATACACTTTAATTGTCGTGTATGTGGCAAGACGTACTGCCTGGAAGACTATGCCATACCGGTAGTTACGATGCCTGAATGCTTCAAGATGGAAGAGGCAGAGTATGTGGTGAAGGGCGTATGTCCGTCGTGTATGCAATAAATAGCGAATCGCTACGTTATTTAAAGGTGGGGCAGATACGCCCTGCACAAACCAAATATGATAACAGCTTCAATAGTAACATATAACCATCACCTGTTAGACTTCGAACCAGTGCTGAGAAGCCTCTTCGCTTCGCCGGTGGATGTAATATATATAGTAGATCATTCAGACGACATGCTCGACCTGAAACAAGAACTGCAGGAGTTCGGGCAGCGAGTGCTAAAGGGTGAGGAAGAACTGAAACGAAAGGCAGAGAATGGCTTCCAGTTGATATACATACCTCACAGGAACAACGGATATGGCGGCGGACACAACGTGGCACTGAGCGAGGCGATGAAGCTCGACAGCCAATATCACCTTGTGGTGAACCCCGACGTATGGTTCGGACCGGAGGTGATACCGGCGCTCAGGGAGTATATGGACTCGCATGAGGAGGTGGGACAGATGATGCCTAAGGTGATGTATCCTAACGGACAGATACAGCGACTGGCTAAGATGCTGCCTACGCCGCTGGATATGTTTGGCAGGTTCTGCCTGCCGGGATGGATCATAAAACGGAGGAATACCAAGTACGAACTGGGACAGTCGGGCTTCAGCAAGACGATGAACGTGCCATACCTGTCGGGCTGCTTCATGTTCTTCCGGATGTCGGCACTGAAGGAAGTGGGGACGTTTGACGAACATTTCTTCATGTATGCAGAAGACATAGACTTGACCCGTCGTATGCACCAGAAGTACGAAACACTGTATTATCCATCCGTGACGATATACCATACCTTCACCCGTGGCTCGCGAAAAAGCCTCAGGCTGCTGCGCATACACATAGTGAACATTATAATGTATTTCAACAAGTGGGGATGGTGGCGCGATGAAGAGCGCAAGGAGATAAACAACAGGGTGCAGGAGCAGATAGGCGGTGCATTGTAATTTCCCTTCGTGAAAAGTACTCGGAAATATGGCAAGGCGGATAAACAGACGAAGCCTGCCAAAGGAAAAGATACAAGCAAGAAGAACGTATGTATAGACGATTATATTTATCCATGATATCCATGATGGTCTATTGTGCCGCAGTGTCTGCTGCAGCAGTAGGCACATGGAAGATACACCGCAGTTACTCTACGGTGGAGGACATCGTGCCTACGGGAAGCATGGTGTATGTGCAGGCAAACGGTAACCTCTACTCATACAGGGTGAGTGACAATACCGTGCAGACATACGACAAGCAGACGGGATTGGGTGCGCAAGACATACGTTTCATAGCTTGGGGCAAGAATGCCGGCAAACTGGTGATTGTCTATGAGGACTATACCGTAGATCTGCTGTCGAAGGACGGCAGTGTGGAGTCGATAGTGAGCATTAAGGAAAAGCGCACTACGAAGTCAAAGACAGTGAACAACCTCGTGGTCTATGGTGACTATGCATACCTGTGCACGGCGTCGGGAGTGATAAAGGTGAACATGAAGAATGCCACCATAGCAGATACATACACTATTGACGATTCGGTGTATGACCTCGTGGTGAAAGACAATACGATATATATCAGGACGATTGATACGGTGTATGAGGCGGGCATGGATGCCAACCTGATAGACAAGAGCGTATGGAATGAATCGGACAAGGAATGGACTGAACTCAGTGATGACGACCAAATGGTGGTGACACCGACGACATTCTACGTGTATGATGCGACGAACAAGTGCTATTGGGGCAGCGACGAGGGCGGCAAACTGATACGGTACATACGCGATGACGCCGGCGACTTCGTAGCTCAGAGCAGTGGGGTGATGCCAGAGGGACCAGCATATCCGGAGCATGCCGTGGTGAGAATATACAACGGAAAGATACATACGCTGCGCGGACTATATAACATGGACAAAGACTCCGGTGCTGACGGATATGTGCAGACATACGACGGAAATACATGGTCGTTGTTTGACAATACCCTGGCAGACGAAAACGACTACAAGCATACGGACTATATGACCATGGACATCGACCCTAAAAACAGCAGGCGTATAATGGTAGGTTCAAAGAACGGACTGTTTGAGTATATAGATGGGAAGATGACAAGGCGCTTCAACAGCGATAATACGGAAAACCTCGTTGGCGGTGACAATACAGTGATAGTGAGTATGGCCTATGACGACAGCGGCAACCTGTGGCTGTTCAACCGTTTCAACAGTGCGCTGCAGTGCTATACAAAGGACGGAGAATGGAAGAGCTATCCAAATGAAACGCTGCAGAAGTTGGATGGGGGAATAAGTCGTTATGTATCGACCTTCTTCGATTCAAGAGGACTGATGTGGTTCTGTAAGAATCACTACAGCGGCAACTTCTTCGGTTTCTATAATAAAAACACCGACGAAGTGAAGCTCATTACCGAGATAGTGAATCAGGATGGCAAGAACATTAATCCTGTAAATACATACAATTCACGAGTAGTGACAGAAGACGAGGAGGGAAATATATGGCTCGGCACGAACTATTACACCGTATATCTTCCCCCCGCAGACATAAAGACGATGATGGCGAGCACCTCTACGAGCGGTATTGCCGTGACGCAGCACAAGGTGGCGCGCAATGATGGCACCGGACTGGCAGACTACCTGCTCAATGGCATAGCGGTGCGCGACATAAAGACGGATGCGGCAAACCGAAAGTGGGTGGCTACGGACAATAACGGCGTTTATCTCATAAGCAACGACTGCAACACGGAGCTGGAGCATTTCACGACGGAGAACAGTCCGCTGCCGTCAAACGACGTTTATAGTATATGTGTTGACGACAAGAACGGTAAGGTGTATTTCGGTACGCTGAAGGGCTTGTGCGAATATAGCACCGGAATGACAGCCGACTATGGAGAACTGCAGGAAGATAACGTATATGCATATCCTAACCCAGTGCCACCGGAATATACAGGAGACATAACCATCAAGGGACTTATAGAGAATGCACAGCTGAAGATAACGACATCGTCTGGCTATGTAGTGCATGAGGGCGTAAGCAATGGTCCGGTGTATAAGTGGGATGGCTGTGACAAGAGTGGCGAGCGCGTGGCTTCAGGAGTATATATGGTATTGGTGGTTACTGCCACAGGTGAGCAGGGATGTGTAACTAAGATAGCCGTCGTAAAGTAATAAGGATGTATTACTACTCGCTCATTATTCCACATCATGGTAATGCTGCTCAGTTGCAGCGGCTGCTTGACTCCATACCGCAACGAGAGGATATGGAGGTGATAACCGTAGAAGACAAGGAAAGACGTGGGGCAGGATGGGCTCGCAACCAAGGATTACGACAAGCACGCGGTACCTATATATTATTTGCTGACAGTGACGACTGGTTCCTGCCGGAGATAGACGAGGTGCTTGATGAGGCAAGGAAGTGCGATGCAGACATTATATATTTCAATGCCACGGCGGTAGAGGAAACTACCGGCAAGCCGTCGCGACGTGCTGACCGCCTGAACTGGATAATGAGGCAGGAAGACGACAAGAGAGAGTTCCTGCTTCGCCATACCTTTACCGAGCCATGGTGCCATATCATCAGGAAATCTATTATAGACCGACACCAGCTGTGCTTTGACGAGACACCAATCCTTAATGACGTTACGTTCACTACCCAGGCCGGGTATTATGCAGAAAGAGTGGCGGTGCTCAATAGTACGGCATACTGCGTATGCAACCGTAAAGGCAGTACTGGCAAACTGACTGACGATGCAAGGCTGATAGCATATACCCAGGTAATGGCAAAGACAAATGCCTTTAATAAGTTGCATGGAATAGGCTTTTATCATGCAAGGATGATGAGGCCACTGGTAAAGTGTATGCTGAAGGGAAAAATCACTACGGCAGGCAGAAGTGTTAAGGAGATGAAGCAGCATGGGTATTCATGTTCGGAGATAATATTCCTGTTGGCAGCCTATCCTTGTCACCTCATAATATATCTATACAATAGACTACGTTATAGTAGGAGCTGACACAATGCGCATAGTTTATGTCATAGAGCGACTGTCGGGAACGGGAGGCTTACAGCGTATCCTGACGGAAAAGATGAACTACCTTGCGGAGCACACTGCCCACGAGGTGGTGCTGATGACCGTATGGCATGATGACAGGGCGCTGCCTTATACGATAAGTCCGCAGGTAAGACGCATTCGGCTGAACGTGCCGCCAACGCTTCTTGCCCTGCCCATCGCTATAAGCAGATTCAACAGATACATCAAACGTGCAAATCCGGATGTCACTATATTCTTCCGCGCGGTAGGAGCATTGCTGGCAGGCTGCACAACGTGGAAGGGAAAGAAGATATTTGAGACACATTCGGCTTTTCAGCACTCTAACCATACATGGCTGTACCCACGCATGATGCGGAAAGTGGATGCCGTGGTATGCCTGACGCAAGGTGACAAAGCCAACTATCATGCGGCAAGACGTGTGGAAGTAATACCGAATTTCACCACTATGCAATGTGCTGAGGCTGCTCCGTTGGCATTAAAACGGTGCATAGCCGTAGGCAGATTGTGCAAGGAGAAGGATTTCGGCAGGCTTATACGTCTGTGGGGCATCATCCGGCAGGAACGCCCAGGGTGGACACTTGATATATATGGTGACGGTGAGGAGAGAGACAGTCTGCAGCGACAGGTAACGGCGCTGGGACTTACGGGCAGCGTAACGCTGCATGGTAATACGTCAGACATAAAGGCTGAATACATAAAGAGCAGTATGCTGTTAATGACCTCGCGGACTGAGGGAATGCCGATGACCATAATAGAATCGATGACTTGCGGCGTGCCCGTTGTGGCATTCGACTGTCCGTACGGGCCATCTGATTTGATAAGAGACGGAGAAAACGGATACCTCATACCTTACGATGACGACAAAATGTTCGTAAGTAGGGTGGTGAGCCTTATGGATGATGAGAAGATGAGGAGAGACATGGGACAGATGGGCAGGACGAAAACAAAGGAGTATGCTCCGGCATCGGTTATGTCGCAGTGGCTGAAGCTTTTTCAACAGATACGATGACAATTCTTTTGAAGAACCATAGAATATTACAATAATGCTACTATCAGTAATAATACCTGTTTACAAGACCGAACATACACTTGATAGATGTGTGGAAAGTGTATTGCGTCAGGATATCGACGGGATGGAGATAGTGCTTGTCGATGACGGTTCGCCTGACGATAGTCCTCGCTTGTGCGACAAATGGTCGGAACGTGACGGGAGGATTAAGGTAGTGCATAAAGAAAACGGCGGACTGGGTGATGCCCGGAATGCCGGTGTGGCACTGGCAAAGGGCGAGTATATAACATTTGTTGACAGCGACGACTACCTCGCGCCAGACACCTACGCACCGTTAGTAGAGTATTTATATCGACATGCAGAGACAGATATCCTGGAATACAGTGTGAACGATGTCGGGGTAAACAGGCATTACCTCAAATACAAGGATCATACATTCCTGGCAGCAAAGGATTATTGGTTGGAGACAAAGGCATGGAGCCATGCCTATGCGTGGAATAAGATATACAAGAGAAGCCTGTTTGAGAACGTAGGCTTTCCTGTGAAGGTCATGTATGAGGATTTGTGGATGCTTCCGTTGTTGCTTGAGCGAAATCCGGTAGTGACGACTACGTCGAAAGGCTTTTATAACTATTGCTTAAACAACGAAAGCATCAGCGCCAAGCCAGACAGAAACAATGTGATACAACTTCTGAAGGCAGAATGGCATGCGGCAAAGGTGATGCGCACGCATCCATTCGCAAGAAACGGATGGAGGTTGTATCAGGCTATGGCGTATAGGTTGGTAGATATAATAAAAATGAGTATATGAGGGTACTTCTGCTTGGTGAATATAGCAATGTACATAACAATCTGGCTGACGGCCTTCGCCAACTGGGGTGCGATGTGACGGTTGCCAATGACGGTGACCACTGGAAGAAATTCAACAGCGATATAAATCTCGCACGTAGGATTTACCCCGGTGGCGGCATCTTCGCACGCATTGGCAATGTATTGTCAGGAATACTCTTTGTGATGAGGTTGGCTATGGCACTGCTTCGTATGCGTGGCTATGACGTGGTGCAGGTCATAAATCCTATATTCCTTCCGTTAAAGGCAGAACGACATTTTGCAATATACAGATACCTGCGCAGGCATAATAAAAAGATGGTGCTGTGTGCCATGGGGGATGACTACTATTACTGCTACGTAAACCGTACGCTGAAACCTATGCGCTATTCTGACTATAACATAGGCAAGGAAGAACATTGGACGGACTTCGGTAGGTGGACTTACGCAGATAAGGTAGAGACGGAGAAAGGACGACTGTGCCGTTATATTGCATCAGATTGTGATGTCATAATAGCCGGTGCGTATGAGTATTGGTTGCCATATCATCTGACAGAAGACAGGGATTCCGAAGGGAAACCGTTGAGAGAGAAACTGCACCACATACCGTTTCCTTTCAACCTGAATGACGTTGCGATAAATAAGCAATCGGAAAGTGAATACCCGATACGTGTATTCATAGGCGTAAGTAATGGACGTTCGGAGTTTAAGGGTACGGATGTCATGCTGCAAGTTGCAAGAGACCTAAAGGAGAAGTATCCTGACAAGATAGATCTGAAGGTGGCAGAGGGGGTGCCTTTTGCAGAATATCAGGATATGCTGAATGCTTCGGATATAATGCTTGACCAGATATATTCATACGGTCCGGGTATGAATGCCTTGCTGGCGATGGCGAAGGGCATGGCGACGCTTACGGGAGGTGAACCGGAACACTATGACATCCTTGGGGAAACAGAGTGCCGTCCTATAGTGAATGTGGAACCATCGTATGAGGATGTAAGCAGAAAGCTGGAGTATCTGATACTTCATCCTGATGAATTGAAGAAAAAAAGGAAAGAGAGTCGTGAGTATGTGGCGCGCAACCATGACTGCATAAAGGTTGCAGAAGAATATCGGGAAATATATAAGATGGGTTGAAGCTTAACATTACGGTTGTAATTAATAAAACCCACCATAATAGTATAATGTAATGCAGAAAGTAAGCATCATCACTGCGGTATATAACGGTGAGCAATACCTGTCACAGTGTCTTGACTCGCTGGTAAACCAGACATATGATAATATAGAGATAATATGTGTTGACGATGCCTCTACGGATGGTAGTATGGAGATATTTCAGGACTATGCCCGTAGGGACGGTCGCATAAAGGTCGTCAGGCAGAGCGTGAACGGCGGTGCGCAGCTTGCCCGTCAGGCTGGCGTGGATATTGCTACAGGCGACTATATCATGTGTATAGATGGTGATGATTGGCTCGATACCGACAGTATAGAAATATGTGTGAGGGACTTTGAAGAAAATCCGGATGTGGACTGTCTTGTGTTCAATGATGTAAGGCACAGGCCTGACGGATCTTCTTTTACTCCTGCCGACCGATATGTCTTTCATAAGATTACGGGTGAGCAGTCATTCTATTGGAGTCTGCCGTGGCATATAAACGGAAGGAAGATTGTAAAGGCAGAACTGCAGAGACGTTTTCCGTGGGATAACTCTTGCCGTGTGTATGGAGATGACAATACGTCCATACTCATAGGACTGTTCTCTCGTTGTGTGATGCAGACACGTGCCACCTATAATTATCGCTTGCTCCCAACTTCGCTAAGTCATGGGGTAAGCATGGGATGGTTTACATGCCTGAGGGCACACAACTCAATGTCTGTGCAGTTAAGGCAACTTGGTGTCAAGAGAGAACTGCGAGCCTATCATGAAACATTCCGATGGGAGAAATTCATAAACTCATATAGGCATTATTACATGCTTCGTAGCAGACTGACACCATCACAGCGTAGCGAGGCACTGGCAATAATGAGGGAACAGCGTCATAATGTAGATTTCTCGCTTGTAAGTAAAGGACTGAAGCGTAAGTTTGGCTATATGCCATTGCTGTTCTCTTGGAAACTTTTCCGCCTTCAGGAAGAAATATATTTCACCCTGCGCACATTGCTTGGCAGGAAGATGAAGAATCTTGTATGATGACTGTGTGGCGTCATGTATATTAGCCTTTCCTTCCTTTGTCGTATCTGTAGTAGGCATATATTGCACTGAGTATTACCATTGCAGCTCCTGCAATATAGTAAGTCCAGCCTTCTGTCATGGTGCAGATGGCATAGGTTGCACCGATCATAATCAGATAGCCCACCATAGGTAGCAGTGTGCCAACCTTTAGTGTTATTCCGTATTTCCACTTGCTGATAATCATTACCAGGAGCATGTCAATCATGTTCTGTATCGTCAGTGCTATGCCCATGCCTAACAATCCACCGTGGTGATAGCCCACTATTACAAGTAACAGGTCAATCGCTCCCACTATGTTTATGAATAGGAACGTACGGTTGTCGCCGGCAGCCAGTGGCAGGTATGCGTGCGATAGGTACACTGCACGGAAG
>Ga0310691_10005511_pt1 | contig 13814 bp, 11 predicted proteins | sample 176DNAGHGlowgp2_FD_203887 | JGI IMG/M metagenome (GOLD analysis project Ga0310691, IMG submission 203887) | Sheep rumen microbial communities from Palmerston North, Manawatu-Wanganui, New Zealand - 1766 DNA GHGlow gp2 (v2) (version 2) | ecosystem: Host-associated > Mammals > Digestive system >... | reverse complement strand
ACAGATATTGGTAAACAATGCTAACTTCTTCCAGTATGACGGTAACCTCGTACTTAAAGGCGGCGAGGTAAGGCTCGGCAGTCAGGCTGTGTCTGAAGCAGGACTGGGCTCTGCATCAAAGCTCATAATGCAGGGCGGTAAGTTCTCTACCGTGGGCAAGAATGAGGCGACTATAAACTACACTATGCCTATAGAAGTAGTTGCTGGAACTACATCAACAGTTGACTTCGACTTGTGGAACACCACCAAAGGCAGTGTGACAGGCTCTGGCACACTCACTTGGAACGTGCACTACATACGCGAATACATTGAGGGCAACTGGGACAACTTCAACGGACATCTCATTATTAACGGCACTGGTTCAGGTAACAACAGCTCATTCTGTCTGCGTAACGGAGGAGACGCTAATGTAGGTGGCATAAGGAATGCAACGATTGAGCTCAAGGGTAATGCAAGAGTAAACGGACGCGCCGGAGGCACGTTCTATCTGGGAGGTCTGTCTGGAGCATCTGGCACAGCACTCTCGGGCTTTGATGTGAGGAATGGAGGTTCTGGCACTTGGATAGTAGGTGGTGCAAACACCGATGAGGATTTCCACGGTGTAATAGACAACTACAACCAGACGCATAACACCAAAATGGGTAAAGCGAGCATAGAGAAAGTGGGTACAGGCGACTGGCGACTCACTGGTAACAGCGACTATGCAGGAACTACCACCGTTACTGCCGGTACTCTCATAGTCAACGGCACGCACTCTGGCACAGGTGCAGTGACAGTGAAGAGCGGTGCTACACTGGCAGGTAAGGGTACGCTGGCAGGCAAAGTGACACTGTACAGCGGTGCCACACTGCAGGTGGGCGACACGCTGGCTACCGACAAGGGTCTGACAATGAGCGGCGGCCTGACTATACAGAGCAATGTGAAACTTGTGCTCAACGAGGCTATGCAGGAGGCTACCTACTACAACGGTGACGAGATACAAGCGTTCACCGGTACTGCAACAGGCACATTCGCAGAGATTATACCTGCAACACCTGGCGAGGGACAGACATGGGACATCTCTGCTCTCTATACCAACGGTATCCTGAAGGTAGTAGGCGGTGATGAGAAACCTCAGGAACCAGAAGAACCAAAAGACCCAGAACCAGAGAGCGAGACTCAGAAGGTCTGCATAGCATGGGGTAACTGCACACGCACCGGCGGCGACAGTTCATGCACCCAACTCGTGGGCAACGAGGCTTCGCCTTCTAACAATATAGGTTACAGCATGAAGTACACCACCGTTACCGACAAGTACTACTCTAAGGGTGAGAAGATGACCTATGACTTCGACGGCGTGCAGCGCACTGGCATCAAGCTATCTAACGGTGCTCAGAACACCATCGTGATACCTGAGGGCCACAAGGTGACCAAGATTACATTCTGGAGCATTGTAGGAACTAACAGCAGTAACCGCACCAGCTATTGGAAAGAGGTTGCGGGACAGACCTACACCGAGGCTGACGGTCAGATACTCGACCTCAACAAGGCGGCTTCTGATCCAAACAAGGCTGAGTTCGTGCTCAACAACGTACAGAATGAGCTGACCTTCACCAACACTGGTGAGCAGCAGAGCGTTGTCATCGTGCTGGAGTATCACACCGGTGGTGCTGACGGCGTGGAGAATGTTACTGCTGACGTTGAGAGCAAATCCGACGCCATATATAACCTTGCCGGTCAGAAGGTGGACAGCAACTACCGCGGCATCGTAATCAAGAACGGTAAGAAGTACCTCCATTAAGTCGTACTTATCCAGTATAATATATAAGGAATCCGCAAGTTGAAGACTTCAACTTGCGGATTTCTTTGTATCTATTCTATCATTGACAGAAGTCCTATTGCTTCTTAACATCGCTGACTGTATTCATGCCATAGGCCAAGCCATACCCTTGCCCATCTCTGCATTACGAGGAGCTGGAGCCATACCTGTCTCTGCACCACGGAAGCCTCTGCCTACCTCTGCACCACGGAAGCCTCTGCCTACCTCTGCACCACGGAAGCCTCTGCCAATCTCTACACCACGGAAGCCTTTGCCTACCTCTGCACCACGAGGAGCCGAAGCCATACCAATCTCTGTATCACGTGGAGCAACCTCTGGTCTTGCTTCCTTTGTTAGTACAAAGATACCACGTGGGGCTGCTTCTGGTCTTGCCTCCTTTGTTAATACAAAGATACCGCGTGGAGCAACCTCTGGTCTTGCTTCCTTTGTTAGTACAAAGATACCACGTGGGGCTGCTTCTGGTCTTGCCTCCTTTGTTAATACAAAGATACCGCGTGGAGCTGCTTCTGGTCTTGCCTCCTCTATGATTCTTACGGCGTTATTCTCGCTACCGATATTGGCACCTATTGCTTCATTGGCGTTGTTTGCGTTTACTGACTGTGTGAAAACTGCGACGAATGCTACTGCGAATAAATTAAACTTTTTCATAATCGTATATGTTTTTAATTTGTTAATAATTTCTTTTCTCTGTTTCAGGTGTTGTTCCTGATTTCTGAGTGCAAAATTATAGCAAATTTCATTCATACACGAACAAACGCTCTTTTTTCGCCTTCACTCGTTGCGACACATGGCTTATCTTACGACAAAAACCATAAACAGCGTATATATTTGTCGCAAAAGCCCCTATTTTTTCATACTCTGCAGAAAAAAGAATGACTTTCTTTTGTCCCAACTACTTTATTTTAGTAATTTTGCAGTAGTAAAACAAACAAAACGAACATTATTCTCTTATGAAACTGATTTATTTCCATGGCTTCGGTTCATCAGGAGCCAGCGGTACGGTGCAACTGCTTCGCCGTCTGCTACCTGAGGATGAAATCATAGCTCCCGACATACCAGTGGAGCCGCTCGACGCCCTGCCCTACCTGCGCGAACTGTGCGAGCAGGAGCAGCCTGACATCATATTGGGCACCTCAATGGGTGGCATGTATGCGCACCAGATGCATGGTTTCAAGCGCATCTGCGTAAACCCGGCGGTGAGGATGTCAACCATGAGCGGTGTACTGAAGACGGGTGAGCACAAGTTCTTCAACGGCAGAAAGGACAACCAAAAGACCTTCCGCATCACGCGCGACATCATACAGCACCACAACCAGATAGAGCGCCAGCAGTTCAAGAACCTTACCGACGAGGACCGTCAGCACGTATGGGGACTCTTCGGCATCAACGATAAGTCGTGCAACACCTACGACCTCTTCCATAAGCACTATCCTCAGTGCCAGCGCTTCGACGGCGAGCACCAGCTTAACGAGAAGGTGCTGAAGAAGGTGGTACTGCCGCTTATTAGCGAGATTATGAACGCCTGAGCAATAATAAAAACGACAATTCTGACATCGTCTTGACAATCAGCATACCATCCATGGGTATCGTCAAGAACAATGTCAGAATTGTCGTTTTATCTATATCTGTCGTACGGACCTTACTTACCCATACGATTATGGCGGCGAATGTCCATCAGCTTCTCCATGTTGAAGTAAGAATCGCCTGGCAGCTGATAGCGTGAGTTGCCGTTAGGGTCAGCCTTGAAGAGCAGCAGTGACTCCTCACCCTTGTCAACGAAGGTGACGTATCCACGTGGTGACATGCTGTACTGGTTGTCGCCATACACTGCGTTGATGATGCAGTTTACGTCCCACATAGCCTGGCCAGGGTCAATGGTGTACTGCTGATAGACCGTCTTGATAGGATTTAGGTCAACATTCCTGAGGTCTGCCAGTACGTCTTCCGGCAGATAGCGCTGCTTGTCGCCTATGTTGCTTGGCGACATTATAAGCTCAACCTTCTCAGGCAGTTTGCTGAAGAATACGTTAGCCTGCTTTGACGCAGCACGCATATTGTAGCCGCAGAGGCTGTCGGTAGGCTCAAAGCGTCCTGCCTGCAGATACACAGCCTTAACCTTCTGCTTGAAGAGGTCGAGTCCGCTGAGCTTAGAGTATTCGTCACCCTTTGACTCGAAGAGCTGTGCCAGTGTGGTAGCAAAGCCTATGGCAACAATAACTACAGAGTTGTCTTCTGCCTTGCTGAGCAGTTTTCTGTAGAGCTTATAGCCATCCATGCACTGCTTTGAGTCGAACGAACGCTTGAAGAGCGGATTGCCCTGCGCATCCTTCAGGTCGCACATCTGGTTGTAAGGTATGAAGCAACGAGGATTCTTCACGCCGTTGCGCTCCAGTCCTACAGGTATGTCAGGGTGACCATAGTAGGTGTTGAAGATGTCAACCACGCCAGCATTGTTGTCGCCCTCGCGGTCAACTATAATTCCCTGCAGGTCAACCAGTCCCTCGTCTATATAGTGGTTGAGCATCATAAGACCAAAGAGGTCGTCGGTAGAACTGCCGAAGTCTGCATCAAGAATCATCTTCACCGGCTGGCGCATCTGGCAGCAAGCCTTCTGTTTGCATCCCTTAGCCTGGGCACTACAATTCTGAGCACTTGCCTCCATCGTAAAGAGTGTGGCGAGTGCCATGAAAATCATGATAAAATTCTTTTTCATTTTCTTGTTAGGTTTGTTTGGGTTATAAATATAAATGCTTTGTACCGATTAGTTCACTCTACGGGGTCATACCTGAGTTTGCGCTCCTCTACTGTATTGACCTGGTCGGTATAGGTTACTATCAGTCCGTAGTTCTTCTTCGGATTGATGCTGATAATCACCTTGCCGTAGTCCATACTCATGCCGTATGTAGGCAGCACGTCCATTGAGCCCATCTCGTTTACCACCTCACCGTCGGTGCAGTAAGCCTCTGTTATCACCCTCTTCATGGCTTCGTAGAACAGCATGAACTTCTGCAGGTCCTTCTCCTCAGGAAAATCCACTGCCACATCGGTGACATAGTGTGTATGCACTCCGTAGCTTACGGTGAGGTTCACCTTGTCTTCTCCGAACGAGCCCACGAAGAGCCTCTTTCCCTTTGGAGCCTTCTGCGATGCCGGCGACAGCTTATAGCCCTTGTCCTGCAGCGCCACGGCAAAACTGTCTATCGTCTGGTTCATGCTGATACCCATATATTCCATGTGGTCCTGGGCATGCACCTCTGTAAGCACACTGACAATCGTCAGCATCATCAAAATAAGTCTTTTAGCTTTTGTGGTCATAGAAATATCAGCCTTCTTAGGCATAATTTATAGGACAAATAGTATATTTTGCTGCAAAAGTAAGCATTTTTTCTTAAATTCACAAATATATCCATCTATTTTTTATGCAATTTATTTTGTGAAGAAAGAAAAAATGCGTAACTTTGCATTTTAATCGTCAACTACACATTATTATAATTGTAGGCACAAACATACGCTAGCTAACGTATATGAAACATTATAGAGTTTTAATAGTTTTACTTGCACTGATACTACCTGCCACAGTCATCGCCTTAGCCGACGAGGACGTGAGGAGCGTGAGGCACTATGCTGACCAGTCAGACCTGTCAAGCAGCCGCGTTGACGGTGCAGTGCAGGACGGTCGCGGGCTTATGTGGTTCTCCACGTGGAACGGCCTCGACTGCTTTGACGGCTACGACTTCCACTGGGTGAAGATGCAGCCTGGCGACGGTGCCTGCGTGGAAAACGACCGCATAAGACAGATACAGCTGGCTGACGACGGAAACATACTGTGCTACACATACGACGGCGTATTCGAGTTTGACCTCGCTACATATACCTTCCGCAACATTCCTAAGAAGCGACAGCAGCAGCTCATGAAGCTAAAGGGACACATCAGCGAGGACCTCTGGAAGGGTATGACCGACAGTCAGGGCAATTTCTGGACTGCCGACATCAACGGCATATACAAGACTACCTACACCCATCACCCTGCCAAGCTGCTGAAGGAGATGGGCAAGCAGCACGTGCGCGCCTTCATGCTCGACAACAAGAAGAGGCTGTGGATGGGCACGAGGCGCGAGATGGGCATAACGGTGTTTGGCAGCGACGGCAAGATGCTTCACCATGCCGAAATAGGCTTCCAGGTGTTCTTCATCAAACAGACCAGGAACGGGGCTATCTGGATAGGCACCAAGTCGCCTTCACGCTCAAACGTAGCCAGCGTGATGCTCAAGATGAACCCTGAAACCTTTGCCATTGAGAAGAGGGTGGAACTGCCCGACGTGTACGACATACAGGAGGACCAGTACGGCAGACTGTGGATAGCATCGTTCACGCAGGGCGTGAAGTGCTACACTAACCCTGACGCCGACGCACCTGCCGTAATGGAGTCGTTCGGCGGCAAACGCGTAAGGAAGATTCACATCACGCCTATGGGCAACGTCATTGCCGCCACGAGCACCGGACTGCTCGTAGGAAAGGCGGTGAAGAACGCCAAGCAGATTAAGATGCGCGCCATAAAGCGCGACGGCAACGACTACAACTCGCTTGCCAGCAACACCATAATAGACATAGAGCAAGACCGCCACGGCAACCTCTTCATCGGTACGGCAAGCTCGGGCGTCGATATGATAGCCGAGGAAGACCTGATGGTGCCAAAGCCTCACTTCCGCCACTTCTCTGCACGCACGTCGTCTCTGATGTCTGACTTCGTGAGTGCGCTGACGTTCTTCGACAATTCCACGCTTATGGTGGTGAGCAATACCAACGTAATGCTCTTCAACCCATATCTGGACAATACCGTAAACTATAACTCCGTATTCTTCTGCGACTCATGCCGGTTCTCTGAAGGCAAGCCTATCAAGATGCCTGACGGCACATGGCTCTTCGGCACTGAGCGCGGCACCTACAGCGTTACGCCTGACGACATGCTGTCACGTGGATACATACCACCGCTGATATGGTCGTATGTGGAGGTGAACGGCGGAGCGGAGGACTTCTCACACATACTTAACGACACACTGCGACTGGGCACCGACGAGAGAAACGTGCGCATAGGCTTCGCTGCCATCGACTATGTTGACAATACAGGCATACTGTATCGCACCCGTCTGGGCGACAGTCCGTGGACTTACGGCAGTTCTGACCGCAGCATATCGCTGTTCGACATGAAGCCGGGCACATACGTGTTGCAGGTGCAGTCAACCGACCGCTACGGCAGGTGGGTTGACAATATGCACACGCTATACATCATCGTGAAGCCTCATTGGTATGAGACTCTGTGGGCAAAGCTGCTGCTTGCCACACTCATCATAGCCATTGCAGCCGGCATATTCCTTAACTTCATATATATACGCAGGCTGAAGGCGCAGCAGCAGGAGGCTCTGCATAAATACATGAAACTGCTCAATGCCGCCGATGAGCATACGGATGGCAATGAAGACAGCGTGGAGCCTAAGCCGCATCAGGAGGATGAGGAGGCGGAGCAAGCCATGCAGCAGTTCAGCCCTGACGACCAGATGTTCCTCGACAAGGTGCGCCACTTCATTGAGCAGAACATGGCTAACAGCGACGTCACCATTGACGACATGGCTGCAGTAACGGCTACCAGCCGCTCCACGCTGAACCGCCGCCTGCGCTCACTGCTTGGCATCACGGCGGCACAGTTGCTTATAGATGCCCGCATGCAGCATGCCATGCAGCTGTTGCAGCAGAATCCTTATCTCAGCGTGTCTGACGTAGCATACAGGTGTGGATACTCTGATCCTCGCTACTTCTCACGCAGCTTCAAGATGAAGTATGGCTCGTCGCCATCTGACTATCGCGAGGTTAGTCCGGCTTAGGGAGTAACCGCCTGGAGCCTGATGAAGTTTAAGAAGTAGATAGAAAAAGATAGCCGCTTTCTGTGACGTAAGTCTATAGGACAGCACTTAGGAAATAAATACGAAAATGGAAGGATTGAATGAATGTTCAGTCCTTCCATTTTCGTATTTAAATCGCCTTTCCTGCCCTTCAAAATCACGAAGCTCAATTTTTTCCTGAAAAACGGCAAAATTACAACCGTCGAGTATAACTCTGTATTACAGAGCTTTACACAACACAGCCCTTTCATGGCAACCCTCCCTGATTGTAATTTGATAGCTTTTACCTTGTAATATGATAGCTTTTACATGCAAAAAGCTATCATATTACAGCATAAAATGGGGCCTTTTCTTATAAAAAAGCTGTCTTTTTAGGAAGCCACACGCCTAAAAGTGCAGTTTGCATGATGCCCTTTACATCAATTTCAGGTCATTTCCACCTCTATTTTGCGTTTTTAGCCATGGTTTCATTCGTTCGCAAATGAGGCATGTATCTACATGCTCAAGACGCGTTTCGGTTTCATGTCATCATGCCCCTCTACAGTACATAGACTAAAGGTGGGATAACTCGTGGGATTTTTAGAACCCACCTAAAAAAGGTGGCTCACTACCAACGACAGGTAATGAGCCACCTTATTTTATGACTAAGTCACCACATGCTGACGATGCAGCGCGGGAGCAAAGTCTAGAAATTGTCCACGTGAATCTCAAAGTACGACTTTGGATGGTCACACGTAGGACACACCTCAGGTGCCTTCTCGCCAACTACTATGTGACCGCAGTTGCGACACTCCCATACCTTTACCTCACTCTTTGCGAAGACCTCCTGCATCTCTATGTTCTTGAGCAATGCACGATAGCGCTCCTCATGGCGCTTCTCTATGGCAGCCACCAACCTGAACTTGGCAGCGAGAGTCTTGAAGCCCTCCTCCTCGGCAGTCTTGGCAAAGCCTTCGTACATATCAGTCCATTCGTAGTTCTCGCCATCGGCAGCAGCGGCAAGATTCTCCGCCGTAGTGCCTATGCCGCCAGTGAGCTCCTTAAACCACATCTTGGCATGCTCCTTCTCATTGTCGGCAGTCTTGAGAAATATCTCGGCAATCTGCTCGAATCCTTCTTTCTTTGCCTTTGAGGCGAAATAGGTGTACTTGTTACGCGCCTGACTCTCGCCAGCGAATGCAGCCTCCAGATTCTTCTCTGTCTGCGTGCCAGAATACTTGGTCTTCATAAGTTCATGTTGTTTTGTAAGTTAATATTATGTGCGTCAATGGCGCACCGCATGTTGTATGTCGTCACTGATGTGTACAGCAGCAGAGATGCTTACTTGATAAGGTTGCCCAGTATGTCGCGTGTCAGCTCCTTCGTTATGGTACGGCTGGCAGCACTGGTGGCATTCTTCACCACACGACCCGTGGCGGTTGTCCTTGACTTGGTTTTCTTGCCTGTTATCTTATCACTGACATAGGTGCCCAGCAGTGCTGCGAAAGTAGAGGTGATGGCAGTGATGATAGCCTTCCATACCTTGCTCATCATGCCTGGCTTTGATTTCTCCTTCTCCTCGGCCTTTTCCTCCTTCTCTGCTTCCTTGCTTGCCGCTATGTCGGCCTTCTCCTGCTCTTCCTGCAGGGCCTTCTTCTCGCTCTCCTCCATGAGCACCTCGAAGGCACTCTCACGGTCAACGGGAGTGTCGTACTTGCCGTATATGCGGCTCTGCTTGATGATGTCGAGACGCTGGCCTTCGGTTACGGCTCCTATCTGCGACAATGGGAAGAGCACCTTGGCGCGCTGCACTATGCTTGGTGCGCCCTTCTCGTCAAGGAAGCTCACCAGTGCCTCGCCGGTCTCAAGGTTCATTATAGCCTCATCGGTCTTGAAGTCCGGGTTTGCACGGAACGTATCGGCTGCGGTCTTCACCGCCTTCTGGTCTTTAGGAGTGTATGCACGCAGGGCATGCTGCACACGGTTGCCGAGCTGTCCGAGTATGTTCTCTGGTATGTCGGTAGGACTCTGTGTTATGAAGTATATGCCTACGCCCTTTGAGCGTATTAGGCGTATCACCTGCTCTATCTTGTCGAGCAGCGCCTTGCTGGTGCCGTCGAAGAGCATGTGTGCCTCATCGAAGAAGAATACGAGCTTCGGCAGTTCCATGTCGCCTACCTCTGGCAGCGTAGAATAGAGTTCGCTGAGCAACCACAGCAGGAAGGTGGAGTATAGCTTTGGCTGCATCATCAGTTTGTCGGCTGCCAATACACTCATCACGCCCTTGCCGCCCTCGGTCTGCATCAGGTCTGATATCTCGAATGATGGTCTGCCAAAGAACTTGTCGGCGCCCTGGTTCTCCAGCTGCAGCAGTGCTCGCTGTATGGCACCTACGCTGGCTGTCGATATATTGCCGTATTTTGTAGTGTATTCCTTGGCATTCTTTGATACCCAGTCGAGCATTGAGCGCAGGTCTTTCAGGTCATCCAAGAGCAGTCCGCGCTCATCGGCAATGCGGAACACGATGTTCAAGACGCCGTCCTGCGTCTCGTTGAGCTGCAGCAGGCGCGACAACAGCTGTGGTCCCATCTGCGATACGGTGGCACGCATAGGGTGTCCCTGTTCGCCGAATACGTCGTAGAACCTTACAGGGCAAGCCTGGAACTCAGGATTCTCTATACCGAACTCCGGCATACGCTTCTCTATGAATCCGCTTGTCTTGCCCACCTGGGATATGCCACTGAGGTCGCCCTTCATATCAGCCATGAAACAAGGTACGCCTGCCTGGCAGAAGGTTTCTGCCATCACCTGCAGCGTTACGGTCTTACCCGTACCCGTAGCACCGGCTATCAGTCCATGGCGGTTAGCCATCTTACCAGTTATCGACAGTGCCCCTGCCTCGCAGTGAGCTATGTATAGTCCTCTTTCTTTATCTAACATAATGTATGTTTATTGTTTAGTTATTAATTACTTCAGTTAATCTTCTGCTTGCAAAGATAATCAAAATAATTATAAAAACCGCTGTTTTGCGAAAAAAACATCGTTCAAAATGCATTATTTTGCATTTTCAGACTTTTTCATGCTCATCAAAAAAACACGGAATCGTCAGAATTGTCGTTTCTAAACAGCTATCCTACAACCTCTTTTCAAAAATCAAGGTATCGAAGTATTGATTGAACTTATAGCCACACTGATGGAGGTGCGCTGCCTTTACGTATCCCATTCGCTCATGAAAGAAACTGCTGGCATTGGTAAGATACGGGGTTTCTACATTGGTCCACGTAACCTTGGCATAAAGGTTGCGCCTGCCTTGCTTGCGCAAGAGCTGCTCAAGTTCTGAATACAATGCCCTGCCAACGCCCGAACGCCTATTGCCACGCTCCACGTATATAGTAGTCTCAACGCTATGGTTTGCCGCCGGACGGGCTATGAACTTATGTGCATAACTGTAACCTATCACCCTGTCGCCTTCCACGGCTACAAGATAAGGAAACTCCTTGCTCAACTCAATGATACTTTCACGAAATTCCTCAACCGTAGGAACCTCCATGTCGTATGTTATGGCTGTCTGCTCAACGTATGGCGCATATATGTCGCGTATGGCGGAGGCATCCTCCGGAACAGCCTGGCGTATGTAAAATATGTTTGTGTTCATAACATGGGCAAAGTTACAAAGATTATATGAATTATGCAAAAGAATAGGAAGAATTCTTTTTTACCACACACTGTTCATGCATCGTGAGCCACATTAAAAATGTAAGAGATTTGATTAGTTTTTACGGAAAATATTTGCAAGAACAAAAATAAATACTTAACTTTGTGGCACAATTATAATTACAGAGCGGATATTATGACAATGTCCGCATAAAGGTGTTTGTAAAAGAAATTACGCATGCCATGAAAAAAAATATAGTAACAATATTGCTCGCCATGCTGACAATGGCAGTACAGGCACAGGATGCCAAGGAGACTTTCATAAAGATTGACTATAACGACATGTACACCCGTTGCTTCCTGCTAAGCGACTATAACGGCGACGGCGTGGTGACATACGGTGAGGCGGTAAAGACTTCTTCACTGGTGATGGATATGGGCGGAGTGAACAATCTGATAGACGACTATTCATTCCTGCGCTTCTTCCCTAACCTCACGTCGCTGTCTGTGGGCAACACCGTAGTGGAAAATCTCGACCTGAGCTATAACAGCAAGCTGGAGCGACTGGACCTTACCAACACCATGATGCTGAAGAACCTGACGCTCGACGCTAAATGCAACCCGCAGATAATATTCCCACGAAACACCATCAACGACATCACCATACACCGCATTGACATAGTGGCTCCGCCTACAGGATATGCGCAGTGTGAGAAATATGAGGCTGATGACGATGTCTATCCTTGCTACATAGTCACCAACGACGGAAAGAAGTTCGGTGTATATTACAAAGGCCACATCGCCATACCATGCGAATATTCAAAGGAAGAGGTCATGCAGAGCTGGTTCAGCGGAGAGAGCAGCGACAGAATAAAGAAAACCTCTGCGAAATAGACATCAATACTTTACAACATAAAAACCAACAACGGCAATCCCTACGCATCTGCATAGTGATTGCCGTTTTTATTGTCCTCAACTCTTCGCTCGGCACGCAGTGACGCTTTGCCTTAGCAAAGAACTTTCAACTACCTCCACTCATCCATATCCAAACGAGCCTCAACCGCCTCTTCTATGTCGTCGGGTAAGGCTGCGAAGAAGTCCATGCCCATTATACGCTCCACTTGGTCAACAGAGTTATAGTACAGGTCGCGCTTGTGCGTTCCGTCGTTGTTCCTTACTATTATGCCAAACGCCTTAGGCTTTCCTGTAAGGCATAGCACTACCTTGAAGAATGCCTCTGGCACCACCACGCCGTTACGGCCTATGCGCTGATGCTCACCGCGCAACAGCAGCGGACCGCACACCACATATACCTCGCCATAGCGGCGTGCCCACTTGCGGCAGTCCATCTCTACACTGTTCCACACCCCTGAGTTCATACTCCTGTCCTGTGGGCATATATTGGTAAGCGCATTGGCTTCATATATAGCTTTCCTGTCCCACTTGTTATCAGCTGCCGGACACATGTGACCGCGTGACAGTCCCATGTTGCCGCAACCTCTGTAGTCCTCTGGCACTGCCCTCGGCTCTGGCACGTCCTCATCTTCATGATACTGCTTCACGCGCTGCCACTGTCCATCCACATTCTCTGCCGTCAGGCGCCACGCTACCCAGTTTGGCAGCAGCGTAGCCTTATTGTACGACGTGATGTAGCCTCTTCTTACAAGCAACTGCTGCGGCACGCTGTCAGGCATACGCACCATAAGCAGGTTTATCACTGAGTCCGGGATGGCAGTATCCGGATTCTTCACTACGTTTACGCCATCGACCTGCACGTCATGGCGCGACGCAACATTCGACCTGCCACTTACACACATGGCTACGACAAACAACATCGTCGTAACTCCTATGAAAACAAAAATAACCTTCTTCATCTGCAATATAACGCATCAATGATTGAAATTATTACATTAAGAAATGAGTATTATGTGAGTAAATATAGAAAACAGGAAATATAATCGTAATCACAGCTCTCTTTCATTTCTGTAATTCTTATATTTTTGTACGGAAAGGTGAAGTTTTGTGCACATTTATGTAATTTTTACGTGGAAATGGTGGCAGAGTGGAAAATAATTCGTAACTTTGCAAACGAAACGACACATCAACACTCATCTTTATATAGCTAATAGAACAATAAAAATATAACATTAATGAACAATTTATTCAACATTAAGGACTACGTGGTAGTCATAACCGGCGGCACCGGCGTGCTGGGCCGCAGCATAGCCAAGTATCTGGCTCTTGAGGGCGCAAAGGTTATCATCGGCGGACGCAAGGAGGACGTCGGCGCTCAGATTGTAAACGACATCACCGCTGCAGGCGGCGCATGCGAGTTCGTGAAGATGGACGTGATGAACCAGCAGCAGATTCAGGAGGTTTGCGACTACATCGTAGGCAAGTATGGCAAGGTTGACACCCTGCTTAACGCTGCAGGCGGCAACCAGGCTGGCGCTACCATCGGTCCT
>Ga0310691_10005510_pt1 | contig 13815 bp, 10 predicted proteins | sample 176DNAGHGlowgp2_FD_203887 | JGI IMG/M metagenome (GOLD analysis project Ga0310691, IMG submission 203887) | Sheep rumen microbial communities from Palmerston North, Manawatu-Wanganui, New Zealand - 1766 DNA GHGlow gp2 (v2) (version 2) | ecosystem: Host-associated > Mammals > Digestive system >... | reverse complement strand
AGCAGGCGAAGATAGCCGATTTACAAAAAGAAATCAGCAGGCGCGAAGACCTGCTGAAACGTCTCTCTGTAGAGTATACCTTGCTGGGCAAGGAGTGCGAAAAAGAACAGATGACTGAAGCGGCTATCCGAAACTACGAAAAAGCACTGGAACTCTGTCCTGATGCCCCTGAGCCGAAACGCAGACTCAAAAAGCTTCGCAAATAACTTTTTAATTACTTTCGGAGTATTATTCGTTACTTTCGGAGTATTATTCGTTACTTTCGGAGTATTGCAAATTACTCAGGAACAGCATATCGGTCACCCGTCTCCTTCACCAGTCGACGAGCGTAGGCGGCAGAGAAGCCTGGACGCTTTACCGTTGCTCCCAATCCGTACTTACCCCTCTTAAACTTGCCGTTCTCCTCAGGCTTGATTGTCATATCGTTGTACTTCACAATAAGATAGGTAGCCAACTGTTTCCAGCTGTCCATCATCTGCTGAGCTTGCTGTACGCTGTAATCGTTGAGGAACTGCTGACGCTGAGCAGGCTCCATATCCTTAGCCTTAGCCTCAATAGCAGGCTGCTGAGCAAAGTAGGCATTCTGCAACGAGTCACGCACCTGCTTCAGCGATGGGAACAGCATCGAATAGCGCGGATAAACCATGTTAGCCACCCAGTTCTCTACCCAGAATGCATTCTTATCGCTGAAGGTCAGATCGTCAGCACCAGGAGTATGATAACACTCAGGCTGCTGAGTCATCGAGCAGTAGATAGGCGTATAAGCCACCATATTAGGATCGTCATTACCAAACCAGAAGCAGCCACCAACCTCGCGAGGCAACCATGAACGCATCTGGCTCACGAAGGTCCACGCCGTCTGTTGGGTAGACACCGGACGCTCGTTGAAGTATTTCTTACCATCAACCTTAAAATACAGAGGAGTAGGTCTGTAAGGCATCTCCCAGATTCCAGCACCAATATCCGTCGAGTCGATAGCCATAGGCGTACCCTCGTAGTGATCACGCATATCAGCCATCACATCAGCGACGCTGACCTTCTGATCAGGAATCACCCAAAGGGGCATATCCTCAGCATCCTTATCCTTACCCAAAGCCCAAGGCAGATATCGGTCCATACCCTTCACATGATGGTTGAAGAAGCTCCACACACGAGCATCGCAGATACGGCGTCCACCAAAGTCAGGGAAAGCATAGGCGTTCTTCCATGAGAACTCTTCGTCCTTACCACTGAACCATCCCATCTTACGGGCATACTTGATGACATTCTTCGAATAGAGCACGTTCTCCTTGTCTTTTAAGGGGAACTGTCCGATACGACTCTGGTTGGCGTGTCCACAGATAGCGTTATCAGGAATACGACGAGCCACCCATACTACACGCTCCTTAGAAGTTTTGCGGTCTGGACCACAGCCCTGCATTTCCATAATCCAAGCTTCGTTAGGATCACAGATGGTAAACGTCTCACCCTCGCTGCAGTAGCCATAGGTCTCTACGAGTGTTGTCATCACTTGAATAGCTTCACGAGCTGTCTTTGAGCGCTGTAGTCCGATATAGATCAGCGAACCATAATCAATGACGCCTGTAGAATCAACCATCTCCTCACGGCCACCATAAGTTGTCTCACCAATGGTCACCTGCCATTCGTTAATGTTTCCTACAACGTTGTACGTTTCTTCTGCTTCAGGAATCTCACCCAAATACTTATTGGTATCCCACTCGAAAATCTTTCGCATGTCACCCTTCTGGTGCTTAGCTGCAGGATAATGATACAGCCACATGAAGGCGCCATACGAATCCGCATTATACGAGCAAATCACACTGCCATCAACAGAGGCCTTCTTACCAACAATAAAGTTAGTGCATGCAAGTGCATACGCAGAAATAGAGAGTATTGCACTCAGAACATATAATCTTTTCATCGCTTATAAATATTTTATTCGTAATCATCTATCACCGAATTCATGAAATCCATCATGGGCTTGGCAGCTTTCAGCATCGGTTCAACTTTCTTCAGCCATTGGTCGCCCTCGAAGAAATCATCGGGCAGACTATGCCAACAGAAATAGTTCTTCAGGCGCAGATATTTCACATATTGATAATCACGTGGAAATCCTGCAGGACAAGTCTTCAGACGATCTAGTCCGAAACCTTGCTTTTGATCCCATGCATCACCATAGACACAGGGTTCCAAATCGCAACCATAATATTTTTTGAACTCATCGTTCTCAACGCATCTGAGCCATTCTTCCTCATTGCCCATCATCTCATTGCGACAAGCTGTAAGAATATTGGTAGGCAACCAATAGTTGCCACATGCCACCAGACAATGACCAGGTTCCAAGTGTAGATAGTAACCGCCATGAAGAGCCTTTTTACCCTTTGCAGCAATATAAGCTCCAAGATGCGTCTTGTAGGGCGACTTATCCTGTGAGAATCGCGTATCACGATAGAAACGGTAGGTGCAGTCTTTGACACTGAGATGAGCTATCGAGGGGTCAAACTCAGCTATCATTCCGATAGCCTTTGCGATACCGCTCTCAAAGTCGGCTCTTATAGCCTCATACTCGCCCTTGTGTTCCTGGAACCATGTTCTGTCGTTGTTGGCAGCTACATCACGCAGAAACTTCAATATTCTTTTGGTATCCATTATAATACCTGTATTAATTCTTCGGGTGTAAGCATCTGCTGTTCGCCAGTCTCCATATTCTTCAGCGTGATCTTGCCTGCAGCCATTTCGTTCTCGCCAGCCAGAGCAACATAAGGTATCTGTTTGGCGTTGGCATACGACATCTGCTTCTTCATCTTGGCAGCATCAGGATACAGCTCTGCACGAATGCCACGAGCACGAACCTTATTGATGATCGGCAAGCAATAGGCAGTCTCTTGATCACCGAAATTAATAAAGAGCAACTGTGTTGTCGTCACAGAGTCCTTCGGATAAAGATCAAGTTGGTTGAGCACATCGTAGATACGATCTGCGCCAAACGAGATGCCTACACCTGAGAGTCCTGGCATACCGAAGATTCCCGTCAGGTTATCGTAGCGACCACCACCAGTGATAGAACCTATCTGCACGTCGAGTGCCTTCACTTCGAAGATAGCCCCCGTATAGTAGTTCAGACCACGAGCTAGCGTCAAGTCGAGCTGGATATCATTCTTCAGACCAACCTTTTTCAGCGTGTCCAATATGAAACGGCTCTCCTCTACTCCCTTCAGTCCTGTCTCGCTATCCTTCAGCACGTCAACGATGGTGTCCAGCTTCTCATCATTCGAACCTTCCAAAGAAATGATGGGCTGCAGTTTCTGAATCTGCTCTTCCGTCAGACCATCCTCACGCAACTCTGCATTCACATTGTCGATACCAATCTTATCCAGTTTGTCGATAGCCACCGTAATGTCTACAATCTTATCTGCAGCACCAATCACCTCAGCGATACCTGACAGTATCTTACGGTTGTTGATCTTGATCTGCACACGGATGCCGAAGCGGGTGAAGACGGTATCTACTATCTGCATCAGCTCCACCTCATTAAGCAACGAGTCTGAGCCTACGACATCGGCATCACACTGATAGAACTCACGATAGCGGCCTTTCTGAGGACGATCAGCACGCCATACGGGCTGTATCTGATAGCGCTTGAAAGGCAGTTGCAGCTCCTCACGATGCATCACCACATAGCGGGCAAAAGGCACCGTAAGGTCGTAACGCAGACCTTTCTCACACATCTTCGAAGCCAGATGTAGCGTATTACGCTCCTGCAGTTCCTCGTCGCTGACCTTAGCCAGACAGTCGCCAGAGTTCAGTACCTTGAAGAGCAGCTTGTCGCCCTCCTCGCCATACTTTCCCATCAGCGTTCCGAGAGTTTCCATAGCAGGAGTCTCTATCTGCTGGAATCCATAGAGGGCATACACCTCACGGATGGTGTTGAAAATATAGTTGCGCTTCGCCATCTCAATAGGGCCGAAGTCGCGTGTTCCTTTGGGTATACTTGGTTTTTGTGCCATTTATTTACGTACAATAGTTTGAGCACGGTCTGGACCGATGCTGATAATCTTAATAGGCGTCTCAAGTTCTTTCTCCAAGAACTTGACATAGTCGCTGAACTGCTTGGGGAACTGGTCTTCAGAAGTTAACTGCGTCATATCCGTCTTCCAACCAGGCAATTCCTCGTAGATGGGTTCGATACCCTTCTCGATGTCGTAGGGGAAATCGCGCGTCTCAACACCGTTTACCTTATAGGCTGTGCAAGCCTTGATAGTATCGAATCCATCCAGCACGTCGCTTTTCATCATGATAAGCTGGGTGACACCATTCACCATGATAGAATAGCGCAGAGCTACGAGGTCTATCCAACCACAACGGCGCTCACGACCAGTCACTGCACCATACTCGTGACCCAGGTCGCGAATCTTCTTACCTGTCTCGTCGAACAGCTCTGTGGGGAAAGGACCAGCACCAACACGTGTGCAGTAAGCCTTCATGATACCAAACACCTCACCAATCTTGTTAGGACCGATGCCTAGACCCGTGCAGGCGCCAGCACATATCGTGTTAGAAGAAGTAACAAATGGATAACTACCGAAGTCTACGTCGAGCATCGTACCCTGAGCACCCTCACACAGTACGCTCTTGCCTGAGCGCAAGGTCTTGTTAATCTCATGCTCTGAGTCTACTAGCTGGAACTGGCGCAGATATTCAATACCCTTTAGCCATTTCTGCTCAACCTCCGTGATGTCGTATTCAAAATTCAGCGACTTCAGGATAGCTTCGTGGCGAGCCTTATGGGCAGCATACTTCTCCTCAAAGCCTTCGAGGATATCGCCCACACGCAGACCATTACGGCTGATTTTGTCCGTATACGTAGGACCGATGCCCTTACCCGTAGTACCAACTTTGTTCTTGCCTTTCTGAGCCTCGTAGGCGGCATCCAGCACACGGTGGGTAGGCATAATCAGATGAGCCTTCTTCGAAATGTGCAGACGCGTTTTCAACTCATGCCCACTAGCCTCGAGAGCCATTGCTTCCTCCATAAAGAGGTCGGGAGCCAAAACGACACCATTACCAATGATGTTCACCTTGCCGCCCTGGAAAATACCTGAGGGGATGGAACGAAGCACATATTTCTGTCCTTCAAACTCCAAAGTGTGACCAGCATTGGGGCCACCCTGAAAACGGGCAATCACATCGTACTGCGGAGTCAGCACGTCAACGACCTTTCCTTTTCCTTCATCGCCCCACTGCAATCCCAGCAGGACATCCACTTTACCTTGATTCATTGAATTACTATTATTTTTGTTTCTTACTTTGTTCTGCTTTCGACAGTCGTGTCATTTTAGCCTGACAGGTGCTGCAAACACCATAGATATAGAGAGAGAACCCATCCTTACGGAAACGCTTGGTTTGTACTTGCTGTACGACCTTGGCCACCAAAGGGCTTTTCAGCTCCATCACCTTACCACAGATGGTACACACCTGATGGCTATGGCTATTGTTATCATAGCAGGCCTCATAACGCGTAGTCGACTGCAGTCGGTGTCGCACCACCAGACGCAACTCCATAAAGAGTTTCAGTGTGTTGTAGAGGGTAGCCCTGCTAACTGGAAAATTATATTCCTTGATGAGCTTTTCGCTCAACTCGTCAAGTGTGAAATGACCAGATATGGAATACACGGCCTCAAGGATGGTAAACCGCTCTGGTGTCTTCCGAAACTTGTTGAGTTCTAAGTAACTGGTCAATACTTGCTTGACCGTTTCCTTGACACTTTCTTTCATTTTATGTGGTTAAATGGGTTAAAAACCGCACAAAATTACGAAATATTCTTCAGAAGCGGGCAAGATATATTTATAAAAAATCTAAATTAATCGTTTTCAATGCACTTTTTGCCATCCGTTCGTAGACGAGTCCTAATTCTGCAAAGCGGACAACACTCTGCATAGCAGCTTTCCGGACTGACGGATAATCGCTTTGCAACGCTGAAAGCACCTGGTCCAGATACTCATTGATACCGCGCTCGTTGGGTTCCTGACCGTTCATAAACAGTCGCGACAACACATGAAAACCGCAAAGCTGGTCGTACTCTTTTTCTGAGGCTATCCATTGAAAGGCTTTCTCTGGGGCAAAAGGCAAGTACTGCCACAGGTTAAAAGCGACCTGTTCGGCCATCTCCTGCGAAGGTATCTGTTCCATCCAGATGTCTACAACCTCCGGCAACATCTCGTCAGCAGGCATGATCATCGTAGCCAGTATCTTACATTCACGCACGTTTTCTTTCCACAATGCAATCGCCAGGTCGTAGCTCTTGCCTATCTCGTCAGCCTTCTCGCGCAGTCGAGGTAACGTAGCACCCCAGTTGAGATGATAGTTGACGCCCTTGTCGCGCATCGACTGGGCCACAGCGCCATCCATCATCTGACGGAACGACTGCTTGATTTCCTTCACTTGCTCTTGTATGGTCATATCAGCGTTGCGTATTCTGTGCTATAGCGTAACATCTGGTGGGTATAACTCTCCGAGTAGTTCACCTGGATATCAGCAATCTCGCCCTTGTCATCCAGCACGGGCAGCATCACAGGATTAATGAAACCCTTATAAGGTGCAAGATCCAACCGCTTATAACGCTCCAATATCTCCTGATGTAAATCGTCATCGACCTTGACTGCATATTGCTCCACCAACTGACGTGCGGCTTCAAAGTCACCCTCACTCTTGATACGCTGTATTTCAGCCAGCAACTGGGCAAACAGCTTTCGCAAAGCCTCGTAATCCGTAATGCGGAGATAAGTCTTGTCCTCACGCTTTACCAGTTGGATGACATCTCCCTGCTTGTAACACCAATGAGCGATGAGCGCCCTGTTACGCATGTGAGCCTCTTCTATCTGGTGACCAGGTTGAATACGAATCAACTGTGTCATCAGACCGTTCATGATGTACGTATAATAATGTGACATGTATGCCTCGCTATCAGGCAAAAGTCCGAGTTCCACCAGTTTCTGATCGGCAATATAATACAATCCGAAGAGGTCAGCACGCGCTTCCTCGATGGTATTGCCGTAGGCCTTCAGCGCGTCTGGGTCCGTGCCAGGCAGGAGTTGTCCGCTACCGTGTCCCAAACACTCATGCAGGTCTGTATGCAGGTCATCACACAAGTCGCCATACTTTTCAATCATCGCCAGCGTCTCCTCGTCAATGACAAATTCTTCTTTGAAGCCATTGCCGTGAGCGGCCTTATTATAGGCATCAGTGATGTTAGAAATAGTGATGCTCTTGCTACCATGTTGAGCTCGTATCCAGTCAGCATTCGGCAGATTGATGCCAATAGCCGTTGACGGATACTCATCGCCACCCAACATCGCTGCACAAATAGCATTTGCCGTCACACCCTTGACAACAGGTTTGCGAAATCTGGGGTCTACAGGCGAATGGTCCTCAAACCATTGGGCGTTCTGGCTGATGGTCTGTGTACGCTTCGTAGCTTCCAAATCCTTGTATTCCACGATGCCTTCCCATGAACCTTTCAGACCTAAGGGGTCACCATATACCTCGATAAATCCGTTGACAAAGTCTATGCGACCTTCATGTTCTGACACCCACTCAATGCAGTAGTCGTTGAACAGCTTCAAGTCGCCCGATTCATAGTATTTTACCAATAGTTCTATTACTCTCTTTTGGTGCTCATTCTCAGCTGCTTCCGAAGCCTTATTCAACCAATAGGTAATATTCCGTATGGCATTACCATAGCGCCCATTAGCCGACCATACCTCTTCCGTCAACTGACCGTCTTTCTTGGTCAAAGTACTGTTCAGACCATACGAAACGGGTTGTTCATCATCATTCGCTGCATCCTTCTTTTGCTGATAGAACAACTCTGCCTCCTCTTGCGTAACCCCTTCGTAAAAGTTACAGGCCGACGTCTTGATTAAGTCCTCACCATCAGTCTTGTTGACCCGTTTTGGCAACACCTTCTCGTCGAAGATGACTGGGAACAACTCATCACACAGCTGCGCTATGGTCTCACCAGAACGCAGGGGAAGCTTGGTGGTATCCGTCTGAAGTAAAGCCTCACGCAAGAATTGCGGCGTGAAATCAGGCTTAAACTTCTCCGAACCGTAATGATGATAAATACCATTCGAGAACCATACTCTTTTCAGATAGACCTCAAGAGCCTTGAAATCAGCTGTGTCGTGAGGAATCATGCAATTGGTATATACGGCCTCTAGCATCTTGCGGATACGCAGATTATAGCGTCCGAACTGGTCGAAGGTGATGTCGCGCCCATAGAGCGTAGCCTTCGACAGGTAATATACCAACCGTTTTTGCAATAAAGTTAATTGCTCAAACCCGTTTAAACGGTATCTGAGCAATTGAATGTCCGCGAAACGCTCGTCAGAATAGGTCATCGTCTACTCCTTTGACTTTGACTTAGTCTTACGTTTCTTAGCAGGCTTTACCTTCTCTGACGGATGGTTGTTAAGATGTTGCAGGCGATACTCACGTGGAGTCATGTTCATGATTTTGTAGAACGACGCATAGAACGACTGGCGATTAGAGAAACCTACCAGATCGCTCACCTCCTCCATACGGAGCTTCTGATACCTACGATCAACGAGAATCGTCATCGCCTCCTCGATTCTGAACTTATTCACGAAAGAAGTGTAGTTCATGTGGAATCGGACATTGACCACTGCAGAGATGTAGCGTGTGTTTGTTCCTAAATCTTCGGCAAGTTGTTTGGCTGAATAATCCTTATCCTTATACTTCTTTTGCATGACGATGATATCCAGAATCTTCTCCTTCATCTCGTCCATCAACGAAGGGCTTACTAGGCTTCTGTAATTAGCCTTCTTCTCTTTCTTTTCTGTAATGTTATACTTAGCCATACTCGTTGTGAAAGTATTAATACAATTATTTTCTCTGCAAAGATACAAAAAAAATTAATACGATTGTCAGTTTTCTCTAAAAAAATTATTAATTTTGTGCAAAAATCAGCGAAATGGATACAAAAAGTATTCTTAAACAGTATTTTGGCTATGATTCTTTCCGTCAAAATCAGGAAGATATCATTCATTCAGTGATGTCAGGACACGATTGTGTCGTCTTGATGCCGACAGGTGGCGGAAAGAGTATCTGCTATCAGATTCCAGCCATCGCCTTGCCTGGCACCACCATCGTCGTTTCTCCGTTGATTAGCTTGATGAAGGACCAAGTGGAGACCCTACGTGCCAACGGTATCGAGGCTGAGGCGTTAAATAGTGGTAACGAGTTCAGTCAGGATACCATCATCCGCAGGAAATGTATGGATGGCACGTTGAAACTACTTTATATTTCACCAGAAAAGCTCTTGACAGAAATCCCCTATTTGTTGAAACATATCAAAGTGTCGCTTTTTGCTATCGACGAAGCTCATTGTATCAGTCAGTGGGGACATGATTTCCGTCCGGAATACACCCAGTTGGATGTTCTTCACCGCGAATTCCCTGATGTTCCCATCATGGCGCTGACGGCTACTGCCGATAAGGTGACGCGTCAGGATATCGTCAAACAGCTGGGTCTGAAGGATGCGCGTTTCTTCATTTCCAGTTTCGACCGTCCTAACCTCAGCCTGACCGTCAAGCGCGGCTATACCGCTAAGGAGAAAGACCAGTATATCTTGAACTTCATCAAGGCCCGTCCCTTGGATTCAGGCATCGTCTATTGTCTGAGTCGGAAGAATACAGAGAAGGTAGCCCAATTCCTGCAGCGACAGGGTATCAGGGCAGCCGTCTATCATGCCGGTCTCACTCAGGCAGAACGCAATAAGGCGCAGGAATTGTTCAAGCAGGACGATATTCAGGTGGTCTGTGCCACCATTGCCTTTGGTATGGGCATCGACAAGAGCAATGTCCGTTGGGTGATTCATTACAACATGCCCAAGAGCATGGAGAGTTTCTATCAGGAGATAGGGCGTGCCGGACGCGATGGTGCACCTGCCGACACCGTATTGTTCTATTCGTTGGGCGATATCATCCAGCTGGAGCAGTTTGCCAAAGAGAGCGGCCAACAGGAGCTGAACAAAGACAAGCTCCGCCAGATGCGTGAATATGCCGAGTCTGGGGTTTGCCGACGACGTATCCTGCTCAACTATTTTGGCGAACAGATGGACCACGACTGCAACAACTGCGACATCTGCGAGAACCCACCCAAGCGTTTCGATGGCACCCGTTATATCCAGATGGCGCTGAGTGCCGCCAAGCGTTCCGACGAGCAGATACGCAACTCGACTATTATCGAGATTCTGAAGGGCATCCCCTCGCCTACCGTCAAGCGTATGGGCTTTGACCAGCTGAAGACCTTTGGTGTAGGCAAGGAACTTTCGACCAACGACTGGCAAGATTATATGCTGCAGATGCTTCAGATGGGTTTCATCGAGATCGCGTACGACCAGAAGAACATCGTGCGCATCACCCCCAGCGGACTCGATGTGCTCTACGGACGCAAGACTGCCGAGCTGTGCATTATCGATCGCAGCGTGAAAGAAGGCCCTCAGCGCAAGAGACGTCTCCACCTGGAAATTCCGTCTATCACCATTCCTGGCTTACCCTCCACTTCCGGCATCGAAGATCCGAAGTTGTTCGAGGCGCTCAGAACCCTGCGCCATCAGTGTGCTGAGGAGGAAGGCTTCCCTCCGTATATCGTGTTCAGCGACAAAGTGTTACACTCTCTGGCCACCATCAAGCCCACTACCCTGGAGCAGTTTGGTTACATCTCAGGCATTGGCGAACACAAGAAGCAAAAATATGGGAAACGTTTTGTGACGTTGATTCAGAAATTCCTATAAGTCCTTCAGCTGGATATTGCGGGCATCGCGCAGGAAATTGCTACGCAGGGTAAGGGCTTTGGCCCACTCTTCAGTGAACAGTTCACTGACGTCCAAGTCGATTTTCCACTTACCCTTCGACTCCAGCCTGTCCATCATCACACCCAGCGACAGATTGCTCAGGTCTTCAGCAGGCATGTAGCGTGATGTCTCGCCCTTCTCATCGTTGGTAATTTCCACGATCAGCCCTGCTTCTGTCAATTCGAACAGCAGCTCGTTGACGAATCGGATGGGAATGGTGGTCTGCTCTCTCAGTTCCAGTGCAGAAAGCGGTTTCTGACCATTGGCAAATCTGCGACAGATACGACTCATCAGCAGCGTAGCCAACATGATTTTGTAGCGATGGCTCACCTCGCCCGTATTCGCGTCGTAGTCGTAGTAGTCCAGATTCTGATTCGTATAGCAGAGTTCAGCGCCAAACAGACAGATGGTCCATGATATCTGAAGCCACAACATGAATAAGGGCAGCGCCGCAAACGAACCATAGATGGCGTTATAGCCAGAGAGGAACATCTGCGCATGGATGTAGAATATCTGCAATCCCTGCATCGCGATACCTGCCAGGACACCAGGAATGATGGCACTCGTTACCTTCACATGTGTGTTTGGCATGAAGACGTAGAGCGCGATGAACATACCCGACATCAGTACGTAAGGCAGCAGGTCTATCAGGAAGCGGATCGTAGGTCCCAAGAGCATGAAGTCAGGCATCGAGTCGGCTATCGTAGCCATAAAAATACTGATACCCGATGTAATCACGATGATGATGGGAAACACGAAGAACATAGCCAGATAGTCCGTAAACGTACGGAAGATGCTGCGAGGCTTCTTCACCTGCCATATCTCGTTGAAGGCATCCTCCACATTGCTGACCAGCATCAGCACCGTATAGAGCATAAATATCAAACCGATACCCAGGAATACACCGCTCTTCGTATGCACCAGATAGCTGTTCACGAAGCCGATGATGACCTCAGCCACCTGAGGCTGCGACTCGAAAGCATTACGAAACCAGATTTCAATGTACTTATTGTATCCGAAACCTCGCGCAATAGCAAAGACTACGGCCGATATGGGCACGATGGCCAACAAGGTAGAATAGGTCAGCGCCGAAGCCTTCTGCAGCACACGCTTAGCCGTGAAGAAACGGATAGCCAGCACCACCTTCTTCAGCACCTCCAGCCACAGGAACCGGAAGGACGAGATGTCACCCTCCGTGATGCGCCAGATGTCCTTTTGGAAGAATCTGATAATCTGTTCTATCTTTGTTGCCATATCTTGTCAAATAAAAAAAGAAAGCACTGCCGCTGTAAGCCGGGTTCTGTACCCCTCTTGCGAGAAGCCTGCCATTTATCTACTCTGCAAGTTACCCTGCAGCTCTAGCATTCTACCCTCCATCGTATAAACGTAAAGAATATTCGGACGGACAGCCCTCAGCCGATGGTATACGCGAACTTGCAGCCTCCAGATGGGACAGCCTGACGATCACCCGCCAGCTGGTGGTCTCTTGCACCGCCTTCTCACCCTTACCCTAAAAAGGGCGGTCATTCTCTTCTCCCATATCCTACTGTCGCCAATAGCTGGCATTTTCACCAGTGGAGTGTCCTATGCTGCCCGGACTTTCCTCTCGTGTCTTCTGACACCAGCGGCAGGTCGCAGCACTGCTTTCAGCGCACAAAATTACTAAATAATTTCGAAAAAAGGCGCCTGTTTCGAAAATAATTCGTAATTTTGCACTCGTTTTATAAATAGGTATATGGAATTAGCAAGTAAATATGACCCTAAAGAGGTCGAATCAAAATGGTATCAGTATTGGCTGGACAACAAGTTGTTCGCCTCAAAACCTGATGGACGTGAACCTTACACGATTGTCATTCCCCCGCCCAATGTTACTGGTGTGCTCCACATGGGTCACATGCTGAACAACACCATTCAGGACATCCTGGTGCGTCGTGCCCGCATGGAGGGCAAGAACGCCTGCTGGGTACCTGGCACCGATCACGCCTCTATCGCTACTGAGGCCAAAGTGGTGAAGAAGCTGGCTGAGCAGGGCATCAAGAAGCACGACCTGACGCGCGATGAGTTCCTCAAGCACGCGTGGGACTGGACCGAGGAGCACGGAGGCATTATCCTCAAGCAGCTACGTCGTCTGGGTGCCTCGTGCGACTGGGACCGCACGGCATTCACGATGGACGAGAAGCGTTCGCAGAGTGTCATCAAGGTCTTCGTCGACCTCTACAACAAGGGTCTGATCTATCGTGGTCTGCGTATGGTCAACTGGGACCCCAAGGCGCTGACCGCCCTGTCTACCGAGGAGGTGATCTATCGTGAGGAGAAGTCGAAACTCTATTACCTGAAATATTACGTCGAGGGTTCCGACAAGTACGCCGTTGTGGCTACCACCCGTCCTGAGACGATCATGGGCGATACCGCGATGTGTATCAACCCCAAGGATCCTAAGAACCAGTGGCTGCGCGGCAAGAAGGTCATAGTTCCTCTAGTAGGTCGCGTCATTCCTGTTATCGAGGACCGTTATGTGGATATCGAGTTTGGTACAGGTTGTCTGAAGGTGACTCCTGCTCACGATACCAACGACTATATGCTGGGTAAGACGCACAACCTTGAGACCATCGACATCTTCAATGCTGATGGTACCATCTCCGACCAGTCACCGCTCTATGTAGGTATGGACCGCTTCGCCTGTCGTAAGCAGATTGCCAAAGACCTCGAGGCTGCCGGACTGATGGAGAAGGTCGAGGACTACACCAACAAGGTGGGCTATTCAGAGCGTAATCCTGATACAGCCATCGAGCCACGACTCTCCATGCAGTGGTTCCTGTCTATGCAGCACTTTGCAGACATCGCCCTGCCTCCTGTGCTCAACGGTGATCTGAAGTTCTATCCACAGAAATATGTCAACACCTATAAGAACTGGCTCGAGAACATCCAAGACTGGTGT
>Ga0310691_10005509_pt1 | contig 13815 bp, 13 predicted proteins | sample 176DNAGHGlowgp2_FD_203887 | JGI IMG/M metagenome (GOLD analysis project Ga0310691, IMG submission 203887) | Sheep rumen microbial communities from Palmerston North, Manawatu-Wanganui, New Zealand - 1766 DNA GHGlow gp2 (v2) (version 2) | ecosystem: Host-associated > Mammals > Digestive system >... | reverse complement strand
TAAACCTATAGATTTTAGGCCAAATATAGAAAAAAGTAAGAATAATGTAAAGTGTTGATTATCACGACTTTTTGCCATAATAGCCCTTGTCATAGTAGCCGTAGCCATAATGGCCCGGTTCACGCTCACAATGGTTCATTACGATGGCGGCAGGCTTGTCGGAATAGCGCTTAACACGTTCAACAGTTTCCCTGATTTCTTCCATACTATGGCGACCATAGTGGAGTACAAATAGGGAGTAGTCTACCAACGGGCAAATAAGTTCGGCGTCGGTCACCAAGTTCAGCGGTGGAGTATCCACGATTACCATGTCGAACTTTTCGCGAGCCTCCTTGAGAAGTTTGTCCATTGCCTCACCACGTAACAACTCGCAGGCAGCAAGTTTCGTCTTGCCGGCATTCATTACATACAAATTATCAGTATACTTTTGAACAACAGCAGTATCTATCGTGGCTAGCCCCAGGAGTACATCAGCAAGCCCGAACTTGGACCCACTGTGGATGACACCACGGCGCATATCTGCATCTATTAGCAACACCTTCTTGCCACTTGCGGCAACCGTCGCAGCCAGATTGAGCGACACAAAGCTCTTGCCCACACCAGGATTGAGTCCCATCACGAGAACCACACTATGTTCAGGATTCGGCATCAGGAACATCAAGGCCGTCTGCAGTGACCGGAACGATTCACTCACTTTATCTTCAGTATTCTGCAAAACGAACGGAGCCCCGTGGTGTAAATGCTTATGGCCACGCAGTAATTTATTGGACGATTGAGGGATCTTCGCAAACACGCTCAGTCCCGTTTCGCGTTCAATTTCAGAAGCACTCTTGACGCCATTCCTAAGAATGTACATCAAGAATACAAACAAAACACCGAAAATGAAGCCAAACACAACAGAAGCCATCAAGATACGGGTTTTATTGGGTTTTGTTTGGCTCTGTTCTATCTGAGCGAAATCAACAATACGGACATTTCCAACCTCACCAGCACGAACTACACGCAACTGTTGGATATTGTTAAGCATGTTTGTGTAGACTTCATTGTTTACAGCAACTTCTTCCTGGAGACGCTTGACCTCTTGTTGCGTCAGCGGCATCTTTTCAGCATTCTTTTTAAGCGCAGCCAGTTCCGCACGCAATTTATTTTGTTGCTTAACTATGGTCTGAACATTAGGATGTTCCGCCTTGAATAAGCGCATCGCGGCCTGACGTTCCTGCTCCAGCTGCATGATCTGACGTTGCAGCTGGCTTTCCTTGTCTAAATGAGCTTTTGTTTCGCCACCAATATCCACGGAACCAACCTTGTAGCGGTAATCGGCCAATACCTTCTCTGCACTGTCCAACTTAGCCTTGACTCCGGGTAACTGCCCCTCGAGGAATTCCAAAGTTTTCTCGGCTTCGGCACTGCGCATTTCTACATTCTGACGCAAATAAGTCTTGGCAATCGTATTCAAGATAGAAGCGGCTCGGTCTGGGTAACGATGACTATAACGAACCGATATAATACCGGTCTGCTTCCCCTTTTCCATGACATTCAATCCGGCAGCCAAAATTCGTTCAGCCTTCAAAGGAGTTCCACGAAACAAGGTAAACTTCTGTCCCTTGCGTGCATCCATGAAATTCACACGAATAGCAAGAGTATCACCAGCATATTCCTTATAAACAACCTCACCCACAACGCCATCCAAGACATTTTTTTCGTCCGAAGAAACTACAGAATAGGTACTATCACTCTTGGCAACAGCCATCCATTTTTTCGCACGAACTTTTTCGGGAATTCGCAAGGAATCGACATCCATTCGACCTTCCTTGTGCGTAAGCCTATCCCAAAACCCGATTGGGACAGTCCATACATAAAGACGCTCTTTCGCAACAACATCACTCAGAACCATACGGCTTTTGATAAGCTCAATTTCCGCATCGGCAGGACTCGCCAAGTCAAGAACGGCACCCATTTCGCCAAGTGCCTTTGTTGACTTACTGCTGGTTCCCTTGACATTCACCTGCAACAGGACATCGCTCGTAAACTGCGGACGCACCCACATAGCATAGGTAGCACCGAGCATTGTAGCAACTATGACAAACAGCACAATCAAGAACTTCTTTTTCCAAAGAAGTTGTGCAAATTCAGCTATAGTAAGCGAATTGCTTATCGATTGAATCGTTTTTGCACTTTCAGCCATCTTAATATTTTCCATTCTAGCGAACAATATAAATATACAATAAAACTACAATCAACGCAACAACATTACATATCTGGAGACCTATCGAAAAAACTTTAGCACATAATTTCGCATTTTCAGCAGGACAATCTTATACAACGGTAACGGAACACAATATTTTTCAACCAACTCATTCATCGAAAGACGGTCCAAATCGGCAAAAAAATCCAGACGCCTAAAATTTTCCTTACTAGAGCGAACAATACAGGGATTACCCACAATTGCATTTTCCAAAGCAGAATTGCATTGCTTTATATTTTCCGAGACATTGGCAAAAAGCTTTTCGCCATGATTTGTATTCAGCAAGACAACAGAAGTCCCGTTGTCATCATCCATTTCAGGATGATAATTAGCTATTCCCCAATAATCACCTAAGGTAATATCCGCAACGCGAGGAAGTTTCCGATATTTACAATCCGAGCATGATTTATTTTGGCAAATCCGACTAAGAAACAAACGCATATAATCAGACTTTCCATATGGTTCAGAAATCCTATCGCCATTATTAAATCTTTGAGAAACAGAATAAGCTTTCCACCCTGTCGATTTATCCCTAAATTCAGTTGATACTAGCGTAGATTTTTGCACCCTTGATATATTCTCGGCAAACTTTTCGAACAGTTTCACGCTCGGCGTTCCGTGGCAAACAATATCAACAGTCCAAAGATTATCAAACTTTTTCTGACCAAGAACAGAATAGAGCGCAGCCACCTGGCATGGAGTTCCCGAAAACAAAACTTTCCGCCCATCAATGAGCAAGGCTCGGGCTTGTCTATAAATCAATCCAGGATTTGCTTGGACATACTTTGCTCCACGAAGTTTCGACAAATCTGCTTTATTTTCAATAAAGATATGCTCAAAACGAGTCGGGGCAACCTGAGCAACACCAACGACAACTCCGCCATCATCAAGAACATGCTCCGCCAAGACAGAAAAGATTCCACCACTAGATGATTCAAGCCTTACTTGTTCATCCTTGGCATATGCAGCAATTGTTTTAGGAGATTCAGAACATTCGTTTGGATTTGAGACATTCTTTAACCAAGGACAAGCTCTCTCACAAGCACCACACTTTGAGCAAATAGATTCATCTATAATGGGACGGTAAAAGCCTTCCTTATCCAACTGCATAGTTATGGCACCCCGTGCACAGATATTTGCACAAGCACCACAAGAAGAGCATTTAGCGACAGGAATGGTCATTTAAGCTTTCCTCAACATTTTCTTCAACGGATTAAGAATCAATTCGCGTTCATACGAGTTCATCGAGAAAACAAAGAACAACGGCAAGTACACCACCAAATACAGCGTAATTGCGCTCACCAATTTGGCAACAGAATCAATACTAAAAAGCGTTAATATATAATAGGACCCCACCGTTAGAACAGCAGGCATGAGACTCATCTTAAAAATTTCAATCCAGAAACGAACTATATCTATTTTCTGTTTCACATGATAGTAAACATTCATCACTATAATCTGTCCCAAAATCAAAGCTCCGGCAACGGCACAAGCACAACCAACGCCGCCATAGTACTTTGCCAACGGAATCTGCGCCCCAAAACTAACCAACGATATAACCAAATAGAGTAAACTGCGAAACTTCATTTGGTTTCGAGCCTGCAGAAGGATGATGCCAAGATTCTGAATCAAGGGAACCGTCAACGGAACAAAGAAAAGCAACGCAATTATATAGGCATCTTCATAGCCATCGCCTGCCCAGAATTGAATAAACTGTTTGCCAAACAAGAAAAATCCCGACAAAACCAGAGCCATAACGCAATACTGAATACGCCCCGTCTTAATAAACAAATCTGAAATCGCTTTTCCATCAGACTCGTTCACAGCCATAGCAGTCACCTTAGGCAAAAAAACGCCACTTATCGCCGTAGAAAAACTCATATACATATTTTGCAGCTGAATTGCTACAGCATACACAGCAACCACGGCCGTTCCCACATACGCACCCAAAACAAACTGGCCTGTACTCCAATAAACGCGATCCATAATGGCATTCATAAAAATCCACAGCGAATAAATAGACACTTCTTTCAAAAAGCTAAGATGAACGCCACCAAACTTCAACTTAACATTCAAACGAGATTTACAATACCAGTAATTGCACCCCAACGTTACCACATTGAAAATTGTTGTCACAACAACCATGGCTATAGCCTTATAACCCAAAGTCAATAAGACTATCATCGTCACCGTATTCAAAACAATCCTAACAATCGTTAGAACTTTCTGAAACACAAACTGTTCATAAGCAGTAATGATAGAGCCAAAAAGACTAAACGGGAATGTTATCGCCAAATTCGCAACCATCAAAACAAGAATCCATCTAGTGCGTTGCAGTTCAATAGAAGTCATCGCTGCGTCAAATATATTCCCCGCATTTAGATACAAGATTCCGCCCACGACCAGCGTAATGACGCCAATTACAGAATACAGTAAGAAAAACATTCCAAACATTTTATATTGTTCATCCTGCTTGCCCTCAGCCCTAAACTTCGCCGTATAGCGGACAATGGCATTGCCGAATCCCAAATCTAAAATGGTCAAGTAAGCAACAATCGACGCCGCGATGGAATAGAGTCCATATTCAGACTTTCCCATCATGCGGAGCATGAACGGAGTATAGACTAGCCCCACAAGATTCTGGAGGGCCAAAACTATATACGAAAGTATAGCTCCTATTTTTAATTGCGATTTCGGCATTTAGGACTCAAGAGCATTTTTCAGCCAATTCAAGGAAAATTGACGCATTTCTTCAAGTTTTCCTGAATTATACAAATTTAGCAGTGATTCAAATCGAGCCGCGCCTCGAGTTTCATTATAGATGCACTTAAATTCTTTGCCAAAGATTATAGAAAAGACTGCGCCATGGAAAGAATCTGTCACGACATAGGAAGCATCTCGGAACATGGCAAGCCATTCAGGAACAGAAAGAGAAGCTTTCTGTTCGGCACTAAATATTTTCAAAACTAATTTTTTTTCTTTTGCTATCGACTCACACATTATACGGACCGAATCATCCATATCCAAAACATAAGCAGCCAGATAAATGGATCCAGCAACAGGAACATTTTCACATAATTTCATATAATCTTGTTTTTCAAGAAGCAACGTGGGATCAAGAACCCAAGTTGCCTCAGCATTCAGATATTTGCGACAAAAAAACACACCTTTTTCTTCACGAACGCTCACCGCATCAAAATTTTTTATCAAATCAGAACATAAATTTGTTTGATCCTGAGAATATTCCCAAATTTCGGCTCCAAACGACGCTGCATATGCAATTTTTTTGACAAAGACATCTTTTGCAAATTTGAGAAACATATCTTCAAAGTACCAATTATATCTAGGACGCCACACCTGATCACTACCAACAATAATTGCATCATAATCATTTCTTTCCACGATTTTTTTTGAATAATGATCCATTCGCTTTGTAACATCAATGCGTTCTTTAATAAAAGTATCCCAAAGAGGCAATCTTTTTGTTTTTTGTTTAAGCTTTGCAAACGCTCTTTTTTTCCCAGGAATAAAAAAGTACAAAATTGTCTTCATCCATGACAATATATAAATCCAAATCGGTGATCTAGGATAAACAAAATCATATGTAACGGGGATATGATTATTTTTTTTTAAAACCTGCTGCAAAGCATAATTTTGCAGAAAGCATCCATAATTATCCAGCAGTGGCTGTGTGATTATTAAAACTTTCATTTTTTCATTCCCATTTTACGCAATAGTGTGACTATTTTTTTTCGGAACCATCGAGATCTTCGCATATATACGGTTTTTAAAAACACTCTCCAAAACTTTCTTTTGGCTTCTGAATTTAATGATTTCCATGCAATTCTATCAAATTGATTACAATAGAAAAAAGAATCAAACTTATTACAGAATGAAGCCGATTTTTCTCTATAGATATAAAGATACACTTCATCTGAAATCAAAGCTATTTTTTTACACGCACAAGCAATTCGATAATTCATTAATGTATCTTCACCATGAGATATTTCTCTTGGAAAACAGAAAACAAAATCAGGCAATAGCAATTCTCGTTTAAACAATTTTGCACATGGCCCAGAATATATTTGATCGCGTAATAGCCGTTCAAGATAGCACATTGATTCAATTATTTCATTTTTCATAACATATGGCCATGGCCATATACCCGTATATTTAACCTGACCTATAACAATGTCACAATCAGATATATTTTTATATAGCAATTCTATAGCATTTCCAAACAAAACATCATCCGAATCAACAAACGAAATCCATTTTCCTTTAGAAAAATTAACCCCAGTCTTACGAGCTTGTGTTACACCGCCATTTTTCTGAGACAAAACTTTTATTCTTGAATCTCTCTTTTCCCATACAGACAAAATTTCAGGACTATTATCCGTCGAACCATCATTAACAAAAACCAATTCTATATTTTTATATGTTTGATTCACTAACGATAAAATACAATCTTCCAAAAAAGGGGCTGTATTATATACGGGAACTACTATTGAAATAAGTTCATCACTCATAAAAGCCACCCCGTTTTCAATAAATTCTTAAGGATCTGTACAAATGTATAAAAAAAGACAAATGATGTCGATAGATAAAACTAACTATCGACATGGATAAATTCTTTTCTCTACAGCCTTCTTTACGCATCGCAATAATCTTTTTTTGAACATCCTTCAAATAAAAGCAATCTTTCACGTTCAATTTATTGTCAAGAAGATAATAATATACAGCCAAGTAATCCTGATATGCATACTTATGTACTAAAGGCAATAAATTGACATCACATTTAATATTGAGCACCCGTTCAACAAATTGTTCACTTAACTTCAATCGTTCTATAACACTTATATTTGATGCAGACGCATTCACTATTGTGTAATAATAAAGGGGTTTGTTCACCAAAATCATTTTTTTTTGTTTTGACTTGAGAAAATATTCAAGAACAAATAAATTATCCTCAGCATACTTCAACTGTTCATCAAAGCGAGTCGAGTCCAAGCTTTCCGATCTAAAAAGCCCCCAAATATTTGCAAACCACAACAAATCATCAATGTTTTTTTCCGTGACAAAATAACACCCATTTTTATCAAAAGAAACACCATACGAACATTTTTTTTCTCCTCTATACCAACTTAGCCGGACCAAATCGACCTCTTTTTTTCTCATTTCTGTAACCATCAACTGGATATAAGAGAGATCAATGGTATCATCGGCATCAATGAACGTAAAAAATTCGCCCATAACTGCATTTAGACCAGCATTTCTAGCACGAGAAACACCTCCATTTTTTTGGTGAATTACTTTAAATCGAGAATCTTTTTGTGCAAATTCATCACAAATATCACCTGACGAATCTACAGAGCCGTCATTAATCAAAATAATCTCAAGCTTTGAATAGGTCTGACGAATAACACTATCTAGGCATCGTCTTAAATACCGTTCAGCATTATACACAGGAATAATAACGGACACAAGATTCTTTATCATGTAAAAACTTCCTTTAGAGACTTAATAAAGTTAGCTTCCAAATTCAATACCATTAATCGATATTCATCAAAATCTTTTTTTGTTTGATCAAATTTCTCTAATACAACATTTATCATTTTTATTATATTAGGAATTTCTTCTAATTTTGATTCAAATTTGTATGATTCAGGAATAGGAACATCTTCATAAACAGACGAAGCGCCGTTACGTCCAGTAATTACCGAACATCCAAACAAAACGGCTTCTTTGGGCATTCGTTCCGCGCCCGGAAACGGACCAAAATCAACATATAATTTTGCTGATTTATACTTTTCAATTAATTGTTTTTGGTTAAGCCCCTCTAGTGGGAAGAACTTGAGATTTGCTCCATATTTTTCAAGTTCTTTCACAAACTTAGAACTTTTTTTGGGATTATAAAGAATTTCACTAGAACGTTCTATATCGTTCAAATGACAATTTTGCCATTCCTTAAAATCATCTAAGAAAAACTTACTAATGGGTTCTATGCAAAGATGCACATTCTTTTGAGTGTTTGATCGAACATATTTATATGCATAATACGAAGCACATAAATGTTCAACATTATCGCGTTCTCTATTAAAAGAATATGGTCCTGTTTGAAGAGTCACCCTTATTGCTTCATTAAAATGGGATTTATAATGGTTATAATTAACAATCAATCGGGCTGGTAATGTAGCAAAAAAGAATAATTTCCAAAACAAATTTTTTCTATTACGATTATTATCTACACTCAACCACCAGATAAACACTCTAGATTTTTTAAATTTTTTTGCTTTTTCTCCAGCAAATTCTGGAATTATTATTGCATTTAAGGAAGAATCCTGAACTTCATATTCATAACGAAAACTAGTAATATAATTTTTATAAGGGAACGGAATTGCAATATCCATTTTCTTGGAATAAGTAAAATAAACTAGTTCAGCATTGCAACCAATCAGATTCAAATAATAAGTCAACTGATGAAGCGCATCGGGACCACCAGTAATAACATTTGCAGGACAGTATACGTAAATTTTTTCAAACTTTGCCATCATAAAATCAAATCCATCTTTTTATAACATCTACCAAAAAAGACTCTAGCAAATTCACCTTTGAAAGTATACGGGCAATGAACAAAACCACTGAATTAGCATTATAGTATTTTTTTAGAACATAAATACGACTTGCATTAAGAATCTTATTTCGAGAAAAAATTGACTTGTAACTTTTACCTATTGATACAGAATGGTTATGAATGAATCGCAAACTAGTCAACAAAGCAGTTTTAACACCTGCTTTAGCAAGTTTCACTCCAAGAATATGTTCCTCACAGTAAAGAAAAACATTTTCATCAAACATTCCATATTTTACCATTTTTTCAACATTCATCATGAACATTGATCCAGAAACGGCGCAAACATCAACAAAAGGTTTTCTTTCTAAAATTGCATCTTCATATTTAAATGGTTTAAATGTCTTAGAGAGAAGCAATTCAAAAGACATTAAAAAAGACCATAAAGTAGGAATTTTAAACGCCGTGTTGTATTGTATTTTCCCGTTTAAATCAGTCATTACAGGAGCAGCAATTGCATAATCATCATTTTCTTTTAAAAAAGTACAAACGCATTCCAAAACAGACTCTTCTACAACAACATCAGGATTTGCTAAAAGGATAAAATTCGACCTCAAATTATTATACAAATAACGAATACCTAAATTATTTCCAGCCCCGTAGCCCCCATTTTTATCATTTGATATAACCAAAACTCTATCTGATTCTAATTTTTTAAGCAAATTTAAGGAATCATCCGTTGAACAATTGTCAACGACTAAAATTCTACCAACACAGCGATAAGATTCAACCGATTTTACAAAATTTATCGTTGTTGAAGAGTCGTTGTAATTCAATGTTAACACATCAATCATTTCCATCTCTATTCATTTTAAGCATGTCAACATCATCTTGCGGATAAGCTTTTGCTAAATAATAGCCCAGAACAATAGCAAAAAATCCAGAAGAAACAATCATTTCAGGAGAAATTGGCATATAATACATAGAGAACATCGTCTTACCAAAGCCAATTATCAAGAGCAACCCCAAAACGACAAACGCATCAAAACACACTTTTGATTTTATCCAAGAAAATACAAAACAAATCCAGTACAACAAGAATAGAATCACACCTATAAGACCTTGCTCTAAAAAAATTGCAAGCCAATCATTATGTGCAAATGACTCATTTACAAGCAATGTTCCATGGGCCCCGTTTCCTAAAAGAAACTCTATTGGTGACGCCCTATTCATTATATGATTCCATATTATTTCACCATATTCTTTTCTTCCACTAGTATAGCCCTCCAATGTTTGATCAATTCGCAAAGAAAAATAAGGGCTTGTTTGTATCTGATAAATAACGAACTCATATATTCCTATTATTGATACTAAGAAAACAAATACAATAAGTAATTTTTTTTTCAACGTACTTTTATTAAACATGCTCAAAACTATTAGCAACGAACAAACTGTTCCAAGAACAATCGCCCCCCTCTTTGCACTCAAAATAAAATAAACAAACATAACACAAAGTAGAAGCAATTGTAAAAAATACTTTTTTTTAAATAGCATGACAAGAGGCAGAATACTCAAAAAATAATAAGCACATGTTATCGTAAATTCCTCTTGCATTGAACCCGTCATCAACGCCAATTTCATCTGATTAGCATAGGAGCAACGAAATGCATTCATAGACGAAACAAGCATAACAAAAAAAAGAATTTTCATTATTTTCTCATCAATAAGTCCTTTACATGTAAAAACATAAATAGGGACAACAGAAAGCATTGAAGTAAAAAGCCACAATAAAAATGTGTTGCCATCAAGATAGATTGCGGCATCCTGCCAATAAACAGGAGGTCCCACTATAGCAAAATAAAGTCCATATACAGACAGAAAAGAAACAAACATGAATAAGGCTTTAAAATATACAGGCAAATTATATTTTATTATGGCATAAAAAGAGTAAAACAACGCCGAAATTACGAAATATAATAAAAAAACAAAATAAACATTTTGCGAGAAAAAGAAATAAGGAAGAAAGGACAAAAGAGCCCATGCAAAAAGATAGAAATAAGGAGGAAATACAGACAATACCATCTTTCACCTTCAATCAAATCATCTTATCATTTCCTTAAAAGATTTTAACCAACCGCAACCAAACAATCTGCGATGTCTTATTGCATCTTGTAAACAAAGTAGTTTCCACCATCTCGGAGAAATCATCTTATAGAGCGCACCCTGATCATGAAAATATTTCTCATCATAACCAGTTTTCCAAGTTGATTGACGTTCTTCCGTAAGTTCTGCAATGTATTCAGGAACAGCGTACATTTTCAAACCTTTCCGAAGACAATCCGTCAAAAAGATATTATCCTCTCCATGACTATGCTCTGTTCCACCTCCAAAACATTGATTAAAGTAAATGCCCTTTTCTCGAACAGATTTTAATCGAACCGCGACACGAGCTGTTCCAAAACGCAAATAGTTCAAGAAACCGACTTTATAAGCCTTTTTGATTACATATCGAGTAATCTTTGGTTCAATCAAATTAAAAGCGATTACATCCGCGTCGGGAAACATTTCAAACGCCTTCTCAACTTTCTCAACATAGTCATCAACATAGACCATATCATCATCAGCAAAAAGGCAGATGTCCCCCGTCGCACGCATAAGTGCATTATTGCGATTTAAGCCAACACCTCTTTCCGCAAAATTTAAGTAACGTATTTTATGTTCATTCCATTCAAAGTCTTCTACCGAATTAAAATCGCATTGATTTGCAACAATAGCATCAGTTTTCAGATGCATTTTTTCTAAAAGGCTATGATCATTTTGACGCATTGCAGCAACCAAAACCTGAACAATCATATACTACCCTTTATAAAATTCTTTATCAATAATTTTTTTTACAACGCAAGGATTGCCTGCAGCAAGTACTCCACTCGGAATCGATTTGGAAACAACAGCTCCTGCACCTATAATAGAATGTTCCCCTATAGACGCTCCAGGCATAACCAAGACTCTTGTTCCAATCCAAGTATATTCTCCAACAACCACTTTTTTTTGCGCAGTATTACCATCAAAGCAATGCTTAACATCGTCATAAAAATGATTTCGAGTAAATATTTTCACATCAGGCCCCATCATATTATGACCTTTAATATGAACAGATGAATCTATAAAGCAGTTTACACCAACAGCAGAATAATCATCCAAAATAGCCCCTTCATTAAATGAGGCTCCTTTTTCAATTAAGCACCCTTTGCCAACTTTTGCACAAATTTGACGTGCAAAATGAACTCTTAGAGCATTTCCAAGCTTTCCAAATGGATGCCGACGACAAGGAAACAATGTTCCAATCGATGCTAAAAGCAACTTATTAAAATTAACTCGAAAACTCATATTAACACTTTATCCTACAAGGTACACCAACAGCAGTCGCACCATCAGGGACATTCTTATTTACCAACGAACACGCACCAATCACCGCATTCTTTCCAATCGTCAAACCCGCACCCTCGGGGGTCTTACTTATAATACTAGCACGCATTCCGATATACACCCCATCTTCAATGGTAATCGGCAAATGTCCCTGATTTCGTCCATGACAAGCAAAGAACACTCCATAAGAAATGATGCAATTATTGCCAATTTTCAGCATATCGTAGCACATGTCATCCAAATAACAGCGCATTCCAATAAAACAATGTTTCCCTATTTTAAATCCACAAAACCGATACAGCATAATTCGCCCCCAATTAAGGGGACAATACGGAGCCAAAACTTGAGCAATAAATTTCCTAATAGGTTTTATCATAATCGTAAGTATAGAATAGTTGTAATAATATGGAGCCGGCCTACCCTTTATTTTCTCATAAAGCCATTTAATTATAAACATCACACCCTCCCCACATACTTCATCTTCTTCCATACGCCAAAGAAGAGGTTTCGGCCGGTATTAAACAGGGATGCGACCGGGTTCATTCCTTCGGCTTCGCGGTAGAGCTTGTAATGCCATTTGATGAGCGACATATTGCTATGATTGCTTATCGATCCATCGCGTTTGCGGTAGCGGGCCAGGTTTTCGTCCAGGAGGTAGCAATCTGCCTTGCGACAGATTTTCAGCCACATGGCGTAATCGTTATTCTTCTGGATTTCGGCAATTTGGATGTCGCCCACGACTTCTCGGTCGTACATCACGGTGAGGCAGCCGGGCCAGCAGTAGTTATACATTCCCGTCTTGGTGATGCGTTTGGGGCCGCTCACGATGGTCCCGGTCGGGGTTCCGTTCTCGTCCATTTCCTCGTAGCGCGTGTAACTGAAGGCATAGCCGTTCTTTTCCATGAAGGCTATCTGCTTTTCGAGCTTGTCGGGAGCCCACAGGTCATCGCTATCGAGGAAGGCTATCCACCTGCCTTTGGCCTCGCGGAGGGCGCGATTGCGGCTGTAGGCGGCACCGCGGTTGCAGTCGTTTTTGAGGTAACGGATTTTCGAAGAGAGATCCCCGCCTTCGCGGGGATGACAATTAAATTTGCGGGGATGACAACCGTTCGTGTTCACTTCGGCAAGCTCAGTGAACTTGCCCACGACGTCATCGGTGTTGTCGGTGCTGGCGTCGTCAACGACAATCAGTTCCCAGTCGGTGTATGTCTGCGCCATCACGGAGCGTATGGACTCCGCGATATACGGGGCCGTGTTGTAGCTGGGCATGATAATCGACACCAAGGAAGACATTCTATTTAGCCTCCCCTAGATCCTTCGACTTCGTGGATTCTATCGCCTTCGGCTCCAGAATGACATTCGGACATTGCAATCAGCCTTTTCGCTTCTTCTTGCCCGCGGTCGTATTCCTCGCGGGTGATGCGGCCACTTGCCAGCAGGTAGTCGCCGAGGTCGGTCGCGGTGTCGGAGCCTTCTTCGGTGATGTCGGAACGCTTGATAAAGGCCTTGTTCAGCGTAGTGAGTATTATCTTCACGTCACCCAGGAAGGTGATTTTCTTGATGTACTCGAGGT
>Ga0310691_10005507_pt1 | contig 13817 bp, 11 predicted proteins | sample 176DNAGHGlowgp2_FD_203887 | JGI IMG/M metagenome (GOLD analysis project Ga0310691, IMG submission 203887) | Sheep rumen microbial communities from Palmerston North, Manawatu-Wanganui, New Zealand - 1766 DNA GHGlow gp2 (v2) (version 2) | ecosystem: Host-associated > Mammals > Digestive system >... | reverse complement strand
AGAGATAGAAGCTGCCGATCTGGCCGCCGGGGTAGTCGCCGATATCCATGCAGGAAGAAACTTCCAGCACCGGCGCTTTTCCCTGTGCGGCGTAGACCGCCGCCGCCAGCTTCGGGTTGCGGAAGGAATCCATGACCCCGTGGTAGCAGATCCGATCCCCCGAGCCGAATTCGGCGTGGGTCGCGTAGTCGAACATGCACCAGCCGAAGCATCCGGCATGCTCGCCGCTCGTAAAGGCCGCCCCCTGCACTCTCGCGTGCCGCAGGGCATGCTCCTGGCGCTTTTCCCAGGTGTCATAGGGCTTGGTCGGGAACATGTGTCCGTTATGTTCACTGATCAGGAAGCCTTTTTCGATTTCTTTTGTCACAGCCTTTTTCTCTTTGACAGGCGGTGTTTTTCCGTTGTGCGAGAAGTCATTGTAGGCATAGACATCTTCCAGCAGATGACTGTTTTCAATAAACCGAACGCCGCTGGTCTGGCGGGACGGATCCAGGGCATGGGCTTCCTTGTTGGTCCGCCGGTACAGGTCGTCATCGTCCTGGCTTTCATTGATGCGGACGCCCCACAGGACGATGCTCGGATGGTTCCGGTACTGCAGGACCATCTCTCTGGTATTTTCGATCGCCTGCTCCTTCCAGCCCTCATCGCCGATATGCTGCCAGCCCGGGATCTCCGTAAAGACCAGAAGCCCCAGTTCGTCGCACGCGTCGATAAAATAGCGGCTTTGCGGATAGTGCGAGGTGCGCACGGCGTTGCAGCAAAGCTCCTCTTTGAGAATGCGCGCGTCCTCGCGCTGCAGCGATTTCGGCGCCGCATAGCCGATGTACGGATACGCCTGATGGCGGTCGAGCCCGCGCAAAAACGTGCGTTCGCCGTTCAGATAAAAGCCGTCCGCCCGGAATTCGGCGGTGCGGAAGCCGAACCGCGTCGTCACAACGTCCTGCGGCTGCATATCGGCGTCGTACAGCGTCGTTTCGAGCAGATACAGATTCGGCGATTCGCACGTCCAGGAACGTGCGTCCGGCACGTGCAAGGTCGTCGTCCATACGAACAGGTCTTCGGGCGCCTGCACGACCGCGTCGGAATGCGCGTCGGCGGTTTGTGCGAGGCAGTTCCCCGCCGCATCCAGCACGCGATTGCGGATCAGCGCCGCCGCGCCGGAGACCGTCGTCTGCACCTTCGCGGTATGAAGGTCCGGCGTAAAAACAAACACGTTGGCCGTGCAGACGGGATTTCTGACGTCAAGCCATACGTCGCGGTAGAGCCCGCCGTAGGTCAGATAGTCGATGACGTAGCCGAACGGCGGAATCGCGGGATTCTCGGTTGCGTCGAGCCGTACCGCAAGAAGGTCCGTGCCGTCGAGCCGCACGTCGTCCGTGATCTCGACGCGAAACGCCGTGTAGCCGGTTTTGTGCGTTTTCAATTCTTTGCCGTTTACGAACACCGTCGCGATGTGCGCCGCGCCGTCGAACTGCAAAAAGAGGCGTTTGCCCTTCAGCGATTCGTCGAGCGCGAGCGTTTTCCGATAGCCGTACACGCCCTCGTAGTCCTCGGGACCCGCGCAGTGCTGCGGGATCTGTTTCGGATTGTGCGGGAGGCGGATCGGCTCGCCCTCGCCCTCGCCGAAGCGAAACGCGTTCGACCAAGTCCTCGTAAATTCCCAACCGTCGGCAAGTTTTTTCATCGACCGCCCCTCCGTCGTATATGATCGTATATTGTATCACAGTTTCGCTTGCCGCACAAGGCGCGCGCGCAAAAAAGCGGTCCCCCGCATTTGGGGGACCGCATCCGCACGGACATTGTTTTGGGGAGAGGATCGCCCGTGCGAAACTTATTCTTCGGGCAACAGATAGATGATGTCGCCGATCGTGCGGCCTTCGTTGCAGCAGCGGCTGATGATCTCGCCGTTCCAGTACATCTGCGCGGACCCGCCGCCGTCGAGGTTATACGCCGCCTTGCAGCCGAGATCCTCCATGAGCTTGCTGAACGTCGAAAGGCGGATGCCCTCAGACCAGCCCTCGCTGCGCCCGTCGACGATCACGAAGCAGTAGTGCCCCGGCTCGTAGTAGCCGATCGCTGCGCGCGGGTTGTGCCCCGAAAGCGCGTGTTCGATTTCGATTGCGTGTCCGTTTTCGTCGAGCAGCGCGGGCCCGAAGCCCCACACCTGCCACGGGTCGGAATCGATGATCTCCTGCATCGTGAACGTGCCCCACTTCTTCGTCTCCATGCGCCCGTCGCGGTACAGCACGCACAGGTCCGTGTCCTCGATCAGCGTATCGCGGTACAGCTCGCCGTTTCGGATCACGAAGCTCGCCCGTTCGCGCGTGTACGAATCGCCGTCGATCGCAAGCAGCGCGCCGACGGAATCCGCGATCTCCTTGACCTTGCGCACGTAGCGCGTGTTGAAATCGCCGTACGCCGCGGCCGCTTTGATCGAGGTCACGTCCTTTACGTAGATGTCCGCGACGTGGTAGGTGCAGATCTTCGCGTAGGTATCCCGCACCGTAACCGTCTTGATCGAAACGTCGATCGAACGCGATTTATAGCTTCGCTCGCCGTATGCGGGCACGTCCGAGAATTTTCCGGGAAAGCGCACCTCCGGCGGAACTTCCGGCGGCGTCCGCTGTGCGGCCTGCTCCGTCGCAAGCACCACCGTTTCCGCGTCCGCTTTATCTGACGGCTCGTCCGCAGAATCCGAAACCGCGGAATCCGTTGCTTTCCGAGGCTGCGTCGAAGATGTGCCCGCGGCGTTTTGCGCGGGTGCGTTCTGCGCCCTGCATGCGCACAGCAGCAGAAGGGATAAGAGAACCGTGACCGCCCGTTTCATGAAAAATGCCCTGCCTTTCCTGTTTGTCGGCTTTCATGATACGACGCGAATTCGTCAAAAACGCGTACGAAACGTCACACGTTTGCATCCGAAATGCGGAATGAATTCGGACAAAATGCGTTATTTTGATGAATCAAAAAAACTCCCCCGAAAAAAGGGAGGAGTTTCATCGAAACGGATGGTTTTTTTCCTGACATGACACCTCATCCGTCAACTTCGTTGACACCTTCTCCTCCAGGAGAAGGCTTTTCGTTGGACTGCGGCTTCAGCGCAAGAAGAAGGCTTTTCGCTGAAAGGATGGAAGCGAGACCGTCACCGTCGGGCGGATGAATCGTCGCTCAGATGTCTCATAATATCGCTGCAAACCGCATCGAATTCCCGTTGGATCTGCAGATTGGAATACCGCAAAACGGTAATTCCGTTTTCCTGCATCCATGCATCTCTGTCACGATCGGATGGAACGCCTCCATCCATATAGTGCTGCGAACCGTCCAGTTCGATCACGAGTTTCTTCGATGCGATATAAAAATCCGCAATAAACGTGCCGAGAATCTTCTGCCGATGAACCGTAACGGGAAGTCCCTTCAGGAAATCATACCAGAGATGCCGTTCTTCCTTGGTCATCTCCCGGCGCAGTTTCCGTGAAAACGGGTTCAGACTTTCGTTGCGGAACTTGTTCATTTACACCTCATCCGTCAACTTCGTTGACACCTTCTCCTCAAGGAGAAGGCTTTTCGTTGGACTGCGGCTTTCCCGCAAGGAGAAGGCTTTTCGTTGGACTGCGGCTTTCCCGCAAAGAGAAGGCTTTTCGTTGGACTGCGGCTTTCGCGCAAGGAGAAGGCTTTCCGTTTATCAGAGGCTTCCCCTTGAGGGGAAGCTCCGCGAAGCGGTGATGAGGTGTCGCCGTATCCGAGCGGTTAAATCATCTTCGCTTCTTCCCGCACTGCGGGCGCTTCGAATTCTACACCTCATCCGTCAACTTCGTTGACACCTTCTCCTCAAGGAGAAGGCTTTTCGTTTGTCAAAGGCTTTCCCGCAAGGAGAAGGCATTCCGTTGGACTGCGGCTTTCCTGCAAGGAGAAGGCTTTTCGTTTGTCAGAGGCTTTCGCGCAAGGAGAAGGCTTTTGGAAACGGCTTGCTTCAGATGCGTTCGGGGACCTTGGCGTTGACGGCCGCGATGAGCTCTCTGACCTTCGCCTGAACGGTCTCCGCCGCCGTGTCGATCGCGATGTCCTCGCGGAAGGACTTGTCGCGCGCGGACAGCTCGAACGCGTTTCTCGAAAGCGTCTTGGGGCTGATGACCACGCGAACGGGCGAACCGAGCAGGTCCGCGTCCGAGAACATGACGCCCGCGGAAACGGGACGGTCGTCGTACAGCACCTCGACGCCCGCGGCTTCGAGTTCCCGACAGAGGGTATCCGCCGCTTCGCGCACGGCGGGATCGTCGATGCGCAGCGCGCAGATCTCGACCTGCCACGGCGCGATCGTGATGGGCCAGATCGGACCGTAATCGTCGTGATGCGCTTCGCAAACGGACGCGATGAGGCGTCCCACGCCGATGCCGTAGCAGCCCATGATCGGGTTCTTGCGCTCGCCGTTTTCCGCGTCGTAGGTCATGCCCATCGCTTCGGTATAGCGCTTGCCGAGCTGGAAGATGTTGCCGACCTCGATGCCGCGGCGCACCTTTAAGCTGTGCTTTCTGCAGTTCGGGCAGACGCCGCCTTCGACCGCCTTGCAGAGATCGAGGTATTCCGTCGTTTCGGGAAGATCGCGCGCGGGCGTGAAGCCGGTGAAGTGGTACTCGGGCTTGTTCGCGCCGCAGACGAGGTTCGTCGCGCCGACGAGCGAACGGTCAAACAGCACGGTCGCGCTCGTTTTGAGACCGACCGGCCCGATGTTGCCCGCGGAAAGGTTCGCGTTTTCGATATCGACCGCGGGATGGATCTCCGCCTTCAGGTAGTTCGTGAGCTTGGTTTCGTTGACTTCCTTGTCGCCGCGCACGAAGATCAGCACGTACGAATCGTCCGCGTTGCGCTGATAGACGACCGCCTTGCAGGTTTTCTCGTCGGTGACGTTCAGAAGCTTTCCGACCTCTTCGATCGTCTTCGCCTCGCCGGTGAAGACCTCGGTCAGAGGTTCGAGCGTTTCGTCCGCAACGTTTTCGGTGATCGCGTCGCACGCTTCCATGTTCGCGCGGAAGCCGCATTCCGGACAGATCACGATCGAATCCTCGCCGATGTCGGTTAAAAGCATGAATTCATGGCTGACCTTGCCGCCCATCATGCCGGAATCCGACTTGACGGCAAGCACCTCGGGCACGCCCGCGCGGGCGTAGATGCGCTCGTACGCGCGGTAGCAGCGCTCGTAATACGCTTCGAGGTCTTCCTGCGTGGTGTGGAACGAATACGCGTCCTTCATCGTGAACTCGCGCACGCGGATCAATCCGCCTCTTGCGCGCGGTTCGTCGCGGAACTTCGTCTGGATCTGATAAATCATGAACGGGTACTTCTGATACGTGCCCGCCACGTTCATCGCCATCTGCACCGCCGCCTCCTCGTGCGTCATGCCGAGGACCATATCGGCGCCGCCGCGGTCCTTGAACCTTAAAAGCTCCTTGCCGATCGACTCGAAGCGGCCCGAGCTCTGCCACAGCGTCGCGGGCATCACGACCGGGAACAGGACCTCCTGCCCGTCGATCGCGTCCATTTCCTCGCGCAGGATCTGCTCGATCTTGTTCTGGATGCGCTTTGCCGGCGTGAACAGCGAATAAATGCCGTTGCCGACCTGCTTCATATAGCCGCCGCGCGTCATGAGGTTCTGACTCTCGATGTCGAACGCGCGCTCCTTGAACCGTTCGCCCAGAATGTTTTTGACTTTCATATGCTCCTCCAAATTGATGTATGCTCAATCTTCGTTCGTTTCGTACATCCAGTACAGCACGTCGCCGTCTGGATCGGACAGGACCATGCCGAGCGATTCCTGCAGTTTCAGCGACGCTTCGTTGTCGACGCGGATCTGCCCGTACGGCGTCCATCCGCGCGAAAGCGCCAGATTGTGCAGCGCGATCTCCAGCGCCGTGCCGATGCCGCGCCTGCGAAACGCGGGCAGCACCTCGAGCATACCGCCGCTGCCGTCGCCGTGAAACCCGATAAATCCCGCAAGCGTCCCGTCACAGTACGCCGCCAGCACGTTTCCGGCTTTTACGGCGTCTTCGTAGTGCGCCGCGTCGCCGTCCGGATCGTAGACCGACAGCAGAAACGGCACTTCGTCGAGCGGAAACGGCCGGATCTCGCACACGTCCGGCACCGGGATCGGCTCGGTTTTCGGGTAGTACGCCTGTCGGCACGGATCGAGCCCGTTCAAAAACGGAAAGCGCGATCCGACCGCCTTTCGCGCCGCCTCGCCGTGCGCGACGATCGCACGCGGCTTTTCCGTGATCGCGCCGAGCGCGCGATCGCACGCGGCTTCCGTGTCGCCCGCAAGCAGGTAATAGCCCGCGTGCGTCTTCAGAAGCACTGCGCCGTCTTCGGCAAACGCGACCGATGCCGTGTTCCTTCTCAGCGCTTCGATCATGTCGATGCGGATCGGCCTGTCCTGTTCGAGATACGCGAAAATCTCCCGTTCGTTCACTTCGTTTCCCCCTGCGTCCCCGGTTTTCGGAACGTCCCGTAAAGATGAGTATACCGCAAATTTCCGTGCTTGTACAGGGGGTTTTGCGGTTTTCGGGAAAGAAAAAAGCCGCGCACGCGGCGCGGCTTTCGGGTTTTTGCGTTTAGTTCAGTTTTTTAAGCTGCTGCTTTGCGGTGTGCTCGCGCTTGCGCTGCGCGCGCACGACGACGTAGACCATCATGACGATCGTGATCACGTACGGGATCGCCTTCATGAGGTACGCGTACGGCAGGTTCGACCGGATCACGCCCTGCAGCTGATCGCCGAGCGCGTCGAAGAAGCCGAACATCAGCGCCGCAAGATACGCCTTCGCGGGGTTCGCCGCGCTGAAGATGACGCAGGCGAACGCGATGTATCCGCGCGAATCGCTCATGCCCTCGACGAACGTGCCGTTGAGATTGCCGAGCGACAGATACGCGCCGGCAAGCCCGCAGAACACGCCGCACAGAATCGACGCGACCCACTTCATGCGCTCGGGGTTTTTGCCCGCGGTCCGGAGCGTTTCGGGCGATTCGCCGGCGGCGCGGATCCAGAATCCCGTGGGCGTGCGGTAGACAAACAGCCACATGACGGCGACCAGCAGCCACGTGACGTACACGAAGACCGACTGCCCGCTGAACACGTCGCCGACGAACGGGACGTCCTTCACGAGCGGGATCGACAGCTTCGCAAAGTGCGCGGCGTCGCGGATGCCCTGCGTGCCGAACCACGCGCGGGCAAAGTATCCGGTCAGACCCAGCGCGAGCGTATTCAGCGCGCAGCCGATGATGAATTCGTCGCTCCGGAGCTTGACGACGAACAGCGCGAAGAACAGGCCGACGATCACGCCGAACAGGATCGCCGCAAGCACGCCCAGCATCGCGCTCGCAAGCGCCGCGCTGATCGCGGCGGCGACGAACGCGCCCATCAGGATCATGCCGTCCATGCCGATGTTCATAATGCCCGCGTGCTCGGTCAAAAGTCCGCCGAGCGCCGCGAGCGCCACGGGCGTCGCGCTCGAAAGCATCATGTGCAGCGTGCTCGACGCAACGGTGAAAAAGCCCGGTCCGCTGTTATTCATGCGCCGCACCCCCTTTCCTGCGCGCCGCAACGTCGCGCGCTGCGGCACGGCGCTGTCCCGCCTTTCGGATCGCGGAGAGAATCCCCGACTGCGCCGCCATGCAGAAGATGACGGTCGCCTGCATGACCCAGTAGATCTGGATCGTAACGCCGACGCTCTGCATGCCCATCGCGCCGGACTTCAGGATCGCAAAAATGAGTGAGATGACGATGGTCGGCACCGGCTGGTACTGCGCGATCATCGCGACCATCAGGCCTTCAAAGTAATATTCGTTCGACACGCGCGACGAGATGAACGCCTTTTCCGCGCCGTACACGCGGAACATGCCGACGAGTCCGCACATCATGCCGGACACGATCATCGCCGCGATCACGATCCGGTCGGTCTTGAGTCCCGCAAAGCGCGCGAAGCGCGGATTGTCGCCGATCAGCCGCATCTCGTAGCCCTTGCTCGTTTTCTGCAGGATATACCAGACGAGAAACGTAATGAGCGCGGACCCGAGGATCGCGGTCGAAAGCTTGGACCCGCCGATCAGCGTCGCAAACCGGAACTCGCTGACGTCGATGCCCTCGTTGAAGCGCGTGTTTTTCCACACGCTCGACGAGAAGAACGAACAGACGAACCCCGCGATCGAGTTCATCATGATCGTGGTGATAACCTCGTTGACCTTGAGCTTGACCTTCAGAACGCCCGGAATGAGCGCGTACAGCCCGCCCGTCGCCATCGCCGCGAGCGCCGCGCACGGGATCACGATCCACAGCGACATGCCGCTCATCTGCGAGCCGACGTACGCCGCGACGAGACCGCCGAGCAGCAGCTGCCCCTCGCCGCCGACGTTGAAGATGCCGACGCGGCTTCCCACGACGCACGCGAGACCGCACAGGCACAGCACCATCGCGTATTCGAGCATATTGCCGAAATGCGCCGCCGTGGAGAACGGGTAGACGAACAGCTCGCGGTACGCCGCGATCGGGTTATGCCCCGCCGCGACCAGGATGACCGCGTCGATCAGAAGCGCGGCGACGATGCTGACGGCGACCGCGGCGATATAGCCGAGGTTCACGTGCCGCCGGATCCATGCAAGCGCATTCTTCATGCCTTCGCCCCCTCTCCCGTTCCGGTCATGTAGAGACCGATCTGTTCCTTGGTGATGGCGTCCGCTTGGAATTCGCCGGTGATCTTTCCCTCATAAAGCGTGATGATGCGGTCCGACAGGCGGAACACTTCGTCGAGGTCGGCGGAACTCAACAGGATCGCCGCGCCTTCGTTGCGCTTTTCGATGATGCGCGTGTGGAAGAATTCCATCGCGCCGACGTCCACGCCGCGCGTCGGCTGCGAAATGATCAGCACCGGCGTGTCGAAACTGAACTCGCGCGCAACGACGACCTTCTGCATGTTGCCGCCGGACATCGAGCCGACCTCGGTGCGGATGCCGGCGCCGCGGATGTCGAATTTTTCATACAGTTCCTCGGCGTAGCGCTCCACCGTGCTGCGGCGCTGATGGAAGCCGAAGAGGTTGAACCGTTTTTCCGTATGCCGGCCGGTGAGCAGGTTGTCCGCAACCGACGCGGCCTTGTCGACGCCGGTAGAAAGACGGTCCTCCGGCACGTGCGAAAGCCCCATCGCGCGGATCTCGCCCGGCGTTTTGCCCGTCGCGTCGTGCCCGCAGATTTTCACCCTGCCGCGATTGACCTTCCGCATGCCGGTGATGGCTTCGAGCAGTTCGCTCTGCCCGTTGCCCTCGATCGCCGCGATGCCGAGCACCTCGCCTTTTTTGACGGACAGCGACACGCCGCGCACCGCGGGAAGGCCGCGGTTGTCGGAAACGTACAGGTCGTCGACTTCGATCGCGACGTCGCCCCGTTCGCCCGTTTTCTCCAGGTGATCGAACAGCACGGGACGGCCGACCATCATGGACGCGAGCTCGCGCTCGCTGACGTCGCAGGTGTTCCGCACGCCGATGAGCTTGCCCTGCCGCATGACGCCGACGCGGTCGGAAATCGCCATGACCTCATAGAGCTTGTGCGTGATGATGATGACGGTCATTTGCTTTTCGCGCACGATGCGGCGGATGACTTCGAACAGCTCGTCCGTTTCCTGCGGGGTCAATACCGCCGTCGGCTCGTCGAGGATCAGAATGTCCGCGCCGCGGTAGAGCGTTTTCAGGATCTCGACGCGCTGCTGGAGCCCCACCGAGATGTCGCGCACCTCCGCGGACGGATCGACCTCGAGGCCGTACTCCTCCACGAGTTCACGCGTCAGTTTCTCGGCCTTTTTGTTGTCAAACAGGATGTTCCCGCGCTTCGGTTCGCGACCGAGTACGATGTTCTGCGCGACCGTGAACGACGGAACGAGCATAAAGTGCTGATGCACCATGCCGATGCCGCGGTCGATCGCCGCCTTCGGGCTGAATGACTCGATCTTTTCGCCGCGCACGAATAAACTCCCCGCCGTCGGCGTGTTGATGCCGTACAGCACGTTCATCAACGTCGATTTGCCCGCGCCGTTTTCGCCGACCAGCGCGAACACCTCGCCCTTTCGGATCGAAAGCGAAACGTCGTCGTTTGCGAGCACGCCCGGAAACTCCATGGAAATATGCTCAAACCGGATCTCGTCCGTCAACTTGGGATTCCCCCCTTTTTCTTTCTGTGCCGGGCGTCCTTTTCACGGACGCCCGTTCCGTTTGCCGCAAAAAAGGCGAAAGCTGCCCAAAGGGGGGCAGCTTTCCGAAAACCGTATTTATCTCGTCGTGTCGACCTTGATCTCGCCGGAGACGATCTTCGCCTTCAGTTCCTCGACCGCCGTCTTCACGTCGTCCGGGACCTGCTGGGTCGCGTTCGCATCGCCGTAGCCGATGCCGACGTAGCCGTTCGACATATCCGCAACCCACGTCGTGCCCCACAGCGACTTGTCGCCCGCGAGGTACTTCGCAATCGCGTCGTAGATCGAGTTGCCGACTTCCTTCTTCATCGAGCAGATGATGACGGCGTCGTTGATGTATTTCTGATCGGAGTCCACGCCGATCGCATAGAAGCCGCCCTCCTGCGCCGCCTCGAACACGCCGTCGCCGGCCTTCGAAGCGATCTGGAAGATGACGTCCGCGCCGCGGTCATGCAGGACCTTCGCGCAGTCCTTGCCCTTCGCCGGGTCGTCGTAGGTGTTGGTGTAGTTGACCTCGACCTTGATCGCGTCGTTATAATACGCAGCGCCCTGCTTGTAGCCCACGATGAAGTCGTTGATCGTCATGTTGTCCTCACCGCCGACCGCGCCGACGACGCCGGTCTTGCTCATCGCAGCCGCAATGTAGCCCGCGAGGAACGAGCCCTCGTTCTGCGCGTAGGTGATGTTCAGTACGTTCGGAACGGGCGCTTCGGTCGCGTTGTCGATCCAGATGAAGCTCACGTTCGGGAACTCCGGCGCGATCGATTCGATGTCGTAGAATTCCCAGCCGACGCACACGACGATGTCCGCCATGTCCGCCGCGTTGCGCATCTGCACGTCGTGGTTCTCGTTGTTGCACTCAATGTACTTCACGGTGACGTTCTTGTAATCCTTCGCAAGGCGGTCGCCGCCCTCTTTGGAAGAATCATAGAACGAACGGTCGCCGAACTGACCCGCGACGACGATCGCGACGGTCACGGCTTCGCCGGGCGCTTCGGGCGCGGGCGTTGCGTCGCCCTGCGGCGCGTTATCCTTCTTGGTGCAGGCTGCCGTAAGGCTTACCAGCATCAGAACCGCAAGCATCATTGCAAAAAACTTTTTCATTTCTTTTTCCTCCTGCAAGTTGCCCTTTTCGGGTACGGTATCAGTATAATACGATTCCGAATCTTTTTCAACCCGCATTTTCGATCCGCCGCGCATCATTTCCGCACGGACGCGCATCCTAACAAAAAGCGAAAGGAGGATGAAACATGGAACGAAACGATCAGCAGATCGGCTGCGAAGTGAACAGCTGCCGCTTCAACGAGCAGGGCAAGCGCTGTGCGCTCAAGAGCATCTGCGTCCGTCCGGCGCCGGACTGCTCGAGCGGCCGCGAAAACGAAAGCCTTTGCGGTTCCTACGAGCACCGGAACTGAACCGAAGGCGTGATTTTCTCCCCGTCCGGCGGCGTGCCGGAGCAAAAAAAAAGACTGCCCGGTCGGGACAGTCTTTTTTTGAAAATACGGGATTATTCCGCAAGTTCGAAATACATATCGACGCCGCTTTCCGGCTCGTGCAGAACGAGCGCTTCGCCGTCGTAGGTCAGCTCGTACAGATCCCTGTCGCCGACGCCGAGCGTCAGCGTGCCGTCGGCATACGACCAGGAAAGACCGTCCTGCGTCTGTCCGTTCGCCGTCATCGATGCGCTGCCGTCCTCGTTGAACGTGAACGAAAGGCTCTGGCCCATCTGTTCCGCCGTGACTTCGATGTCGGACACGATCGCTCTCGTCAGCGTCCAGGTGCCGACGAGCGCCTTCGCTTCTTTGGGCGCTTCCGTGACTGCGGGTGCTTCCGTCACTGCGGGTGCTTCCGTCTCGACGACGGGTTCGGGGGTCGGGTTGCTTTCCGGCGCATCCGTCTTTCCGCCGCAGGCGACGAGCGCCGCGACCATCAGAACTGCCAGCAGGCAAATCCAAAAACGTTTCATCTTGTTTTCTCCTTTTTCTTTGGAATTCCGCACTATCATACCGCAGCGGACCGGATTCGTCAAGTATCCGACGCGTTCGGCTCCACGATCACCGTCACGGTCACCGTCATGTAATCGTTTTTTTCGGCAATCAGCACGTACGTCGTCGGCGCGCCGTCTTCGAGCGTAAGATCCGTCCAGAACACGCCGCCCTCGTACACGGGGATCTCCGTGCCGTTGACCGTAAGCGTTACGCCTGCGTCGACCGCAGGCATGCCCTCCTCGTCGGACAGCACCATGCCGTACAGATGGTAGACGCCCGCTGCGTCCGCTTTGGCGTGAAACGCGTCCGTTCGCGCTTCGCCCGGAGAGTCGATCGCGAGCAGCAGCATCGGGAACGTATGCGTAAACGACGGACAGTCCACCGCGTGCTCCGCGCCGTCTGCCGTCGTGATGATGACTTCGGGCGTGATCGTAAGCGTCTGCTCCTCAAGCGGCGCGTTCGGAAAGAAGACCTCGACCGGGATCTTGATCCTGCGCGCCGCGGTCTGCCTTTCCATGTTCACGTATTCGTAATCCGCCTGATGCGGGAAGAAGATGCGCAGCGTCGCGCCGGCCGGGATCGCCGCGGTGATCACGATCAGCGTGCCGCCGGCATCATCCGTTTCCTCCGTAAGCACCGCCTTCGTCCAGTCCGGCTCCTCCGAAGGTTCGGGCGTCGGCGCGGGCGGACCGCCGGATTCCCCGGTCTTTCGCATGAAAGCGACCGACAGGTTTTCGTGCTCCATGCAAAGCGTGTCGGTGTCCGGATCGTAAACGGCGATCTGCGCCTCGTTGTCCTCGTCGAGCATGGTGATCTCGTTGCCGGACACGGTATAGGTGAAGACGGTCTCATACACGTCGTCGCCCTTCCATGCCTTTACCGTGCCCGCGCCGTTTTCAAAGAACGACAGCGTCGACGCCATGCCGAGCGTTTCCGCATCGAGCAGTTCCCTGCCGATCAGGATCGAGCTGATCTCCCACTCGCCGAGGATCGCGTCAAGGCACGACGGCTCCTCCGTCGGTTCCGGCGTCGGCGCTTCGGTCGGCGCGGTTTCGGGATCGAACTTTGCGCGGCAGCCGAACGAAAGCAGAAGAAGGAGCGAAAGCAGAATCGCAGCAACCCGTTTCATTAAACACCCCTCCGGACTCAAGATCTCAATTCTATTCTGTCACGCGCCGCGCAGGTCGGATCGGCAGCGCGCGATCCTTCACGGTTTTTCCGAAAAACGGACGCATTCAGCGGTCGTTCGGAAGGCAGACCGAAAACGCGGTCGGGATCGACTGCGTGCCGTCGGCGCGGAGGAAGTCCTTTACCCCGTCGCCCGAAACGTCGGCGGCGTACACGCGCATATGCCACTCGATATGCGTAAAAATATGCTTGGCGGAATACGAAAGCAGCGCGCCCGTCGGGTGCAGCCCGCGCGCGGAAAGCCATTGCATCGCCTGTTCGGTCGAAAGCGTGCCCTCTGTGTTCGGAAGCTCGTAAAGCCCCGCCAAAAGCCCTTCGTCCGGGCGCTTTAACAGAAGCGGCGCGCCGCGGTCGTACAGCGCGAAGACGGTTTTTTCCTCGACCGTACGCGGCTTTTTGGGGTGCTTAACAGGCAAAAGGCCCG
>Ga0310691_10005506_pt1 | contig 13819 bp, 11 predicted proteins | sample 176DNAGHGlowgp2_FD_203887 | JGI IMG/M metagenome (GOLD analysis project Ga0310691, IMG submission 203887) | Sheep rumen microbial communities from Palmerston North, Manawatu-Wanganui, New Zealand - 1766 DNA GHGlow gp2 (v2) (version 2) | ecosystem: Host-associated > Mammals > Digestive system >... | reverse complement strand
TCGTCAAGGGGGATGTCAGTCACACGAACATGCTCCACCTCATCGGGTCTGATGACCAGGATGGGCTGGTCATTCCTGACTTCGAAAGGAGCCACGACAAAACCTTTACGCCCATTGAGTGCCGTACAGGCATGAAGTTCTTCGGGCGCACCATCTTTCTGTCTTACGATGGTAGCTGTATCTTCATGTGGCAACCGATAGATAGCGAATCCTGACATTACTTCTTATTCCTTATGACATAGTTAGTGACTCGCACGTTGGAGATGAGCTCACCAGCCGTGTTCGTAATATCCACATTCCACACATGAAGGGTTGTGCCCTGATGCAGCAGGCGGGCAGAAGCCGTCACCGTATCCCCTTCTGCCACAGCCCTCACATGACTGCCGCTGACCTCAATGCCCACACAGGCACAGCCAGGACAAAGCGATGAGGAGCCTACACCAGCTACATTCTCAGCCAGTGCCAATGAGGCGCCACCGCTCAAGAAGCCAAAGGGCTGGCGATTGCGCTCATCGACTTTCATACGTGCCATACACGTATCGTCCTCGGGTGTGGATACGAACTCCATCCCGAGGGCGGTACTTAAATTGGGTTTGTCGTTGATTATCTCTCGAATTCTTTCTACATCCATTTACTTAAACAGAGAATACTCCGGAACACTCCATGCAAGGACGCTCGCTCCCAGCACGTCACGCTCTCGGTCATTTAACTTTGAAGTGAGAATCTTCACCTTCCCACGCAGATTGCCAAACACGTGGCTCTCAAACGATTCATAGGCTGGATCGACCAGCCATTTTCCAGCGTGCGAGATACCACCTGTGAGGATGATAGCCTCAGGATCGACGATCGAAGCATAGTTGGCGAGGCCAAGTCCTAACATGTAGCCCGTACGGCGGTAAACCTCTATAGCCATCTCGTCGCCCTGGTCGCAGCACTCGGCTATCGTACGGGGTGAGAGCTTCGTCAGATCTCGCATGAGCGTAGGACTGTCCGACGAATTCATCAGCTCCTGTGCCGTCAGGACAATACCCTTGGCACCGACATAGGACTCCAGACAACCGTGATGACCACAGCCGCATTCACGGCCACCATCCATGACACACGTATGGCCAAACTCACCGGCATATCCCAGATGCCCCTGATGCTCTATCCCTTCTGCAAAGAAACAGCTGCCTAAACCCACACCAAGACTGATGATGATGAAATTGCGCATGCCATGGGCACTACCGAAAGCCTGCTCGCCAAGGGCTGAGATATGGGCATCGTTGGAGAGACCTACTGCCAGACCTATCTGCTCACGCAGCATCACGGCCAGTGGCACCACACCTTTCCAAGGAAGATTCGCAGCGTTCTCAATGCACCCAGAAACAGAACTGGCACTTGGCGCACTGACACCAATGGAGCGAATCGTCTCATAGCCTCCGTTCTCCTCCACGAGCATCACAATCTTCTCGCTAAGGGCCGACACAAAATGTTCTATCACAGGATAGTCCTGCGTGTTAAAAGAACTTTCCGCAATAATATTACCACGGATATCCACAACTGCATACGTTGTGCTTTCATTACTGATGTCAACGCCTACGACCCTCGATTTAATATTATACTCTTCCATTTCCTTGAGTTTGATTTGCTAAAAGGTTTAGTTATTGCTGCAAATATAAACATTTTTTCCATACTACACAAATCTTTGCACTTTTTTTTGCAAATATTTACCCTATCCTTGCTTTTTTCGCAAGAATTTCGTAACTTTGCACCCATAAATGCAAATTTATTTGAGAAAAAGATGAACGTTTTAGAACTTAGTGAACAGGAAATCGGCAGACGGCAGAGTCTGCAGGAACTGCGTAATATGGGTATCGACCCATACCCTGCTGCAGAATATCCCACTAACGCTTTCAGTACTGAAATTAAGGACAACTTCAAGGACGGCGAGGAGCGCGAGGTCGTGATAGCTGGACGTATGATGAGCCGTCGCGTAATGGGTAAGGCCAGTTTCGCCGAACTACAGGACTCCAAAGGCCGCATCCAGGTCTATATCACCCGCGACGACATCTGCCCGGGCGAGAACAAGGACTTATATAATAATGTATTTAAGCGCCTGCTTGACATTGGCGACTTCATCGGCGTCAAAGGAAAAGTATTCCGCACGCAGACAGGCGAGATCAGTGTCCATGCCACAGAGCTGAAACTGCTCTCGAAAAGTCTGAAGCCCCTCCCCATCGTGAAATATAAGGACGGTGTGGCTTACGATAAGTTCGACGATCCTGAATTGCGCTACCGCCAGCGCTATGTCGATCTCGTGGTAAACGACGGCGTAAAGGACACTTTCCTGCAGAGAGCCACTGTCATCAGGACGCTCAGGAAAGTACTCGACGAGGCTGGCTATACTGAGGTGGAGACCCCTACCCTACAGATGATTGCAGGCGGTGCATCAGCCCGTCCGTTCATCACCCACTTCAATGCCTTGGACCAAGACATGTATATGCGCATCGCCACAGAGCTCTATCTGAAGCGCCTCATCGTGGGCGGCTTCGAGGGAGTCTATGAGATTGGCAAGAACTTCCGCAACGAGGGTATGGACCGCAACCACAACCCGGAGTTCACTTGCATGGAGCTCTATGTGCAATATAAAGACTACAACTGGATGATGTCGTTCACAGAGAAACTGCTCGAGACCATATGTATCGCCGTCAACGGCAAGCCAGAGCGCGAGATCGACGGCAATATCGTATCCTTCAAGGCACCCTACCGTCGTCTGCCCATCCTCGATGCCATCAAGGAAAAGACTGGTTTCGACTGTGACGGCAAGAGTGAAGAGGAGATTCGTGCCTTCTGTAAGGAGAAGGGCATGGATGTAGATGAGACCATGGGTAAGGGCAAGCTCATCGATGAACTCTTTGGCGAGTTCTGCGAGGGCACCTTCATCCAGCCCACTTTCATCACCGACTATCCCGTCGAGATGTCGCCCCTGACGAAGATGCACCGTTCAAAGCCTGGACTGACAGAACGTTTCGAGCTGATGGTGAACGGCAAGGAGCTGGCTAATGCCTACTCGGAGCTCAACGACCCCATCGACCAGGAGGAGCGCTTCATAGAACAGATGAAACTGGCCGACAAGGGTGACGACGAAGCCATGATCATCGATCAGGACTTCCTGCGTGCCTTGCAATACGGCATGCCTCCCACCAGCGGTATCGGCATCGGTATCGACCGTCTGGTAATGCTCATGACGGGCAAGACCTTCATCCAGGAGGTGCTGTTCTTCCCACAGATGAAACCTGAGAAAAAGATCCCGCAAAGCACCCCCGCCGAATGGGCTGCCATCGGTGTTGGCGAAGAATGGGTGCCAGTGCTGCGCAAGGCTGGTTTCAACCTTATCCAGAACATCAAGGACGAGAAGGCACAGGGTCTGCAGCAGAAGATCGGCGATATCGTCAAGAAATACAAGCTCGACATGCAGAAGCCATCTGTCGATGAGATTGCAAAGTGGATTGAGAAGAGTAATAGTTGATAGTTTAAAGTTTATAGTTTATAGATGATAACTTCTAAAGGCAGAAAGGCATGCAGAGTATTCAGCTATAAACTATAAACCATAAACTCTAAACAAAATAAGGTATGTACGACTGTGGTAGAATAGCGATTATCGGAGGCGGTAGCTGGGCAACGGCAATAGCCAAGATTGTGGTGGGTCACACCCATCATATCGGATGGTATATGCGCCGTGATGACCGAATAGAGGATTTCCGCCGTCTGGGGCACAACCCAGCCTATCTCACCAGCGTACATTTCAACACGGATGAGATCCACTTCGACAGTGACTTGAACCGCATTGCCCAACAGTACGACACGCTCGTTTTCGTCACACCGTCGCCTTACCTCAAGAGCCATCTTAAAAAACTCAAGACGCGTCTGCGCGACAAATTCATCCTCACAGCCATCAAAGGTATCGTGCCCGATGAGAACCTCGTCTGCTCCGAGTATTTCCATCAGGTCTATGACGTGCCCTACGAGAACCTCGCCTGTATCGGTGGTCCCTCGCATGCTGAGGAGGTAGCCTTGGAACGTCTCTCCTACCTCACCGTAGGTTGTGCTGACCGTGACAAGGCTCAGGCTTTCTGCGACGTGCTCTCCAGCGACTATATCAAGACTAAGACATCCACTGATGTCGTCGGTATCGAGTATTCATCCGTACTGAAGAACGTCTATGCCATCGCAGCCGGTATCTGCAGCGGACTGAAATACGGCGACAACTTCCAGGCGGTGCTGATGGCCAATGCCGTACAGGAGATGAACCGTTTCCTGACAGCCGTCTATCCTATGGACCGCAATATCTATGACTCCGTCTATCTGGGCGACCTGCTCGTGACAGGCTACTCCAATTTCTCCCGTAACCGCACCTTCGGTACGATGATCGGCAAGGGCTACAGCGTGAAGTCGGCACAGATTGAGATGGAGATGATTGCCGAGGGTTACTTCGGCACAAAGTGCATGAAGGAGATCAACCGTCACTGCCACGTCAACATGCCCATCCTCGATGCCGTATATAATATATTGTACGAGCGCATAGCCCCACAGATTGAGATCAAACTTTTAACAGATTCATTCAGATAAAAAACAGACAAAATCTATGAGCAACATCAAATTAGACATCACAAAGGCCGCCTGTTTCCTGCAGGCTGGCGCTGTAGAGGCCTTTGAGCCTCAGGTAAAGGCTGCACAGAAAGCCCTTGAAGAGGGTACGTGCCCTGGTAACGACTTTCTCGGCTGGCTCCATCTGCCCAGCAGCATCACACCTGCCTTCCTCGACGAGCTACAGGCATGTGCCAATGTGCTCCGCGAGAACTGCGAGGCTATCGTCGTGGCTGGTATCGGCGGCTCTTATCTGGGTGCCCGTGCCGTCATTGAGGCCCTGAGCAACTCATTCGCATGGCTCGTGGCTGATAAGAAGAACCCCACCATCCTCTTTGCAGGTAACAACATCGGCGAGGACTACCTCTTCGAACTCACATCCTACCTGAAGGGCAAGAAGTTTGGCGTGATCAATATCTCCAAGAGTGGCACCACCACAGAGACAGCCCTGACTTTCCGCTTGCTGAAGAAGCAGTGCGAGGAGCAGCGCGGCAAGGAAGAGGCCAAGAAAGTGATCGTGGCCGTTACAGACGCAAAGCGCGGTGCTGCCCGTACCTGCGCCGACAAGGAGGGTTACAAGAGCTTCATCATCCCTGATAACGTGGGTGGTCGTTTCTCCGTGCTGACACCAGTGGGTCTGCTGCCTATCGCCTGCGCAGGCTTCGACATCAAGGAACTCGTAGCTGGTGCACAGGATATGGAGAAGGCTTGCGGCAAGGACGTACCCTTCGCAGAGAACCCTGCAGCTCAGTACGCTGCCCTGCGTAACGGTCTTTACCAGAACGGCAAGAAGATCGAGATCATGGTGAACTTCCAGCCGAAGCTCCACTTCATGTCTGAATGGTGGAAGCAGCTCTACGGTGAATCTGAGGGCAAGGACAAGAAGGGCATCTTCCCTGCATCCGTAGATTTCACGACCGACCTGCACTCCATGGGTCAGTGGATCCAGGACGGCGAGCGCACGATCTTCGAGACCGTGATCAGCATCGAGGAGCCTGAGAAAAAACTGCTCTTCCCCTCTGACGAGGAGAACCTCGACGGTCTGAACTTCCTCGCTGGCAAGCGCGTTGACGAGGTAAACAAGATGGCAGAGCTCGGCACCCGTCTGGCTCACGTCGATGGCGGCGTGCCCAACATCCGCATCACCATGCCACGATTGAACGAGCGCTACCTCGGACAACTCATCTACTTCTTTGAGATTGCCTGCGGCATCAGCGGTAACCTGCTCGGTGTGAACCCCTTCAACCAGCCAGGTGTGGAGGCTTACAAGAAGAATATGTTCGCCCTGCTCGACAAGCCCGGCTACGAGGCCGACTCTAAGGCTATCAAGGAGCGACTCGCAAAGGAAGCATAAATGTACAGCCTTGCGATAAAGAAATATCTGGAAGACTGCGGCTTTGAGGCACTTCGCCCCAAAGCCGTACTTTTCGACATGGACGGCGTGCTCTACGACTCCATGCCCAACCACGCTATCGCCTGGCAGGAGTCGATGGCCCGTTTCGGCATCCACATGACAGCCGACGATGCCTATGCCACAGAGGGAGCACGCGGTGTAGATACCATCCGACAGATGGTGAAGCGCCAGCTTGGGAAAGATATCGACGAGGCCGAGGCACAGCGCATGTACGACGTGAAGACGGAGATCTTCCACGCACTGCCCGAGGCCCCCGTGATGCCTGGCGTGAAAGAGCTGATGCAGAAGATTACGGACTGCGGCATCCTGTGCTGTGTTGTCACAGGCAGTGCCCAGCGACCGCTCATCCAACGCATCCATCAGGACTTTGGCGACTTTGTCGATGAAAAGCATATCACGACAGCCTACGATGTGAAACGAGGCAAACCGGCTCCCGATCCCTACGTCATGGGACTGAAAAAAGCGGGCGACCTACAGCCTTACGAGGCCATCGTGGTAGAAAATGCCCCTCTCGGCATCCGCGCAGGCCACTCAGCCCACATCTTCACCGTTGCCGTTAATACTGGACCCTTACCCGACGAGGAACTCATCGTTGCAGGAGCTAATCTTATTTTCCCCAGCATGCAGGAATGCTGTGACCACTTTTACATTACACACCCAGAAATATGAATAAATTAGAACAGTGCTGGCAAGCGCATTATGAAGAGATTACGAAATTCATCGAGAACAATCACCGTAATCCCTCCAAGCATCATGCAGAGGATATGAAGATGGTTAACTGGCTAAAATGGCAGCGCAAACTTCGCAACAAGGGCTTGCTTCCAGAAGGGCGAAAAGAAAGATTCAACCAGCTTATGGCTCTCATAGACCAATATCACCGGTTGAATCAGTACGGTTAGGCTTTTCAGCAGTTTTCTGCCTTTAACCCAGATATTTCATCAAGATACGTGCATGGCCACTGTCATGCAGCTTAGCTATACTCTTCTCACGAATCTGGCGCACACGCTCACGGGTAAGTCCCATCTCTGCGCCGATTTCTTCCAAGCCACGCTCCTGACAGCCGATGCCAAAGCACTCACGGACGATCTTCAACTCACGGTCTTTCAATACACTGCGCAACACATTCTCCAGATCACTGGTCAGCGACTCGTAATCCACCTGTTTGTCAGTACGTGAGTCGTCGCCAGAACTGAGCATGTCTGCCATCGAGTTGTCGTCATCTTCTCCAAACGGAGCATCGATACTCATGTGGTGACTGTCGGCCTTTGCGGTCTGTTCGATTTTTGCCTCATCAATCTGAGTGAGTTCTGCCAGCTCTGTCACAGAGGGGCGGCGCTGATGAATCTGCTCGAAACGGTTAATCTCCTGATTAATCTTGCTCAGTGCACCGCTCTGGTTCAGCGGCAGGCGCACGATGCGGCTCTGCTCTGCGATGGCCTGCAGGATGCTCTGGCGAATCCACCATACGGCATAGGAGATAAATTTGAATCCGCGCGTTTCGTCGAATTTCTCAGCAGCTTTTACCAGTCCGATATTACCTTCGTCAATCAGGTCGGTCAGTGTCAGACCCTGATGCTGGTATTGCTTGGCGACAGAGACGACGAAACGGAGGTTGGCTGTTACCAGACGCTCCTTAGCCTTCTCACCTTCAGGACCACCCTTGCGGATAGCCTGTGCCAATTCAATCTCCTCATCAATGGTCACGAGGGGCTGACGACCGATTTCTACAAGGTACTTGTCAAGTGCCTCACTTGATCGGTTGGTAATGCTTTTTTGAATCTTTAATTGCCTCATTTTTTGTCTTGTTACTCTGAAAAAGTGTGCAAAAGTACAAAAAATATCGATACGTTGTTACTTTTGCACACCTTATTTAAGAGTAATTAACCAATTTCTTAGCCTAAATCAACGTTCTACGGTCTGAATCTTGCTATCTCCTGGCTTAAAGAGCAGGCCCGTGCACTTTACGGCATCAGCCTTGTAGGCCTTCAAGTCTATCTGATCCCAGTTGATCTCGTCGGTACGCTGTGCCAACGGCGCATGCGGAATCAGTGAGCCGTCACGCACGAGGATGACGGCTGGTATCTTGCCGGCTTTGATGGTCTGGTAACCTCCCTCATAGACGGTGCCGTCCTGATAGTCGATCCATTTGCCCTTCGGCAGATAAACCATACGCTCAGAACCAGACTCCATCAGCGGTGCAACGAGCATTTGCGAACCGAACATATATTCATCTTCCACGAGCCACGCACCAGGATCCTGCGGGAACTCGACAAGCAACGCACGCACCATCGGCAGACCACGCTCGGAACAGTCCTTCGCCTGTGCATAGACATACGGCATCAGCTTGTACTTCATCTCAGCACAGTCGCGGAAGGCCTCCGTGAACGATTCTGAGATCAGCCACGGCTCCGTCGGAGGTGCACCGTGGGCACGTGTGTGACTAGACAGGAAGCCGAACGGCAGCCAGCGACGGTAGATATCCTCTGGCGAAGCCGTCACGAAACCACCCATGTCATGACTCCAGAACGAGAACCCGCTCAAGCCAAAGCTCAGGCCACCACGCAGGTCGCCCAGCATGCCCGTATTCGTCGTGGCAGCATCGCCGCCCCAGTGGAGGGCATAGCGCTGAGAGCCAGCCCAAGCCGAGCGCGCCCAGATAATGCCGTTGCCTGGATACTGGCGCTCGACAGCCTCCCAAAGGGCCTTGTTGTAGCGCAGGGGATAGAGATTGTGTTCATAGAGTCCGCCCTTGCCGCTATGATAGAAACCATTGTAGGGGGCAGCCTCACCAAAGTCACATTTGATGGTCGAGACACCCTGCTTCAGCAGGCCCGTAATCTTAGACTGATACCAGCCGACGGTCTCCGGATTCGAGAAGTCGAGCACGGCATCCTCGTATGGCATGCCGCCAGTGGCATTCGTCACGTGCAGTCCTTTCTCGACGATCTCCGGGAAGAAGCGGTTCTTCGGCGTGAAGTATGGCAACTGCCAGAGACAGGTATGGAAGCCGTCCTTTGCCAACTGCTTCAGCATCTTCACAGGGTCCTTGAAACGATCCTTGGCAAACTGATAGTCACACTGCCAATCGACGCCAAACCAGCCCGTATCGAAATGGATCACGTCCGAGGGAATCTTGTGAGCCCGCAGCTGACGGGCAATCTCCAGTCCTTCTTCTTGTGAGAAATAGGTGATGCGGCTCATCCACGTGCCGAAGCTCCAAAGCGGCAGCATCGGCGACTTACCCGTGATGTCGGTATATTCGTTGAGGATGGCCTTCGGGTCGCCGAAGAATACGAAGAAGTCCATCTGCTCGTCGGCCATGAACAGGCGATCTGCACCGATGTAGCTGGCACCGAAGTCACAGGTCACGGGAGCCGAGGTATGCATGAAGATGCCATAGCCACGATTCGAGAAGAAGAAGGGCACGGGCTTGTACTGTCCGTCGGTCTCCGGTCCCTGTGGGTCTGTGACGGAGAGGTGTACTTTCTGGCCCACCTTATTTAAAGAGGTAAACGACTCGCCACAACCGTAGATACGCTCGCCTGGTGCCAGCGTGAATACTGGATTCACACTGCGGGAGTTGTCGGAGCCACGCTTGATGAACGAGAACGGCAGCAGCTTCACCTGCGAGGAATCGTTGTCGATGCTATGCCGCGTCTGTGTAAGAATCTTGCCCTGTGCATCCTTGATCACCAGCCGCCAGGGATATTTCCGTATCTCTATCGTACCGTAGTCAGAACTATAGGTGATGGCGTCGGCTGTCTGAGAAGCTCTCCACGGCTCACCATTCTGACGATTCTTAAACCCGTCGCAGAACATCACGTCATCGGCATCTTTCGCCGCAGGCTGAATAGGGGTTGTGAGCATCCGGATGCGCGCTGTACGCGGTGTGATGAACTCGATAGAGAGTCTGAGGCTCGGATCGTTATCGTAGGCGGCATCAGGGAAGTCGAGCATCTGCATCCTCACAGGCCAATAGCCATTGAGGTTGAATGCCTGTCGCGGCGACATCCTATAACGCTTCCACTGCACGAGTCCTTCACCCTTCTGGGCATCAAAGCTCACGAGCGAATCAGCGAGGAAATAGGTGTTCGACAGGTCACTGAAATCCGTCGATACGTCTTTCTGCATACACTGCAGGTACTGAACTCCTGCATTGGTCTGAATCTGTGCGCTGGTGGCCAACGAGCCTCCCAGTAGCATGACAGCGCATAATATCTTTTTCATTATTTCAATTTTTCAATTCTTTTACCGTAAACTGTATAACATCAGGTTTCAGGGTAGCCGACTTGGCCGTGACGGAGCCATTGCCCTTGACGACCACCATGCACTTACCAAAGAAGGCCTTACGCTCGGCTGAGGTGAAGCGCTCCATTGAGGTCTGGCAGCCATTGTCTGTACCCAGCAGGGTGCCGTCGCCCTCATAGATGAAGTAGATCTTATCCTCAGCCCACGGACAGAGGTTACCGTCCTTATCGACTACCTCAGCCGTGATAAAGGTCGTCTCCTTGCCCTTGTAGTCTATCGACAGGCGGACATGGTCGGGGGCACCAGCGGTCTTGATGGTCTGCTCGCACACCACCTTGCCGTCTTTCCGTGACACTGCTTTCACTTCGCCTGGGTCGAAGGTCACGCGCCAACCGACGTGGTATTCGGTGCAAAGCGGATCGGCCTTTGTCGTGTTCTTCCGTTTCACGCCCTGACTCTTGCCGTTGATGAACAGCTCCACCTCGTCGGCCTGGTTGAAATAGCACCACATGTCGATGTAGTCGCCAGGCACCCAGTTCCAGTGAGGGAAGAGGTGCAACATGGGTTTCTCTGTCCACTCGCTTTGGTACATATAGTAGGAGTCCTTCGTGAAGCCCGCCAGATCGATGATGCCGAAGTAGCTGCTTCGTGCTGGGAAACCGTAGGGCGTAGGTTCGCCGAGATAGTCGAAGCCTGTCCAGATGAACTGACCGCCGACGTAGGGCGTATGCTTCACCACGTCCCAGGTCTCCTCATGGGTCGAGCTCCACGAGGCATGCATGTTGTCATAGGCCGAACACATGTAGGTGGGGTCGGTATAGGGCAGCCACCATTCCTTCGGTGCCACGTAGATCGAGTCGCTGGGCATCATATAGTAGCCGCGCGTCTGCAGGGCACTCACGCTCTCCGAGAAGATGAACGGCTTACCGGGGAAGTTCTGCGGCACATCCTTCACCCACTGGTGATGGTAGTTGAAGCCGATCACGTCGATGGCACCGCTCTTGAAGAGATGGTTGTTCGGACTCGGCTCGTTGCAGCCTGCCAGAATCGGGCGCGACGTGTCGTAGCGCTTCACGATCTCTGCCAAGTGCTGCGTCAGCAGTGACTGCACACTGAGTTCTCCGTCTTTGGCCAGCGTCGAGGCGTCATGACCAGCGTTAAGGATGAGGTTCGCCTGCTCCAGCGTCAGCGTGTCGGCCTCGGCACTCGACCACTGCTCGAGCACCTCGTTGCCTATCGACCACATGAGGATGCTCGGATGGTTGCGGTCGCGCAGCACGAGGTCGGAGAGGTCGCGCTCGTGCCACTCGTCGAAGAAGCGGGCGTAGTCGTTCTGCGTCTTCTTGCGCCGCCACATGTCGAAGCTCTCGTCCATCACGATGAGTCCCATCGTGTCGCACATGTTCAGCAGTTCGGGTGCGGGCGGGTTATGCGACGAGCGCACGGAGTTGACGCCCATCGCCTTCAGCTTCGTCAGCTTGCGGTGGAGGGCATCCTCGTTGAGGGCGGCACCGAGGCATCCGAAGTCGTGGTGCTCGCAGACGCCGTTCAGCTTGAAGTTCTTTCCGTTGAGCCAGAAGCCGGTCTTGGCGTCGAAGCGGAAGGAGCGGAAGCCCGTGGTGGTCTCGTAGGTGTCCACCACCCTGCCGCCTGCCTTCACGATGGTGCGTACCTTATACATATGAGGAGTCTCACAGCTCCAGAGCAGCGGGCGGCTCAGCGAAATGACGCTCTTCTGTCCCTTAGAGCGGCCTACTACCTGTCCGTCGGGGGCTATCAGCTCGTTCTCCACCGAGCCCTGACCCTCCAGGTCGACGCTCACCTCCACGCGGCCCTTGCCCTTCACGACGCTGGCATTGGCGAAGACGCCCCAGTGCCTGACGTAGACGGGGCTGGTCTTCGTCAGCCACACGTGCCGGTAGATGCCACAGCCGGAGTACCAGCGCGAGTTGGGCTGATCAGAGTTGTCCACCTTCACGGCCACCACGTTGCTGCCCTCACGGACATAGGGCGTGATGTCGTACTCGAAGCTCGAATAGCCGTAGGGGCGAAAGCCCACTTTCTGGCCGTTGACGAAGACGGTGGAGTTCATATACACGCCGTCGAACTCGATGAACACCTTCTCTATCTTGCCGAGGGTGAAGTGCTTGCGATACCAGCCGATGCCGCCGGGGAGCGCTCCGCCGCCTGCTCCGCTAGGATTGCCCACGAAGAAGTCGCCCTCGCGCGCCCAGTCGTGGGGCACGTCGAGCTGTCGCCACCAGGAGTCGTCATAAGCCGCATCGGCCATCTGTACGCTGTCGCCCAGGAAGAACCGCCAGTCGCTGTCGAAGCACTGCCGGTCTCTCGCCGCTGCCGTCAGCATCAGCATCAGCACGGCAGCCATCATTCTCATCCGTTTCATCTTGTTACCTATTTATGATTATAATAATGTGCAAATATAGGCAGATTTCACGAATTATCCAAATATTTCCTGAAAAAAGTAACGAGGACAGGACTGCCGTCAAGCTCTGAATTAAGATGTCCGTCTTGCCCCGACATCAATTTTTCGGCGTAAGTTTCTTGATTTTTCACATTTTGGCTTGGTAGTTAGAAAATAATTTGTATATTTGCACGAAAAATGCAATAAGTTTTGACTCGACAATCGTTTAAATTAACAATATTACAATGAATGCTGTTCTATTAATTTCATGCGTTTTGGTAATCGTATTCTGCATTGCCGTCTATTTCGTTCACCGCTACTATGCGCATCTCCTGAATAAGGAAGTCAAGCGTGCCCAAAAGAGCGAACAGTTGAAGTCGGTATTTATTGACAACATCAGCCGCACGCTCCGTTCGCCACTGAATGCCATTTTAGGTTACAGCAACATGATCCTCGAAGAGAAGGACGAGGACATGCAGCCCGCCCAGGTGAAAGAACTGGCCTCCAATATTTCCAAAGACACCAAGCAGCTGGCCGACTTCGTATCGCAGCTCTACGAGATGTCAAAATTCGAGGGCATCACGCCGTCGTTCACCTTCATCGAGGTGAACCTCACCGAGCTGATGGCCTCCTACCGCCGCGAGGCCCTGAACATCACCAAGCCCGACATCACCGTGCGCGTCAGCACCGACCTCTCGCCCCACTGCAGGGCCATCCTCGACACCAACTTCATGCACCAGCTCATGATGCACCTGCTCACGAATGCCGCCAACCACATCACCGAGGGCGACATCGTAATCAACTACACCCAGGAGCGCAAGGGCCTGAAGGTGACCGTCAGCTACACGGGCATCGGACAGGCCGAACTCATCGGTGCCGACATCTACTCCTTCCTCCAGAAGGAAGACGTGCTTCAGAGCGGCAACCACTCTTCGGTACTCGGACTCTCCATCTGCCGAGCCATCGTCGAGGTGCTGGGAGGCGAGTTCTATATGGACACGGCCTACGACAAGAAGACCGTAGCCTCGTTCTGGTTCCCCTGCAAGATGAAGGATACCCACAAGAGCAGTTCGGCTGCCTGACATAAGGTGAGCTGACAACGGAGG
>Ga0310691_10005504_pt1 | contig 13824 bp, 7 predicted proteins | sample 176DNAGHGlowgp2_FD_203887 | JGI IMG/M metagenome (GOLD analysis project Ga0310691, IMG submission 203887) | Sheep rumen microbial communities from Palmerston North, Manawatu-Wanganui, New Zealand - 1766 DNA GHGlow gp2 (v2) (version 2) | ecosystem: Host-associated > Mammals > Digestive system >... | reverse complement strand
CTGTCGGGCACCTTGATGGCGAGGTCGCCCTTGACCTTGCACTGACAGCCGAGGCGCCAGTGGTCCTTCTGTTCCTTGCGGGTGAAGTGTCCCTTCTCAGAGTCAAGAATCTCACCGCCACCTTCTACGACCTGGCATTTGCACTGGCCGCAGGAGCCCTTACCACCACAGGCTGAGGGGAGATAGACACCTTCAGCGGCGAGGGTGGAGAGCAGGCTGGCACCCTGGGGCACGGACAGCTTGTCCTTGCCATTCATTGTAATCGTGACATTACCACTCGGCGAGAGGTATGCCTTTGCTACAAGCAGAATGATGACCAGCGCGATGATAATCACGAGGAAGACCACAATGCTTGTGAGAATTAATGATGTATTCATAATGTCTATTGAGTGAAAAGTGAAGGAGTGAAAAGTGAAAAATAAGAATTACCTACAGCACTTGAGAGGAAACTTATATTTTTCACTCTTTCATTTTTCAATTTTCATTTAATTAGAGATTTAATCCGCTGAAGCACATGAAGGCCATAGCCATCAGGCCGACGGTGATGAACGTAATGCCGAGACCCTGCAGGGGCTTGGGCACATCGGTGTAGGCCATCTTCTCGCGAATGGCAGCCAGGCAGGTGATAGCCAGCAGCCAGCCGATACCGGAGCCGAGGGCGTAGGCCACGGCGTCCCAGATGCCGGTGATGGCCTGGGAGTTGGTGTCGGGCATGGTGATGCGCTGCTGCATGAACAGCGAGGCACCCATGATGGCGCAGTTCACAGCAATCAGGGGGAGGAAGATACCGAGGGCGGCATACAGCGAGGGGCTGAAGCGCTCGACAATCATCTCCACCAGCTGCACGATGGCGGCAATCACGGCGATGAAGAGGATGAATGACAGGAAGCTCAGGTCAACGCCCTCCACCAAACAGTCGGGGCCGAGGACATAAACTTGCAACAGGTAGTCAACGGGCACGGTGATGAGCAGCACGAAGGTGACTGCTACGCCGAGTCCGAGGGCGGTCTTCACGGTCTTGGACACGGCCAGATAGGAGCACATACCCAGGAAGAACGCGAAAATCATATTGTCCACAAAGATGGAGCGGACGAATAGGCTTAATAGATGTTCCATATTCTTTAAGTGAAAAGTTTAAGAGTGAAAAGTGAAAAATAAGGATTACTTCAATATCTTGAGGAGAAACTTATATTTTTCACTCTTTCATTTTTCATTTTTCATTTATTGTAACTCCTTGTTATACGCTCTGTGTGCCCAGATGACGCAGCCGACGAGGATCAGGGACATCGCGGGCATGGTCATCATACCGTTGTTCACATAACCGTGGTCGTAGCACCACTGCGGAACAACCTGGAAGCCGAGCAGTGTGCCGGCGCCGAGGAGTTCACGGAAGAAGCCTACGATGACGAGGATGATGGCGTAGCCGATGCCGTTGCCGATACCGTCGAGGAACGAAGGCCAGGGCTTGTTCATCATGGCAAACGCCTCGAGGCGACCCATGAGGATACAGTTGGTGATGATCAGACCGACATAGACGGAGAGCTGCACGCTGACGTCATAGGCGAAGGCCTTGAGGACCTGGCTGACGATGGTCACCAGCGCAGCGACAACCACCAGTTGCACGATGATACGTATGCGGTTGGGGATGGTGTTGCGCAGGAGAGAGATAATCAAGTTGGAGAAGGCGGTGATGATGGTCACGGAAAGACCCATCACGATGGCAGGCTCGAGCTGAGCCGTTACAGCCAAGGCCGAGCAGATACCGAGCACCTGCACTACAACGGGGTTGTTCAGGTTCAGCGGACTGATCAGTGCCTCCTTATTTGCTTTGGATAACATACTCATACTTTCGTAAAGTTTAATGTTGAAAGTTTAAAGTTTAAAGTTAGCGCTGTCCACAGCAAGCCTTGTCGCCATCGCAACCGGGCTTCCCACAGGAACCACTCTTGTCACATTTGCCGCTCTTGCAGCAGTCGCTGCCGCTTTGGCACTTAGGGGCTTCAGCCTTCTCAGAGCAGCCACCGCAGCCCTGCTGAGCTTGGGGACAACCCTCGAGCTGTCCGCAGCCCTCGTGCTTCTTCTCGCAGGGAGCAGCCTTCTCGCAGCAGGCGCAAGGGCATTCTTCGCGAGCGCAGCACTTAGCATCGGAAGCACAGTTGCAAGCTGCATCGCCACAGCTGCCGTCCTTGCAAGCGCAGAGCTTCTTTTCAGCACAATTGCAGTCGGGCTTCTCGCAGCACTTGGGAGCATTCTTGCAGCTTCCAGCAGGCTTGCCAGCACCGAGAGCATCTACATACTGTTGGATACCGCTGAGCACCATTTCGCCAACACCCTTGGAGGTGAGGGTTGCGCCGGTGACGCCGTCAATCTGAGTCTCGGCTTCACTGGCACCTTTCTTCACAACAGTGAGGGCCACCTTGCCATCAGCGCCCATCACAGGACGACCGATGAACTGGCTCTGGAACTTCTCCTCCTTGATGAGGGCACCGAGACCGGCAGTCTCGCTCTCATGGTCGAAGTAAGCACCGAGGACCTTTTGGAAGTCGGGTGTCACAGCTACATAACCCCAGAGGCCACCCCAAAGGCCGCGACCTTTCAAGGGCAGGACAAGGGCTTCGTCGCCAGCGGCGGTCTTAGCCTTATAGACAGGGAACTTCTCGCCAATCTCCTTGGTTTCGACCTCGAAGGCACCGCCTTCGGTGACCTGACCGTCGGGCGTGACGACACATGTCTCCTGAATCAATTCGTCGAACTTCGCTTCCACATCGCTCTTAGCGATGCCGCGAACGTTGAGGGAAGCAAGAATCTGTTTCTTCTTATCGATAGCCACGTTGGCATCCTGAGCAGGCTTCAGCGCGCTGCTGACGAAGGCCAACAGGAAGGCTACGAGCACCACCATTACGGCTGCATAGCAGATGGTATAGACATTGCCGTTGGTGTTAATGCCCTTGGACTTCACCTCGGAGAGATGTGAAGTGTCAGCGCCGCAGATAGGGCACTTGTCGGGCATGGATGCGGCCTCAAAGGTCTGACCGCACTGACTGCATATAAATTTCTTTGCCATAATCTAATTTGACGATTTTACGATTTACGATTTTACGATTTACTTTTCATTTGTACAATTGTAAATTGTCCAATTGTCAAATCTTTGCACGCTTAGCGCGACGGCTGATGTTACGGCTGACGAAGCAGTAGTCGATGAGCGGAGCAAAGAGGTTCATCAGCAGGATGGCAAGCATCATACCCTCGGGGTAACCGGGGTTGAGCACACGTACTGTGACGGCCACGAAGCCAATGAGGAAACCATAGATCCACTTACCGCCTTCCGTGCGGGCAGAGGTGACAGGGTCGGTAGCCATGAAGACGGCACCAAAGCAGAAGCCACCGAGCACGAGGTGCTGCACAGCATCGAGGGGCGAGAGGCCGAGGGCGTTGTAGAGCCAACCCGTGCAGGCACCGCCTACGAACACGCTGAGCATGGTCTTCCAGCTGGCAACACCAGTCCACAGCAGCAGGCAGGCGCCAAGGGCAATGGCAATGACGCTGGTCTCGCCGATGGAACCGGGGATAAGACCTATGATCTGGTCGCTGAGAGAGGTGCTGAGGGCACTGGCGCCGGCGGCAATCTCACCCAACGGGGTAGCAGCTGAGAACGTGTCGGGCACATCGAAGCCGAGGCCCCAGATAGCGTTCTGGGCCACCCATACGGCGTCGTCGCCCGTCATGCTGGAGGGATAAGAGAAAAAGAGGAACGCGCGCGTGATGAGAGCGACGTTGAAGATGTTCATACCTGTGCCACCGAAAATCTCCTTGGCGAAGATGACGGAGAAGGCCACGGCGATGGCGAGCATCCACAGCGGCGTGTTCACGGGGACAATCATCGGGATGATGATACCCGAGACGAGGAAGCCTTCCTGGATTTCCTCGTTCTTCCACTGCGCAACGGTGAACTCAATGCCGAGACCCACGACATAGCTGACAATCAGCTTGGGCAGTACGGCGAGGAAACCGTAGAAGAACATACCCCAGAAGGTGGCGTTCTCCAGTTGTCCGGCAGCGAGCGCGTTCTGATAACCTACGTTGTACATACCAAAAAGCAACGCAGGCACAAGCGCGATGACAACGAGCGACATGATGCGCTTGCTGTCGATAGCATCGTGGATGTGCGTACCGCCCACGCGTGCCGTGGTGTTGGGCACGAAGGCGAACGTCTCGAAGCCATCATAAAGCGAACGGAAGGCGTGGAGCTTGCCACCCTCCTCGAAGTTCGGCTTTATCTTGTCGAAATATTTTCTTAATGCATTCATAATCTTTAAGCGTTTTCCTTGCGGAGGATGTCAAGACCCTCGCGCACAATGCGTTGCAATTCCAGTTTTGAACTATCCACGAACTCGGCGATGGCGAAGTCCTCGGGAGCCACCTCGTAGATGCCGAGGGCTTCCTGGCGGTCGATATCACCGGTGATGATAGCTTTCACGAGATAGCCGGCATAGATGTCCATGGGGAACACACGGTCGTACTCGCCCGACATGATCATGTGGCGCTCGCCACCCTTGATGCGGGCATCCAGCGTGTATTCGGCCTTCTTCGGACGCAGCCAGCTGAAATAGCTGCGGCTGGTGGAGAACTCCTTGAAGCGGGGAGCAATCCATCCGAGCATCTCATAGACGTCGTCGCCCTCGGGAATCACAGTGACCTCCGTGGCGTGAGCTGCCAGCCAGCCTTCCTTAGATGTCTTTACACCCACCATGGGGTTGCCGTTGATGATGCGCAGGCTCTTGCTTTCGTCAATCTGACCGGCGAGGATAGCCTTGATGGGCTGTCCCACGAGCGTCTTAGCGTACTTGGGTGCCTTCACCTCGGAACCGGCGACGGCGATAGTGCGGGTGAAATCAACCTTACCTGTCAGCACCAGACGGCCGATGAAGATGACTTCCTCAGCGCCCAGCGTCCACACGACTTCGCCCTTGTTGATGGGATCAACGTGGTTGATCTGAACGCCCACGTTGCCTGCAGGAGCAGGACCGTCGAACACGGTGATGGTGCAGTCCTTGGCAGCGGTCAGCGCCTGCGCCTTCTGTTGCTTGCTGATACCAAGGTTCACCTTGGCAATCTTAGCCAGCAAAGAGAGACCTGCCTGCCACTCCTTCTCCTGTCCCTGCAGGACATACTCGAAGTCGGCAGCCAGCGGCATGCTGTTGAAAGCACTCACGAAGATAGCCTTGGGCTTGTCCTCGGGGTTAGCCACCACGTCATAAGGACGCATGCGGAAGAACCCGAACAAACCGCTTTCGAGCAGCAGCTTCAGCGCATCCTTCTCGTCGAAGGTCTTGGCAGTCTGCTTGCCGTCGGCATCTACGCGTACGCTCATCACCTTACGGCGCTCGCCGCGCTCCACAAGAGCCACGGTGCCACTGACAGGCGAAACGAACTTCACTTCGGGATGGTTCTTGTCAACGAACAAGGCATCCCCGACCTTGACGGCATCACCCTCCTTGACCACGACCTTGGGTTTCATGCCACAAAAGTCATCGGGGACCAGCGCATACTGGCCCTCCACCTTTGTCTGCATGCTTTCCAAGCTCGCTTTGCCCTTCAGGTTTACGTCGAGGCCTTTGCGTAACTTGATTACATTTGCCATATAAAATAAGTAAGAATAAATGGTTTTAGCTAAAAACTGCGCAAAAATAAAGAAAAATCGGCATTCGACACGCATAAACGGCCAACTATTTTGTCTAGAAAGCAAAAAAACACTACTTTTGCTCTCACAAAACACCAAGGAACCATCAAAAGGCTCAGTTATATCGTCCGCTTTGTGGTAGTATTCGCGCTCGTCGGCTACCTCGGGCTGTTGCTCTTCACGGCGATGCCGGCGTGTCAGCGCTGGTTGGCCGCGAAGTCTTCTGATATCCTGTCGCGTGAGCTGCAAACCGATGTGCAGATTGGCAACGCGCGCATCGGCCTGCTGAACCGCATCGTCCTTGACGATGTGCTGCTTCACGACCAGCAGGGGGATACCCTCGTGAGTGCTACGCGCCTCAGCAGTAAGCTGGATGTCTGGCAGCTCCTCAACGGCCGCATCCGCATTGCCAATGTGCAGCTCTTCGGCTACGACATACGCCTGCATCGAGCGGATACGCTGTCGCCGTATAACTTCCAGTTCCTCATCGACCGTTTCGCCTCCGAGGACACCACCTCTACCCCACTCGATTTGGCCATCAACAGCATCCTCATCCGACGTGGAAACATCTCTCACGACATCGACAGCGAACCCTTCGCAGACCATTTCACGCCCGCCCATACCAGGCTGGAGAACTTCAACCTCAAGGCTCAAATTAACACTCTTACCAACGACAGCATATCTCTCAACATTAAAGAGTTATGCTTTGCGGAATCTCGCAGTAATTTCATCCTTGAGAACCTTTCTATGCAGCTGCAAGGCACCCTGCAACGCGCGGCTCTCACAGACCTGTCCGTGGAGTTGCCGCAGTCTCACATAGAGATTCCTGTGCTGACTCTTGACGATGGCATCACCTCGTGGCGCGATAATCAAGGGAGCCTGCTCCTGCACGGGCAGCTGACGCCCGCAGACATCGCTGCCTTCGCACCCGTCCTCAAGTCCTTCCAGGCGCCATTGCATATCGACCTACAGGCGGACAAGCAGGCACGGTGGCTTCGCCTGCAGGAACTCTCGCTGGACGCTCAGGGCTTCGACCTCCAGCTGCAGGGGCATGGACTGCTGCCCCCCACCGACAGCAGTGCCCACCCCCTTGATGAGCTGAAGCTCACGCTCGACCACCTGCAGATGGACAAATCCTTCTATCAGCCGATTCTCCAAGCGCTCAGCAATGCTCAGCCGCAACCCGTCATCCCCGTAGAAACCGCTGAAATGATCTGCCGTCTGGGCGAGATCTCCCTCGCAGGCGAATGGGAAGAAAGTTTCCGCCACGACGTGATGAAGGGGCATTTGCAGGCGCAGACGGCCTTGGGCAACGTGAAAGCGGAGGGTCGCATGACAGCCCACGACCTCTTCACGGCGCAGGCCGAAAGCGAATCTTTCCAGTTGGCCTCGCTGCTGTCCGTCGACGGCCAGTTCCCCCTCAACGACCTCTCGCTGACAGGTGATTTCGAAGGCAGCGTCCGCCAGCGCCACCTCAAGGGCAGCGCCAAGCTCAGGGACTTCCTCGTCAAGGACACCCGCCTCGACTTCCTCTCCACTACGTTCAACATCTCGCCCCGTGTCCTCCGCACCCAGACGGAGCTCATCGACGACGAGTACAACCTGCAACTCACCACCGACCTGCAAACGCCCAAGGAGTGGAAAATGGATCTCGCCGCGCTGGAGGACCTGCAGGGCTTTGTGGGCTTAGACCGCGTGAGCGTGCGCCACGAGGAAGAGAACTATGAGCTGCGTCAGTTACACGTTTCCACGGCCAACGACGACCACGGGCACCACTTGCTGCTCAGCGGTGACTTCATCGAGGCCCACGCCGACGGCAAGTTCCGCTACGCCAGCCTGGCGCCCGCCGTGCAACAGCTCCTGCATCAGGCATTGCCCTCGCTTGTTGCGGCACCCAAGAGCGGCGCCGTGCAGGCTGATGAGAAACTGAACTTCTCCGTCAACATCTGGAACACCACGCAGCTGCTTCAGCTGGCCGGCATCGACCTCGCCCTGCCCCAGCCCGGATATATCGAGGGCGAGCTGAACGTGCCCTCCAGCGAGTTCTCCGTGATGGCCGACTTCCCGCATATCATCTACGGCGGCGAGGAGATGCGCGCCGTGAGTATGCTGGCACGCCAGGAGCGCGACAGCCTCACCTCGTTCGTCACCCTGCAACGCATGATGGAGAGCGGGCCGATGGATCTCTCCGTGCTGGCCGAAGGCGGGCATGACCGCCTCCATTCCGTCCTCGCATGGGATGACCACAACGAGCCTTCGCAGCGCGGTGAACTCTCGGCCATCGCTACCTTCTTCAAGGACGAGCAATCGCACCTGGGCGCCGACATCCGCTTCCAGCCCACGAGTATCATGATCTCCGACACCATCTGGAATGTCCACGAGTCACAGGTCCGCTACCATGACCGCATCGTGGATGTAAGTGGTTTCCAGGTGTCGCAGGCAGGGCGCCACCTGCGCGTGGACGGCCGTGTCTCGCAGAACAGCGCCGACACCCTCTATGCCGACCTGAGCGGCATCAACCTCCAGTATATCTTCGGTATCATCGACTTCCACGACGTAGAGTTCGAGGGCTTCGCCACCGGCGGTGTGAAAATCCACGACATTTATGAGAGCATCGCTGTCGATGCCGACCTGCGCGTGGACGACCTGAAGCTCAACGGCGGCCTGCTGGGCGAGGCTCACGTCATGGGCGGCTTCGGGCGAAAGGATGAGCGCGCCATAGACCTTGATATTCTTGTGCGCGAACCCGTGCGCAACGAGCTCAGCCATATCTTCGGCATCGTGAAGCCCGGCCATGAACCGGGACGCGGCATGGATCTCAACATACAGGCCCGCTACCTGAACATCTACTTCATCAACTTCTTCACCGAGGACATCTTCGATAACCTGCAGGGGCGCTCCACCGGCTACGCCTACCTCCACGGTCCCTTCAAGCAGCTCGACCTCGAAGGGCTACTGACCCTCGATACGCTCGACGTGGGTATCCCTGTCCTCGGCACGCGCTACCACACGCTCGGAGGCGACACTCTCCGTCTCTACCCGGGTGGCATCAGCGTCGCCAACGCTCACATCTACGACCAGCACCACGGCACCGACAACCGCCGCCACGAGGCCCTTCTCAGCGGAGCGCTGAGCTTCGAGCATTTCAAGAACCTGCGCTATGTCTTCGACATCGAAGCACATGACTTCCTTGGCTATGACTTTAAGGAGTTCGGCAATCAGGTCTTCTGCGGCACCGTCTTCGCCGACGGCAACGTACACCTCGCCGGCCAGCCCGGCACGCTGAATGTCGATGTGCAATGCAGTCCCACACAGGGTACCTTCTTCACCTACAACGTCTCCACACCCGAGACACTGACGGAGAATGAGTTTATAACCTACAAGGAGAAAAACCACCTGGCCCCCCTTTCGCCCCCCGAGGGTGGCACTGATGCTCAATCCAATACTGATGATGGTAATGTAGCCCCCTCGGGGGCAGAAGAGGGGGCCACTTCTGACGAGCCCACGGATATGTACATCAACTTCGACCTCGACATCACGCCAGCGGCACAGATGCGACTGCTGATGGACCCCCGTACTGATGATTATATAGACCTCTACGGCGATGCGCACATACGCGCGAACTTCTATAACAAAGGGCGCTTCCAAATGTACGGCACCTACCGCGTGGATCACGGCACCTATCGCCTCTCGCTACAGGATGTCATCCGCAAGGAGTTCCGCTTCCAGCAGGGCAGCACCCTTGTCTTCGGCGGCGACCCGATGAAGGGTAGTCTGAACCTGCAGGCCATCTACACCGTCCCCAGCGTCTCGCTCAACGACCTGGCCGTGGGCAATAACTTCTCCAGCGGCAATGTGCGCGTGAACTGCCTCATGAACATCGGCGGCACGGCCGGACAGCCGCAGGTGACCTTCGACTTCGACATTCCCAATGTCAACGAGGACGAGAAACAGATGGTACGCTCGCTCATCTCTACCGACGAGGAACGTAACTTGCAGGTCATCTACCTCCTCGGCATCGGACGTTTCTACACGCAGGACCTCGCTGCAGGGCAGAGCCAGACCAATGCTGCCATGACGAGCCTCCTCTCCTCTACCATCTCCGGACAACTCAACAACCTCCTCGGCACGATTATCGGCAACAGCAACTGGAACTTCGGAACAAGCCTCTCCACCGGCACTCAAGGCTGGAACGAGGTCGATGTCGAGGGTATGCTAAGCGGACGCCTCCTCAACAACCGCCTCCTCATCAACGGCACCTTCGGCTACCGCGACACTCCCATCGCCAACACCAACTTCATCGGCGACTTCGATGTCCAGTGGCTCCTCACCCCCAACGGCGGCATCAGCCTGAAAGCCTACAGCGAGACCAACGACCGCTACTTCACCAAGACGGCCCTCACCACCCAGGGCGTCGGCATCCAGGTGAAGAAAGACTTCAACACCCTCCGCGAGCTCTTCCGCTTCCGCCGACGCAAGCAATAAAGAATCTTAGGATTTATGCACTTGCCATGTCGGCTGCCTTCAACGTCAGCTCCTTGGCATCGGGCGCAGCGGCATCCACCTCTATGGTCTGCCCTGCCTGGATGTTGCCGTCGAGCAACAACTGACAGAAGGCATCCTCCACAGCTGTTTGGATGAGGCGCTTCAGCGGACGAGCTCCGAACTGCACGTCGTAGCCCTTCTCGGCCAGCCATGTGCGTGAAGCGTCCGTGAGTTCCAGCTCATAGCCCATTTCCCTGACGCGCTTCTGCAGCGGGCGCATCTCGATATCGACAATCTGATGGAGGCCTTCCTTCGTGAGCTGGTCGAAGAAGATGATGTCGTCGAGGCGGTTCAGGAACTCGGGCGAGAACTGCTTCTGCAGCGTTTTCTGGATGATGCTGCGTGCCAGCTCGCGGTTTTGTGTGTCGCCGCCACGCGTGAAGCCGATGCCTTGTCCGAACTCCTTCAGCTGACGCGTGCCGCTGTTGGAGGTCATGATGATGACGGTGTTACGGAAGTCCACGGTCGTGCCGTTGCCGTCGGTCATGCGACCTTCGTCCATCACCTGCAATAGGATGTTGAAGACATCGGAGTGCGCCTTCTCGATCTCGTCGAGCAGCACAATGCTGTAGGGCTTGCGGCGCACGCGGTCGGTGAGCTGTCCGCCCTCCTCATAGCCGACATAGCCCGGAGGCGCGCCAACCATACGGCTGACAGTGTGCTTCTCCATGTATTCGCTCATGTCGATGCGGATAAGGGCATCCTCGCTACCGAAAAGTTCTACGGCTAAGCGCTTGGTCAGGTAGGTCTTACCCACGCCCGTGGGGCCCAGGAACATAAACGTGCCGATGGGCTTGTTGGGGTCTTTGAGGCCAACGCGCGAGCGTTGAATGGCGCGCACCAGCTTATCTACGGCATCGTCCTGTCCCACGACCGAACCCTTCAGCGCATTGCCAAGGTTGCGGAGGCGTTCGTTCTCGCCCTCTCCCACTCGCTGCACGGGAATACCCGTCATCATCGACACGACCTCAGCAATCTGCTGCTCGTCGATCTGCTCGCGGACATCCCGCATCTGGTGATCCCAGTCTTTCTTCATCAGCGCCAGGCGCTCCTGCTCGTTGGCCAGCTGGTCGCGATACTCGGCCGCCAGCTCGAACTGCTGCTTGCTCACGGCTTCGTCCTTCAGGTCTTTCAGATGCTGGCAGAGTTCCTCCTTGCGGGTGATCTCCTCGCTCACGGGAATGTTGATGAGATGTATGCGCGAGCCGGCTTCGTCCATCGCGTCGATGGCCTTGTCGGGCAGACAGCGGTCACTCATATAGCGGTCGGTGAGCGTCACGCAGGCCCGTAGCGCCTCCGGCGTGTAGCGGACATTGTGGTGCTCCTCGTAGCGCTCCTTGATATGTTCCAGGATGGTGACGGTCTCCTCGATGGTCGTAGGCTCTACGAGCACCTTCTGGAAGCGACGCTCCAGGGCGCCGTCCTTCTCAATGCTCTTCTTGTACTCGTCGATGGTCGTAGCGCCGATGCACTGCACCTCACCACGCGCCAACGCAGGCTTCAGCATATTCGCGGCATCCATGGTGCCGGCAGCCGAACCCGCGCCGATGAGCGTGTGTATCTCGTCGATGAAGAGGATGATCTCCTTGTGGGACTGCAGCTCGTTGATGATGGCCTTCAGGCGCTCCTCGAACTGTCCGCGGTACTTCGTACCGGCCACGACACCTGCCAAATCAAGGACGATGACGCGCTTGTCATACAGCAGTCGCGCCACCTTACGCTGCACGATGCGCAGGGCCAGGCCCTCCACGATGGCACTCTTGCCCACGCCGGGCTGTCCGATAAGGATGGGATTGTTTTTCTTGCGGCGGCAGAGAATCTGTGCCACGCGCTCAATCTCGCGCTCACGACCCACGACGGGATCCAAGAGCCCTTCGGCTGCAGCACGTGTCAAGTCGGTGCCGAAGGTGTCGAGCGCAGGCGTGCCGTTCTCCTTGCCGCCCTTGCGGGTGGCGGTCTTCGTGGCACCCTGCTGACCGGGGCGACCGGTGTTGTGGAGGTCGTTGTCTTCCTCCTCGTCGTCCTCGTCCTCATCCGTGAAGCCGAAGCCTGCCTGCGGCGTGTCCTGCGTCTGCGTCAATGCATTCTTGACACGCGGGTAGTCGATATCCATGGCCTTGAGCATCCGCGTAGCGGGCTCCTCGATGGAGCGCAGCAGCGCCAGCAGTAGGTGCTCCGTGTCGGCCTGTGCAGCTTTCATGGCGCGCGCCTCCAGGAACATCAGTCGGAGAATGCGGTTGCAGTCATCGTTCAGCTCAGGCTGAAGAATGTCCGACGTACCCTTGGAGATGCGTTCCAGCTCAGCCTTGAACGCGCGGAAATCCACCCCCATCTGTCGCAGGATGGCCATCGCGGTGCAGTCCTCCTCGCGCATCATTCCCAGCATCAGGTGGGCCGGCACGACCGTATCGCAGCGGAGGCGATGCGCCTCCTCGCTGCTATAGGTCACAATCTTGGTTATGTTGGGTGATATCTCGTAATCCATGAATCCTCCTTCTCTTGTTCTTGAATGTGCGGGCAAAGATAGGCCTTTTCGTTGGGCCATGCAAATTTTTTACAATAATTCTACGCTGCGCTTCACGAAGCGGGTCAGTGCCTCGCCCGTGAGCAGACCGTTCTGTAGCAGTGCCAGGTCGATGAGCTGATGCACGCGTTCGTTGCCCTTGGCGTACTCGGCCAGCACCTCGCGGCGCTTGCCTTCCTGGGCTTCAATGTCAGCACGGCACTGTTCCATATCCTTGCGCTCGTCCTCGGTAATCTCGTCGTACTTCTTCTTGTCTTGCTCAGCCTGCAATACTGCCTTGCGGGCGTTGAGTCCGCGCAGCTCGGCCTCGATGGGCTTCAGGGCCTCCTCGGTGGCCTGTTCGCTCTGCTCCAGCACCTCCTTGATGAGGCGGTTGTCGGTGTTCAGCACCAAACTGTACATATCCGGCATCTCGCCATAGAAACCCATGCCCGGCTGTATGCGGGCCATGTCCTTCATGCGGCGCATATACTCGCTCTGGGTGATGACCACGGGCATCGCGTCCTCGCCCATCGGCTGCGTTTCGACATGGTACGTGGTCTTGTCAGTCTTCGGCAGCTGTGTCTCGAATACGGCTGACAGATTGGCAGAGCGCTCGGCTGACAATTCTTCACCCTTCGGCTCGTCCTTCTGAATCAGGCGGTCGATCACGTCGCTATCGACGCGCGTGAACGTGGTCTTCTCCAGCTTGCGCTCCAGCATCTGCACGAGCGGTGTATCCAGCTGGCCGTCCATGAGCAGGACATTGTAGCCCTTCGCGTGTGCGCTGTCAATATAGGTATAGTGTGCCTCGCGGTCGGCGGCATAGAGATACACGAGCTGACCGTCCTTGTTCGTCTGCGCGTCCTTGATGAGCGTCTGGTACTCCTCCAGCGTGTAGTACTTGCCCTCGGTGTCCTTGAGCAGGAAGAACGTCTTGGCCTTCTCGTAGAAGTCATCCTCGGTGAGCATACCGTAGGAAATGAATATCTTGATGTCATCCCACTTGGCCTCGAAGTCCTTGCGGTCGTTCTTGAAGAGCGAGCTCAGGCGGTCGGCCACCTTCTTGGTGATATAGCCGCTGATTTTCTTCACA
>Ga0310691_10005502_pt1 | contig 13837 bp, 9 predicted proteins | sample 176DNAGHGlowgp2_FD_203887 | JGI IMG/M metagenome (GOLD analysis project Ga0310691, IMG submission 203887) | Sheep rumen microbial communities from Palmerston North, Manawatu-Wanganui, New Zealand - 1766 DNA GHGlow gp2 (v2) (version 2) | ecosystem: Host-associated > Mammals > Digestive system >... | reverse complement strand
CGATGTTATAATGTGCTCCTATATGGATAAGCAGAAAGAGGCTGCCGATCATTACAAGCTTTATGATAACGGCACCTTGGCAAAGTACGACCGCAAGGGCTTTTCGGCGGATTCGATAATCATTGCAGAAAGTGCTGATGAGAACCAGACTTCCGCAGAGGGCGAGAAAAAGTTCCTGATACAGATAGAGCGCGGACGATATGTTGAAGACCCTGCGGGAAACTACCTGTGGGATTCTGCCGAAAAATGCGACCCGCAGAAGATAAGCACAGGCAAGACCTACCGCGCTTACTATAAAGTCTCGCACAACGGCGCATCGTACTATATCTGCTTTGATGAGTATTACAACTATGTTATCTACGAGGCATCGTATGCGCGCATACGCCTGAAGATAGGCAACGTCAGCGGCGAGTGCTATGTACAGAGCTTTGACGATTATACCGAGCTTAACCGAATGGTCAAGAGCTTTGGCAAGGCGCAGGCGACAACTACGCCCGATGCTAACGAAACGCTTGACTATATCCAGATAACCTTCGGGCTCAATTCGCCCGACCAGCAGGAGCTTACGATATCATCGGACGGCTGGTGCCTTGTTGACAATATCACCCACAACAATCAGCCGGATAACAAATACTTTGCGTGCTATGACAAGGATAGCTTTGTCAGCCTCGTTCAGTGGGTGGAACAGGTCCTTTCAAAAGAATATGTGCTGGAAAAATAAAACAGCTGTTAAAATGCAGGAGAATGACAGATCTCCTGCATTTTTTTGTGAAAACCGCGCTGTTTCGGTTGACAAGGGTATGCAGTTGTGATATAATATATTTACTTATGAAAGCTTTTCTGCATAATTTGAGCCGTGGTGCGAATACTCTTAACAAAGAGCGTAAAAAGGAGTGTTCGGCTATGTGTTTGCAGCAAGACGAAAACGAGCAGTGCATGAGTGAAAACGTGCAGGAGCAACAGCAGCAGATTATTGAGTTCGGAAGCGCTCTGCCCGTAAATGCAAAGCACAATATCCACTGCCTGAATATCATCGGGCAGGTCGAGGGGCACTATATACTGCCGCCGCAGAACAAAACTACAAAGTACGAGCATATCATACCTGCGCTGGTGGCTATCGAGCAGGACAGAACGGTTGAGGGGCTCGTGATTATCCTCAATACAGTCGGCGGCGATGTTGAGGCAGGACTTGCTATCGCAGAGCTTATCGCAAGTATGAAAACGCCAACGGTGTCGCTCGTGGTGGGCGGCGGTCATTCGATAGGCGTGCCGCTTGCAGTCAGCGCAAAAAGGTCGTTCATAGTGCCAAGTGCAACGATGACCATTCATCCGGTGCGTATGAACGGAACGGTCCTTGGCGTACCGCAGACGCTGTCATACTTTGAAAAAATGCAGGACAGGATAGTGCGGTTTGTGTGTTCAAACTCAAAAATGTCGGCGCACAGGTTCAAGCAGCTGATGCTTGCAAACGGGCAGCTGGTGAATGATGTGGGCTCGGTGATCGACGGCGAAACTGCGGTGAGAGAGGGTCTTATCGACAGGCTCGGCGGCTTGAGCGACGTTATACAGTGCCTTTATGATATGATCGAGAACGATTCGGAAAAAGAGGTGATAAGCGGTGTTTCACACGGTGATCGACCTCTATGATGTTTTCAGGACGGATCTTTTCGTTCAGGCTTTTCCAAAGCGAAAGCAGCTTTTCAGCACCGTTCCTGCGGACTATGTGAGCCGCAGCGGCTTTTATATATGACATAATTTAGGGGGACATGATATGAGTACAATAAGTGCTATTTTTCAGGCGATAATCCAGGGACTTACCGAGTTCCTGCCCGTGTCAAGCTCGGGACATCTTTCGCTGTATCAGCACTTTACAGGCAACAGCGGCGAGGGCGCGCTGTTCTTTTCGGCAGTTCTGCATTTAGGCACGCTGCTGGCGGTGTTCATCGCATTCAGACCCAGAATAATCAGGATGGTAAAAGAGTTTTTCTCGATGATAAGCGACATCGCACACAAGAAGTTCTCGCTGAAAAAGGCAAACGGCGACAGAAAAATGGTGGTAATGATAATCGTTTCAACTATGTGTCTGCTGCCTTTTGCGATATTCAAGGGCTGGTTCGAGTCGGTCGCAGAGGATTCGAGCATCTTTGCCGAGGGCATCTGCTTCCTCTACACAGCGGCAATACTGTATATGTCTACCAAGTGTATGAACGGCAGAAAGCAGGCGGTCAATATCACAGGACGTGATTCCGTGATCGTCGGTCTGTTCCAGGGCGTTGCGCTGCTGCCGGGCGTTTCAAGATCCGGCTCAACGATAAGCGCAGGACTTTTCTGCGGCTTTACGAGAGAGACCGCGGTCGAGTATTCGTTTATACTGGGCATACCCGCTATACTTGCAGGCTGCCTTTCAGAGCTGCTCAAAGCCATCAAGCAGCACGCAGCTATCGAGTGGGGCAACTGCCTGATAGGATTTGTTGTTGCGGCTGTGGTCGGCCTTGCGGCGATAAGGCTGATAAACTGGCTGGTAAAATCGGACAGATTCAAGATATTTGCTTACTATACCCTCGCAATCGGCGGCGTTGTACTTGTCATCGCAATAATCGAGGCGATAAGCGGAAAGGTAATATCATTCGCATAGATCTTGCTTTTATGAAAAAGTCTGGAAAGTGTATTTCAGACTTTTTTGTGACTTTTGAATGCAAATCACGGAAAGGAAAATGTGTTAGAAATGGCGGCGAAAAACAACGGCACAAGCTCTGCAAAAAAGAATACCGCTAAAAAAACCGCACCGGCAAAGTCTGCAAGCGGCGCTAAAAAGTCTGCGGGCAGGACTGCGGGCAAGAAGGCGCAGTCTGCGGCGGACGCCAAAAAGGCTGCAAGGGCAAAGGAAAACAGACGGCTGTGGTCGTACATACTGTTCTTTGTCGGCATTTTTGAGCTTTTTGCGACATACATAAAGGGTGACGGCCTGTGGAACAAGCTTTACTGCTTTAACCGCGGAATGTTCGGCATAAGCGTATTTCTCTTTGCGCCTATGCTTATTTATGTTGCGCTGATGATAGCATCTGATTACAACAAAAATACCGTCCTTGCCAAGCTGATAGAGGGAACGGTGCTTATGCTGCTGTTCAGCGGCGGCGCACAGATACTCCAGGTCGGCAGCGTGCAGGGCGCATCATTTTTGCGCAAGATAGAATGGCTGTACGACAGCGGCGTGAAGCTCAAAGGCGGCGGTGTCGCAAGTGCTGTGCTGGGCTGGCCGCTGCTTGCGGCGTTCAAGCGCGTGGGCGCGGCGATAATCATTATCCTTATGGCGTTTACGTTTATAATGATACTGACCGATATAACCCTGCCGCAGCTTTTCAGGGCAATAACCAAGCCTTTCAGAAGCGGATACAGGGCAGTCAGCGAGGACAGATACGAGCGCGCCGAAAGGGCAGCGCAGAGGCAGGAAAACTCCGGGCAGCAGCCTGAACAGATAAATAAAAAACAAAGACGCGGCGTGCAGCTTCCGCCCGTGCAGGAGCAAAAGCCTCACAGACGCTTTTTCAGAAAGGGCAAGCCCGATGCGCAGGTGGATTTTGCAAGGTATCTTGAGGAGGAAAAGAAAGAGCGCGAGCAGGAGTACATCACCGACCATAACGAGTTTGACTTTATGGACATAGATCCTGCCGAGCTCCCGAAGATAGAGCCAAATCAGACCGAGCAGGAGATACCGCAGCAAAAGCCTGTAAAGAAGAACAAGGAGCTTGAAAGGATAATCGCCAAGGCTGTCGCAAGGGCAGATAAGCCCGAGCAGGAGAGCAAGGAGGCAAAGACTGCGGAAAAGGCAGAAGAAAAAACCGAGCCGCCTGCCGAGGTACACGTTGAAAAAAGCGGTCAGACGACGCTTTTCGAGCAGGAGGAAAAGATACCTGCGTATGTTTATCCGCCTGTTGATATACTCAAATACGCAAAGAACAAGACCTCTGCGGAGGTAGTTCAGCAGGAGATAAACGAAAAGGCTGAAAAGCTCGTTTCCACGCTGGAAACCTATGCCGCTAAATCAAGGATAGTCAGCGTTTTCCACGGTCCATCGGTAACAAGATATGAGCTTGAACCCGCAGCAGGCGTAAGAGTAAACAAGATAACCGGACTTTCCGATGACATCGCACTCAACCTTGCTGCAACAAGCGTGCGTATCGCGCCTGTGCCGGGCAAGCCGTGCATCGGTGTCGAGGTGCCTAACGTAAACAGGGAAATGGTCTCGCTGCGCGAGCTTATCGACAGTGATGAGTACAGAAACTCCAAGGGCAAGCTGACATTTGCTGTCGGCAAGGACATTGAGGGAAATATCGTTATAGGCGATATCGCAAAAATGCCGCATCTGCTCGTTGCAGGTACTACGGGTTCAGGTAAGTCGGTGTTTACAAACTCTATCATTCTGAGCATACTGTATCACGCATCACCCGATGAGGTAAAGCTGATACTTATTGACCCTAAAAAAGTCGAGTTCCCGATATACAACAATATCCCGCACCTGCTTATCCCCGTTGTTACCGAGCCTTTGAAGGCGGCAGGAGCGCTGGGCTGGGCTCTTAACGAAACTATCAAGCGTTATAACAGGCTTGAGGCTAACCATGTCAAGAGCCTGCACGAATATAACTCGCTTATCCGCAGCGAGCGCAAAAAGCCCGAGGGCGAGCGCAACGAGGAGATCGCAAAGCTCGATATCCTGCCGCAGATAGTCATCGTTATAGACGAGTTTGCGGATCTGATGATGGCGGCAAAAAGCGAGGTAGAGGACACCGTGTGCCGTATCGCGCAGATAGCGCGTGCAGCGGGCATACATATGATAATCGCTACGCAGTCACCGAGAAAGGACGTTATCACGGGACTTATCAAGTCAAATATCCCGTCAAGAGTTGCGCTGAGCGTTTCAAGTATCATGGACTCGCGAGTTATTTTTGACTACGGCGGCGCGGAAAAGCTGCTGGGCAACGGTGATCTGCTGTACAAGCCCGTGGGAATGAAAAATCCTATGCGTATACAAAGCGGCTTTGCTTCGACAAAGGAGATAAACGAGGTAGTTGAGTTCCTCAAGAGCGAGCATCCGACGCAGTACAGCGAGGAGGTAATGCACGGCGTTGAGGAGAATATACCGCAGCCAAAGGGCGGCTCGGGTGATGATGCGGGCAGCGGCGCTGATGTTGTTGTCAATGCAGATGATGATCTGATAGATCAGGCTATCTCTATTATCGTGCAGACAGGACAGGCATCGACCTCGTTTTTGCAAAGAAAGCTCAAGCTTGGTTTTGCAAGGGCTGCAAGAATAATGGACGAGATTGAAGAAATGGGCGTTATCGGTCCGCAGGAAGGCTCAAAGCCGCGCCCTGTGCTGATAAGTCAGCAGGAATGGATCGAAATGAAAGCGAGAAGATAAACTGCAAACGAAAGGGGAGTGAGAGCTATGCAGCAAAACAGAAATAAGCTTGGCGGCGGTTCTCACAAGCCCGAAAGCAGCGGAAGCGGCAGTACGCAGCTTATACTTATCGGCGTGGGACTGATAGTGCTTGCGCTGCTGATATTTGGCGCACTATTTCTGTTTGGCAGGGGCGGCGACAGCAGCTCGAAGCCCGAAAGTACATCAAGCGGCGAAAGCACGGCTGAAAGCAGCTCACAGGGCACAACGCAGACCAAAGCGAGCGAGGGCACAAGCTCACAGGCGCAGACGCAAAAGGCTGTAACGACAAGCGCGCAGGAGCAGGACTCTTCGCAGAGCGCAAAGCCCGAAGCTGACGCGCAGATGCAGGTGCATTTTATCGACGTTGGACAGGGCGACTGTACGCTGATAACCTGCGGCGGCGAGGCTATGCTCGTTGACAGCGGAGAGCGCGATGACGGCGATACGGTCATAAACTACATCAAAAAGCTGGGCGTGAAGAGCTTTAAATACATCATCGTCACGCACCCGCATACAGACCATATGGGCGAGATGCCCGATATCCTAAAGGCATTCAAAACGCAGTATTTCATTATGCCGAAGGTACCCGACAGTATGGTGCCGACGATCATGCGCTACGAAAAAATGCTCAAGCAGGTCAAGGCGCAGGGGCTTTCTGTCACCTGGTCAAGCGATGCGAGCTATAAGCTGGGCAGCGCCGAGGTCAGAACGTTTACGCCCAAACAGCAGCAGGAGGATCTCAATAACTACTCAACGCTTGTCAAGGTCACCTGCGCGGGCAGATCGGTGCTTATCACGGGCGACTGTGAGACAGCGGAGGAAAAGGATATCATGTCGCAGAAGTTCGATCTTAGATCGGATATTCTCAAGATCGCGCACCACGGAAGCTACGCGGCATCTTCCTATGAGTTCCTTGAAACCGTCGTGCCCGAGTATGCCGTGATATCCTGCGGAAAGGATAATGACTACGGTCATCCGCACGATTCTGCGATGAAACGCATACGCAAGAAAGTGAAAAACATCTACATAACCAAGGATAACGGAACAGTCGTTTTTGACTGCTCGGCAAGCGGTATCAAGGTCAAAGCGCAGAGGTGACAGCGGCTTATGGGTTTTGAAATGACTGTTGACAGGATAGAAAAAACGCAGAAAGGATACGTCATAATCGGCGAGCGCGGCGAAGATGCTGTCAGTATAAAAGTCAGCAGGCTTTGCGGCGTTAAAGAGGGAGATGTTATCCTGGTGAACAAGGCACGCATAAGAGTGCTTGAAGATAAAACACGGCAAAGACGCGAACATATCATAAAATTGCAGCAGGAATTGTCTGATTAAAGGAGTGCACGCGGTATGAACAAGGACTTGTTTTCACTAATAGGCGAAAAGCTCCCGTCATTTTCAAAGGGACACAAGCTTATCGCAAATTATATCCTTGCCCACTACGACAAGGCGGCGTTTATGACGGCGCAGAAGCTGGGCAGGACGGTCGGCGTGAGCGAATCTACGGTCGTGAGGTTTGCCTCGATGCTCGGCTATGACGGCTATCCCGCACTGCAGAAAGCTTTGCAGGAAATGATGCGTTCAAGGCTTACGGCGGTGCAGCGTATAGAGGTCACAAGCGACCAGATGAACGGCGAGGACGTGCTTGAAAGGGTACTCAACCAGGATATCGACAGGATACGCCGCACGCTCGAAGAAACGAGCAAGCAGGATTTCAAAAGCGCGGTCGACCGCATAACCGAGGCTAATACCATATACATAGTCGGCACAAGAAGCTCGGCATCGTTAGCTGCGTTCCTTGGCTACTATCTGTCGCTTATCTTTCCGCGCGTAAAGCTCGTGCCGTCTACTACGACCTCGGAGCTTTTTGAAAGAATAATGCACATTGATGAAAAAGACCTTATGATAGGCATTTCCTTCCCAAGATACTCAAAGCAGACGGTCAAGGCGCTTGACTTTGCAAAGCACAACGGCGCAAAGGTCGTGGCGATAACCGATTCTGCAAGCTCGCCAATAGCAAAGTATGCGGACAGCCTTTTGCTTGCGCGCAGCGATATGGCATCCTTTGTCGATTCGCTCGTAGCGCCTTTGAGCCTTATCAATGCGCTCGTAGTCGCAGTTTCGATAAAGAACCGCGACATCGTTTCGGAAACCTTTGAAAGACTTGAACGTGTCTGGGACGAGTATGACGTTTACACCAAAAGCGGAGAGGACAATCAATGATGCGGGACTGCGTTATCATCGGCGGCGGTGCAGCAGGGCTTATGTGTGCGGTGCAGACTGCGCGGCGCGGCAAAAGTGTCACGCTGATAGAGCATATGGACGGCTGCGGAAGAAAGCTTGCGATAACGGGCAAGGGCAGATGCAATGTCACCAATAACTGCGATGTTGAAACGGTGCTTGCCAATATACCGCGCAATCCGCGGTTTATGTACTCGGCTCTCAACGGTTTTTCGCCCGATGATACTATGGCTTTTTTCGAGAGCCTTGGCGTAAAGCTGAAAACAGAGCGCGGCAACAGGGTCTTTCCGCAGAGCGATGATGCAAAGGAGATAGTATCCGCGCTTGTTAAAGCCGCAAAAGAGGCGGGCGTGGATATCGTCTATGACGAGGCGCGCTCTCTTATCACGCAGGACGGTGCCGTAAAGGGCGTTAAGACCGCACAGGGCGAATACCCTGCACGCTGCGTTGTTGTCGCATCTGGCGGCAGGTCATATCCCAAAACAGGCTCAACGGGTGACGGGTACAGGTTTGCAAAGCAGGTCGGACACACCGTTACGGCGATAACACCGTCGCTTTGCCCCGTGGTAACCGTGCATAGCGAGGAATGTGCATCGGCAATGGGGCTCTCGCTGAAGAACTGCACCCTTTCGCTTTTTGAGCAGGGCAGGAAAAAGCCTGTGTACAGCGAGCTTGGCGAAATGCTTTTCACGCATTTCGGGCTTTCGGGACCGCTGGTGCTTTCGGCAAGTGCGCATATATCACAGCCTGAAAAGAAAAGCTACCGCTTCGAGATAGATCTGAAGCCCGCACTGAGCGATGATCAGCTTGATGAACGTATATTGCGCGATTTTGCACAGTTTGAGAACAGAGAGTTCCAAAACAGCCTTGTAAAGCTGCTGCCTGCAAAGATCATACCGATGATCGTAAAGCGCAGCGGTATAGACCCCTCAAAGCGCGTAAACCAGATAACAAAAGAGGAAAGGCAGGCGCTTGTGCGTGCCGTGAAACACCTTGATCACACGTTTTTGCGCTTTCGCCCGATCGACGAGGCGATAGTCACACGCGGCGGAGTAAAGGTGAGCGAGATAGACCCGAAAACTATGCAGTCAAAGCTTTGCTCGGGGCTGTACTTTATCGGCGAGGTGCTTGACGTTGACGCCTACACAGGCGGCTTCAATCTTCAGATAGCGTTCTCAACAGCGCATAGCTGCGCAGTCCACATAGCTTGTGAAAATACCTGAAAGGAATGAAAAATCATGAAAATAAATGTTGCACTTGACGGACCTTCGGGCGCAGGAAAATCCACGATAGCAAAGGCGGTCGCTAAAAAGCTGGAGTATGTTTATGTAGATACGGGCGCGCTTTACCGCACTATCGCGTACTATGTCATCTCCTGCGGGATCGACGTAAAGGACGAGGCTGCGGTAGTTTCCTGCCTTGACAAGATAAAGATCGAGCTGAAATACATCGGCGGCGCGCAGCACGTTATGCTCGGCACAGAGGACGTTTCGGACAAGATAAGAACGCCCGAGATCTCAATGGGTGCCTCGGCTGTTTCGGCTATACCCAAGGTGAGAGAGTTCCTGTTCGGATTGCAGCAGGATATCGCAAAGCACAACAACATCATTATGGACGGGCGCGATATCGGTACCGTTGTGCTGCCCAACGCGCAGGTGAAGATATTCCTCACCGCAGCGGCGGAGGAAAGAGCGAACAGGCGCTTTAAAGAGCTTCAGGAAAAGGGCGACCCGTCTACCTACGAGCAGGTGCTTGAGGATATAAAGCAGCGCGATTACAACGATACCCACAGGGAGATCGCACCGCTGAAAAAGGCGGACGATGCAATTGAGGTCGATTCGACCAATATGACGCTTGATGAGGTCATCAGCACTATCGTAAAGATCATCGAGGATAAGACCGCAGGCGAGGGCGGCGGCGATGACGGCGAAAAGAAAGTGTCTGTGCGTGCATCACGCGAGCTTATGCCAGTGCGCCCGATAAGCAAAAAGAAAAAACTGACGTTTATAAAGCTGTTTTTCTATAACATCCTGCGCTACATAACTATCTTTGTCTACCACTGCTACTATAACATCAAGTGGGAGGGCAAGGAGAATGTCCCCAAGGACGGCGGAAATATTTTTGCCTCCAACCACCGCAGCTATCAGGACCCTGTGTTCACAGCGCTCGGAGCAAGAGTGCCTATATCGTATATGGCAAAAGAGGAGCTTTTTCACAAAAACGTCTTTTTCACGGGACTTATCAAACTGTTCGGCGCTTTCCCCGTTGTAAGAGGCAAGGGCGATATGCAGGTCATCGACACCTCTATCGAAAAGCTTGAAAAGGGCAGAAATCTGGAGATATTCCCCGAGGGTACACGCTCTAAGGACGGAAAGGTAGGCAAGGGCAAAACAGGCGTTGCACTTATCGCCGCCGTTGCGCAGACTAAAGTCATCCCCGTGGGGATAAACTTTGAGGGCGAAAAGCTTAAATTCAGAAGCAAGGTAGTTGTCAGATACGGCAAGCCCATTATTCCCTCTGAAATAGGAGTAACAGGCACAACTGCCAAGGATTTGAAAAAAATCAAGAACGAGATAATGAAAGGCATAACTGAACTGGTGCATTAAATGTTAACAAAATGTAAAATTTCTGTCGCAGCTACCGCAGGTTTCTGTTTTGGTGTAGACAATGCCGTAAAAATAGTGTATAATGAGTTGGATAACCGAAATAATGTCGTGACGCTTGGTCCGATAATCCATAACGCTGATGTTGTGCAGGATCTTCGTTCCAAAGGTGCTGTTCCTGTTGAACTTGACGAGGTGCAAAAGGGGCAGACGGTCATCATAAGATCACACGGTGTAGGGCTTGATGTGTATGAAAAGCTCAAAGCTGCGGGCGCAAGGATAGTCGATGCTACCTGTCCTTTCGTCGCAAGGATCCACAAGATCGCCTATGAACGCTCGCTTGAGGGCTGTACGGTGCTTGTCGCGGGTGATGAAAAGCACCCCGAGGTCATCGGTATAAGGGCGCATTGTCAGGGCGAAAGCTTTGCATTTACATCACCTTGTGAGCTTGAGCAGCTTGTGCAAAAGCACTCGCTTGCCGAAAAAAAGGTCGCCGTGCTTGCACAAACGACCTTTAACAAGGCTATCTGGGACGAGTGCAGCGCGCTTGCAAAAAAGCTTTTGCCGCATGCACAGATCTTTGATACCATATGCAGCGCTACGGGCGAACGTCAGCGCGAGGTCGAAAAGCTTGCAAAGGGTTCTGACCTGATGGTGATAGTCGGCGGCGCGCACAGCTCAAATACCCGTAAGCTTTACGACATTGCAAGCAAATTCTGCAAAAGCGTTCATATCGAGAATGCACAGCAGCTGCGCGAAATGAATATTGACTTTTCGCGCGTGAGATCCGCAGGGATTTCGGCAGGTGCATCAACACCTGCTTATATAATCAAGGAGGTAGAACAAACCATGAGTGAACTTATTAATGTTGATGAGGATTTTAACTGGGAAGAGGAGATGGAAAAATCTCTGAAGCCAATACATATCGGAAAGAGAGTAACAGGTACTGTTTTGTCTGTAAACAACACAGAAGTGTATGTTGACCTTGGCACAAAGCAGCAGGGCGTTATACCCGCAGGCGAGCTGACAAATGATCCGTCACTCAAGCCTGAGGACGTAGTTAAGGTCGGCGACGAGCTTGATCTTATCGTTCTCAAGACAAACGATCAGGACGGCGTTGTTACGCTTTCAAAGAAGAAGGTCGATGCTGCTGCGGGCTTTGAGAAGATCGTTGCTGCAAAGGAAGCAGACGAGATACTCACAGGCGTTGTAAAGAGCGTCATCAAGGGCGGCGTGCTTGTTAACTGCAACGGCGTGAGCGTGTTCGTTCCTGCATCACAGGCTGCTCCTAAGAGAGATTTTGATCTGAACGAGCTTGTTAATAAGGAAGTTAACTTCAAGATCCTTGAAGTCAACGAGGGCAGACAGAGAGCTGTCGGCTCGATAAGAATAGTTGCAAGAGAGCAGAGAGCTGCTGCTCAGACCAAGTTCTTTGAGAACACACAGCCCGGCGAAGAGGTTGAGGGTGTTGTTAAGTCTATCACAGACTACGGCGTATTTGTTGACCTTGGCGGAGTTGACGGTCTTGTAAGAAGAGTTGATCTGTCATGGAACAGAGATAAGAAGCCTTCTGACATCGTTTCTGTCGGCGATAAGATCACTGTAAGGATCAAGGATATCGACACCGAAACAAAGAAGATCTCACTTGTTTATAAGAAGGATTCGGAGAATCCTTGGGAGATATTCAAGGCTAACTACGAGGTCGGTCAGACTGTAAATGCAAAGATCGTTTCCATCACATCATTCGGTGCGTTTGCACAGATAATAGATGGTATCGACGGACTTATCCATATTTCTCAGATCGCTAATAAGAGAGTTGACAATGTGGCTGACGTTCTTACCGTAGGTCAGGAGGTCGAGTGCAAGATCACCGAGATCGACCTTGATAAAAAGCGTATCAGCCTGTCGATCAGAGCGCTCCTGCCTGAGGAAGAGTTTGACGATGCTGCTGATGAAACTATCGAAGAGGCTCCCGAGGCTGAGGAAACTGCCGAGGAAACAACTGACGCAGAGTAATTGCAAATATTGCGGGGGCGAGATCTCGTCCCCGATTTTCATTGAAAAAGTCAGATAAAATCAATGGCTGTTATGGTGAAAGAATTGTCTTAAATGACAAAATAATATGGGAAAGATGAAAAAAAGCTTAACTTTTTCACGGTTTTGTGGTATTATATTACCGGCATAACTAATGAAATATCACAGGAAAGGCTGTTTTATGGAAGATAAAAAGAGAGTTGTTCCCGACAGAAGAAAGGGCAAAAGAAAAAAGAAAAAAGCTAATACGGCTCTCGGGGTAGTATCCAAGGTTTTGAAAACCGTCGGAACGGTCGTTTTGTCGGTTTTCCTTATTGTGATAATCACATCCTGCATTTTTGCAACGGTGCTGACTATTTATGTGCTCAATTTTGCTGATACCACCTCGACGGTGAGCCTTGAGCGTGTTGCGGAGAGCAACATCTCAAGATTCGTTTATAACAATCCGAATTATGACGAAAAGGACCCGAACTCAAAGGAGTATGAGCTGTACTACGCTATAAGAAACACAAGCAAGCACGTTCTGTGGGTCGATATCGAGAATATCCCGCAGTATACGCAGGACTGCTTTGTTTACAGCGAGGACGAGAGATTCTACGAGCATGACGGCGTTGACTTCAAGCGTACTATCGGTGCGTTCGTCAACATCTTCCTGCCTATCTATCCTGGACGGCAGGGCGGTTCGACTATCACCCAGCAGACGATAAAGAACGTCACGGGCGATGAGGCGCGAGACGGTATCAAGGGTATCGAAAGAAAGATACGAGAGATCTTCAGGACTATCAACGTCGAAAAGGTAAACCGAAAGGAAGATATCCTTCAGTGCTACCTCAATGTTATCCCGCTGGGAACGTATAAGTACGATATTATCGGCGTTCAGGCGGCGGCAAACTACTATTTCGGAAAAGATGTAAAGGATCTGTCTTTGGCAGAATCCGCATCGCTGGCGGCTATGACTACTGCCCCTGCGGCTTACAATCCGATAGAGGATCCCAAGGAAAACTTTATCAGACGTAAGATCTGTCTGAACAAGCTGCTTGAAAATGGCGCTATCTCCGATGAAGAGTACGATCAGGCGCTGAATGAAAAGCTTAAACTGGTCGGTAATTTCGACTATTCAAGTGCATCTGTTTACGATGACGAGTCCAGAGATTTCGGAGCATCCGATTACTTTATGGACGAAGCCTGGTCAGAGGCAGAGCAGAGAATTGCCGAATATTACGGCGTGTCGGTAGAGGACGCAAGTGCAAAGCTCGCCGACGGCGGATTTACCGTCTACACAACGGTAGATATGAATATGCAGAAAAAGCTTGAGGCTAATATGCAAAATCCTGCAAATTTCCTCAACTATCAGATCCAAAGCGATACCATCCTTTCTGCTGCGATCGCGCTTGACTACACCGGCTGCGTGAAAGCCGTGGTCGGCGGACGAGGCAAAAAGGAACAGTCAAGGACCTTTAATATCGCAACAGACGGTATGCGTTCACCGGGTTCTACTATCAAGCCTATCGCATCTTACGCA
>Ga0310691_10005500_pt1 | contig 13839 bp, 10 predicted proteins | sample 176DNAGHGlowgp2_FD_203887 | JGI IMG/M metagenome (GOLD analysis project Ga0310691, IMG submission 203887) | Sheep rumen microbial communities from Palmerston North, Manawatu-Wanganui, New Zealand - 1766 DNA GHGlow gp2 (v2) (version 2) | ecosystem: Host-associated > Mammals > Digestive system >... | reverse complement strand
CCATGATATCGATGATGACACCTATCGCTACGATGTTGAGTTTGGCGATGATTCGCTCGGCTCGATTTCGGGCTTCCTGGGCAACTTCGCTGTGATGATGCGTGCCTACACGTATATCCTGACCCTCGGTCACGAGAATGTCAAGATGGTGGGCCCGCTGGCTACACTCAACGCCAACTACATCAAGGAGTCGCTCAAGGATGTGTATGAGTTGCCACTCGAGGGCGTGTGCAAGCACGAGTTTGTGTTTGACGGCCTGAAGGACAAGTCGACCGGTGTGACCACACTTGACGTGGCTAAGCGACTGCTGGACTATGGTTTCCATGCTCCTACGATCTACTTCCCGCTGTTGTTCCACGAGGCTCTAATGATCGAGCCTTGCGAAACCGAGAGCAAGGAGACACTCGATGCCTTCATCGAGGTGATGCGCAAGATTGCCAAGGAAGCCAAGGAGCAGCCCGAGATGGTGAAGTCGGCTCCGCACAACACTCCTGTGCGCCGTCTGGACGACACCCAGGCCGCTCTCAAGCCCATTGTAACGTATGCCGAATTGGCCAATTGAGAATTAGTAATCTAGGAAAGACTCGGAATTCTCGGAGAACTCTGAGAACTCCGAGTTTTCATTGACGAGTTACGAGTTACAAGTTACGAGTTACGAGTGACAAGTGACAAGTTACGAGTTACGAGTTACGAGTTACGAGTTACAAGTGACGAGTGAGGAGTTGCTACTACTGTTACTCCATCACTACTAGAAAAAGTAGAACTACTTTAGAAAGTAAAACAACAAAACAGATATGACATTTGACCTTATTATAATAGGTGCAGGCCCAGGTGGATATGAAATGGCTGCATCGGCCGCCCAGAAGGGACTGACCTTGGGCATCGTCGAGCGCGACCAGATGGGTGGTACCTGTCTGAATCGTGGCTGCATTCCCACCAAGGCACTGTGCCGCAATGCCGAGGTGCTGGGCAACCTGAAGGAGGCCGCCGTGTGGGGCATCCAGGCCGAAGGTTTCACCTTTGACTTCGGTGCTGCCATGGCTCGCAAGGACGAGGTGGTGACCCAACTGCGTGATGGCGTGAAGATGCTGATGCAGTCGCCCGGCATCACCGCCATCGAGGGCGAGGCCCGCTTTGTCGACGCTCACACCATCGAGGTCGGCGGCGAGAAACACGATGCCCGCAACATCGTCATCGCCACGGGCAGCGCACCCAAGGGGCTCCCCATCCCGGGTGCTGAACTGGCCATGACCAGCGATGACATCCTGTGCATGACCCAATTGCCCAAGAGCCTGTGCATCGTGGGCGGCGGTGTCATCGGCATGGAGTTTGCCGCCATCTTTAACACCTATGGTGTCGAGGTTACCGTCGTCGAATTCTGCAAGGAAATATTGCCACCATTTGACAAAGACATCGCTAAACGCTTGAAGCAGACGCTGAGCAAGCGTGGCATCAAGGTCATCACTCAGGCTGCTGTCAAGGCCATCGCCCAGTGCAACGAGGGCTTACAGGTGAGTTACGACCTCAAGGGCAAGGAGCAGAGCCTCGTTGCCGAGCGCGTGCTCATGTCGGTGGGCCGCCAGCCCGTACTTCCGCAGGGTCTGGACACCATCGGCGTGACCGTGGGCCGTCGTGGTATCGAGGTCAATGACCAGATGCAGACCAACATTGAGGGTGTGTATGCCATTGGCGATGTGAATGGCCGCATGATGCTGGCGCATGCCGCCAGCGCACAGGGCGAGGTGGCGCTGGCTGCCATCTTGGGCAAGCCTTGTGAAATCAAACTGGACATTGTGCCTAGCGCCGTGTTCACCGTGCCCGAGTTGTCGATGGTGGGCTTGACCGAGGAGCAGTGCGCCGAGCGTGGCATGGAGGTTGTTGTGAAGAAATCCTTCTTCCGCAGCAACGGCAAGGCCGTGTCGATGGCCGAGACCGATGGTCTGATCAAGATGATCATCGACGCACAGACTCGCCAGATTGTGGGTTGCCACATCTGCGGTGCACATGCTGCCGACCTCATCCAGGAGGTAGTGATGGCAATGAACGCAGGCTGCCCCGTCGACCGTCTGGCCGATAGCATCCACGGCCACCCCACCCTGACCGAGGTGGTGATGACCGCCGCCAAGCAATTCTGAATCAATCAGACATCCCTGCAATAGAACGGCTGGATTTATTGTCCAGCCGTTTTTTACCCGAAATGCTTGTATAATCCAATGTTTTGCGGTATTTTTGTTGGGTTAAACTCAAATCATCACGACTATGAAACGTCTCATCGCATATCTCATCGTGCTCTGTGCCACAGTCGGCACACAAGCAGCCCCATCCAAGAATTACTATGCCTCACTGATGGGGAAGACCGGACAAGAACTAAAGACTGCTGTGCATGACCTAACAGTCAACCACACAGTGCTGAGTTACAACAACTTGTGGTATTACTACTACGACACCGACTATGTGCCCGGCAACCGCAACCAGGTGTGGGACATGTATAGCAACAACACCTACTACTTCGGCACACGTGGCAATGCCGTGAGCGGCATGAACAAGGAGCACTCGTTTCCCAAGAGTTGGTGGGGCGGCTCGAAGAATGATGCCTACAGCGACTTGCACCACTTGATTCCAACCGATGCCAACGCCAATAGTGCTAGGTCGAACTGGCCCTTCGGCGAGGTGGCCAGCAGCGACTGGGACAATGGCCTGTCAAAGCGCGGCACTCCGCGCAGTGGTCAAGGCGGCGGCGCAAGTCGTGTGTTTGAGCCTGCCGATGAATACAAGGGTGACTTTGCCCGCATCTACTTCTACATGGTGTCGTGCTACCAAGACCTGAACTGGAAGACGACCTATATGCTCACCAACAGCGACTGGCGCAGCCTGAACCAGTGGTCGATTGACCTGCTGCTCAAGTGGGCACGCGAGGACCCTGTGAGCGAGAAGGAGCAAAACCGCAACGACGCCATCGAGCGTTATCAGAACAATCGCAACCCCTTTGTTGACAATCCCGACCTGATGGAATACATCTGGGGCAACAAGGTGGGCACGGCATTCGGTGAGGATGGGCCAATTGACCCTGATCCCGACCCTGACCCTGATCCCACCGATGTGGCGACACTCATCTCGCCGACACAAGGCACGGTGCTGGAGTTTGGCGAAGTGGCTCTGGGCGACAGTGCCACACTCACACTCTACGTGCGCGGCGAGAAGTTCAGCCAACCCTTGAGCCTCAAGTGCTATCTCAACAATTATCAGATGTTCAGTCTGTCAACCACCAGCATCGACACAGCCTCGCTCAACAGTCTGGGTGGCTATCCACTACAAGTGACCTACAAACCCACCGCGCTGGGCGAGCATAAGGCCAAGATCCTGTTCAGTGGTGGCGGAATGACCAGTTCGGTGGGCATCCAGTTGCGTGCCACTTGTGTCGAGTCGGCATCGCATGACCTCCTGGGTGACATCAATGGTGACGGCATTGTGGATATCATGGATGTCAACATCATCATCAACATCATGCTGGGCAAGACTGATGCAGCCCTGTATGACGGTTGCGACATCAACGATGACGGCAATGTCGATGTGAGCGATGTCAACTCGGTCATCAACTTGATGCTGGGCAAATGACAGTGGATCCCTTCAGCGAGATTCACATTTGACTTTATCAATGTTCAAGATGAGGTTGTAGCGTAATATGAAGATATATAAAGGACATCTGTTGTTCACCCCTACACGCAATGAGTTCCGGGTGATAGAGAATGGCTATGTGGCAGTGAGTGACGGTCGCATCGTGGGTGTGTCATCGCAACTGAACCACTTAGACTGCACCAATGCCGAGTTGATCGACTTGGGCGACCGCCTGGTGATTCCTGCAATGTGCGACATGCATGTGCATGCTCCACAATACCGCAACCAGGGTGTATGCATGGACTATGAGTTGCTGACGTGGCTCAACACCTATACCTTCCCAGAGGAAGAAAAATTTGCTGACACCACCTACGCCGAGCGCATCTATCGCCGCTTTGTGCACGCGTTGTGGCGCATGGGCACGATGCGCGCAGCGGTGTTTGCCACTATTCACGGTGACAGTACGCGCATCTTGATGCGCCTATTTCAAGAGGCAGGCATGGGCGCACTGGTGGGCAAGGTCGACATGGATCGCAACTGCCCCGATGCATTGTGCGAGACGGTGGACGAGGCCATTATAGCCAACGAGGCACTCATAGCCGAGTATAGCGCCCCCAATGCACTGGTTCGCCCCATCATCACACCGCGCTTCGTTCCATCGTGCACACCGGCCATGCTGCATGCATGTGGGCAATTGGCCCAAAGGCACAATCTGCCTGTGCAGTCACACTTGTCAGAGAATCGTGACGAGATTGCATTGGTGCGTAAACTGGAACCAACGAGCACCTGCTATGGTGATGCCTACAACCGATATGGCCTGTTCGGTCAGACCCCAACACTGATGGCTCACTGTGTCTACTCGACCGACGAGGAGATTGAACTCATGCGACAGGGCGGCGTGATGGCTGTGCATTGCCCCACATCGAACCTTAACATCGCCTCGGGCATGTCGCCGGTGCGCACCTTGCTCGACCGCGGCGTGAGGGTGTCACTTGGCAGCGACATCAGTGGCGGTCATGACTTGAGCATGTTCCGCGTAATGGTCTATGCCCTGCAAGTGAGCAAACTGGCCAGTGTCACCCTTGGTGTGAAGCCACAACTGACGCTGCCCGAAGTCTTCTGGTGCGCCACCAAGTCGGCTGGCAGTTTCTTTGGGCGCGTGGGCAGTTTTGAGCCTGGCTATGAGTTTGATGCACTGGTCATCGACGACAGCGATCTCAACTTTGATCACTACACACTGTTGCAACGGCTGGAGCGTTTCATCTATCTGGGCGATGACCGCCACATCGTGCACCGCTATTGTCGCGGAATGGAGGTCCCCGAGCCGAAACTATCTCATGATGAGTAGTTTCTAGCACACAATCATCATGCGCTGAACAATCATGACTCCTGCCGAAATGGATGATTTCATCTGATTGGCACGAGAATTGCACGGGACGTGTTGTCCAGATAATATGCTAGAAGTTATGATCGAATACCTGAGTGGCCCCGTGGTGGGAGCCGTGATTGGATACATCACTAACGACATCGCCATACGCATGTTGTTCCGTCCTCGCCAACCGAAGTACATCTTCGGGTGGCACGTGCCGTTCACGCCCGGAATAATTCCCAAGGAGAAGAACCGCATTGCCGGAGCCATTGGCAACAGCATCAGCGAGAACCTGATGAATCGCGAGGTCTTGGAGCGCACATTGCTCAGCGACGACATGATTGCCAAGATCAGACAAGCCGTCGATGACTTTGCCAATGCCCAGATGCACAATGACGAGACGGTGGAGCAATTTGCCCTCCACTACCTCACCGACAGCGAGGTCGAAGCCTTGCGCAACAATGCTACCACCGAGGTGAGCAAACTCATCACCCTGAAGTTGCAGGACAGTGCCGTGGGAGCAGGCATCGCTCATGCCGCCACCCAGCATGTCCTGGAAAAGACACACCACAGCATGGCCGGCCGTCTGGGTGCCGACAAACTGGTGGGGGCATTATCCACACCGGTCGAGAAGCTTCTGGCCAAGCACATCAACGAGGTGTTGCGCAGCCAATCGGGCGACATGGTGTCCCGGCTTGTCAAAGACGAGGGTGATAAACTGCTGGGCATGCCCATGCGGCAACTCATGGCCGGGCATGAGGAGCAAGTCGAGCAGGCCAAGGACGGCATCGTCAGTGTCTACCGCACCGTCATCACCGAGCGGTTGCCACGCATCCTCGAGGCCATCGACATCAGCGCCATCGTTGAGCAACGCATCTGCGAGATGGACATGGAGGAAGCCGAGGGCATCATCATGCAGGTGATGCACAAGGAGTTGCGCGCCATCGTGTGGCTCGGTGCCCTGCTGGGCTGCATCATGGGCACCGTGATGACCGTCCTCAATCTTAATTGAGAATTGAGAATTGTGAATTGAGAATTGAGAATTAAAGCATGCGCTGGTCGGGTGACCAGCGCATGCTGTTTGGTTAAGAATGTGGTAGGGGCATCAGCAGTCCAAGTCGTCGCGTATGGCACGGTAACTGCTCCACACAGCCTTAAGTTCGGTGTCATTAGCGATGGTCTCGGCCAGCGCGTCAAATTTGGCTCTCGAGGCCTTTGAGCCACGCGACAGTGTGGCAGCCTCGACCAGACGAGCAGTCTTGTAGCCACTCTGGAATGGAACACTCACCCCATTGGTCATGCGCGACAACTCTTTGTACCACGGTTCGTCGGTGATGGTGACCGTGTCAATCTTAATCTGCATGCTTGCTGCCTTCTCAGCCTCCTTGCGCCAGTCAATCTGGTTGTCCACCACACGATCCTGATAGGTGTAGCCTAGCGGGTGTGGCGCAGCATCGGAGATGAGCAGGATGACCCGGGTTGCATCATCGCGCCATGGTGTCTCGTCGACAATCTTCTTGATGACCAACTCGTAGAACTCATCGCCGTCGCCTCCGCTGGTGTCGCGTGAGTTGCGCACAAACTTGATGATGTCGTTCTCGTTGTCGGTGGGCATGAGGCACTGGTAGGCATCGCCAAAGTCAGTGGCACTCTTCATGTCGCAATAGTCGCCAAAGGCCACAATGCCCAGACGCAGATTGTCATTGTCCTTGAACAGGCGAGGCACCAACTCGGCGACCTCCTTGCGAACGGCTTCGATATACATCGCCATCGAACCAGTGGTATCAAAAGCGATGACCATGTCTAGCACTCCAACCTCCTTGGGAGCAATTCTTTCAAAAGATTTTTCCTTCTTGCTTTCTTCTTTTTCCATTGTGTGTTAAAATTAGGTGAATAAAAAATGTGTGTCAATCATCACTGTGCAACAATTGTGCCAACAACATCTGTTGCCAATCAGTCTTCTTGCCATCATATTTCCACAAATCGAAAAGGTAACCGCTCCAATAAGGCAATTTCAATGTCCTTTTATCAATGGCACACCTATAACAAACGGCTGGCACTGAACCTGGGTTCGGTGCCAGCCGTTGTTGTGTCGGGATTGCATTATTAGTTGTCAGTTATCGGTTGTCAGTTATCAGTTATCGGTTATCAGTTGTCGGTTATCGGTTGTCAGTTATCGGTTGTCAGTAGTGCCCCCAAAAAACGACTACTGAAAACCGACAACCGATAACAGAAATTGGTCATTTCATGCTCAGCGGACAATGACTTTCTTGCCGTTGCGGATGAGGATGCCCTTGGTGTCGGGGCTGACGCGTTGTCCCATCATGTTGTAGGTGGGTGCATTGGTGTCATCCTCGTTGGCGGTGACGGTTGTGATGCTCGTAGTCACCTGGTTCTGGGTCACCTTGTAGTCGAGATAGGCACCCGGATAGGCGAAACGAATGGTGGCCTCGCGATGGTCTACGCCTGAGGGCAGAGGCTCGACATTGAAGATGGCGTTGACTGCATAGCCCACTCCACTTCCGGTCTCATCCTCAAAGTCAAGACCCAGCCACGAGGGCACGTTCACCTTGCCAGGCAACATGCGAGGAGCAGCCTCGCCCTCGGTGACCTCGCTCACTGTCCACTCAACTGAGGGATGGTAAGAGAACAACTCCAGTGTGTACTCTTCGCCTTCGGGTGCAAATTCGCGCTCGGCCTGCTCGTTGGCAGAGTTGAAGCACAGCCAGGGACGCTCGGTCTCGATGAAGATCGAAGGAGCGGTCTTGATGCCTGTAGCCAAGAAGTTGTTGAGTCCAACAAACATGATACCATTGTCAGTGGTCACTCCCACGTAGCCCAGTTCGCCATAGCCCTCGTCCTCGTTGTCCTTGCTGACGGTCATGGTGATGTCGGTGATGGGCGATCCCTCGGCATTGTAGCCAGTGACAATGACCATGATGTTGTCATTGATTTCGGGCGCGACGCCATTCTCGTCAAATACTGGAATCGACAAGATTGCACTGGCCGGGCTCAGAGCCGCACTGAGTGATGCGGTACCTGATGCGACATAATCGCCCAGTTGTGCTAACACATAGTTGGTCTCGTCATAGGCAGGAATCTCAGGAAGTTTGTAGACATAGGCAGTAATCTGGGCGACACCACTAGTGGCAGCCTCCTCGGTCCATGCCAGACCCTGATACTTCATGCCCACATGGTTGAGAATGTAGGGATAGGTCGGTTTCTCGTAGGCGATGGCTGCATAGTCATAGCCGCGGGTGTTGCGACCGAAGAAGTAGGCCTTCTGGGCACCGTCGGCAGCATACTGCGAATTGATGGTGTAGTAGGTGGCAGCAGCGGTCTGGTCGTCATAGCGCGGATGGCGCAATGCCACATATTTGCTGGTCTCCCATGCGTGACGCACATTGGCAGTCGATGAGGTCGAGTACTGCCAGTTGGGATAGGTGAACACGGTCGACCTCACGATGGCCGGCGTGTTGTTGTAGCCATGCAGATAGTAACTTGCACTCTGGTCTCCCTCGGTAGCCACCAGAGTCGGCACCGAGTCGGCCATCACCACGGGGTGCTCGATGGTGAAGTCGGTGTCGGTCGATGTAACCTCCTCCTTGCTCCAACCAGTGGTGCACCATGCCGACCAAGCGAACTGGCTGGCGCCAGTCGATGCGTTGACATAGGTCATGGGCACATAGGCAGTCATGTGTAGCCACGGGCTGTTGTAACCCCACGTGCCATCCTGGTCATCGCGGGTGTAAAAAGGTGTATAGAACGCACCAGCCGGGCGCTTGTAGTAAGCCTTGAGGGCATCACCCTCGGCCTTGCTGGGTTTGCTGGCCTGGTCCACACCAGCCATCTGGCACTCGGTTGTGGGTGCAACGAGCACAGCCTGTTGTGTTTCGTTCTCGTTGGTGACGATGTCGCTACGCAACTGTGCATTGGCACTCAAAGCCATAGTTGCTACTGTTGCAATCAGTAAAATTTTCTTCATTTTATTACATTTTAGTTAATAATGCCATTCGATTGTGCAAAAATACAACAAAATCGTTATTCTCACAAACTTAATAGCAATTTTTTGGGGGTTTCGCTCACCTTCGGGCTTCGGCTTGTCACCGAGCACCACGAGGTTGCAAACCACGAAGTGCTCGCGACCGAATGCCAGCGCAGTGCAGCAATCCCGCCAAACATGCCTCAAATTGTTACTGTGAGGCGAGCCATTCTTTGGGCGTGAGGCCAGTAATGGCTTTGAACACTCTGAAGAAAGAAGTCTCATTGGCAAAGCCTGATTCCATTGACACTGTGGTTAACTTGGCATCGGGCTGGCTGAGCATCATCAGACGGTCATGTCTTCGCCATGCTGCAGCGTGGCGCACTGCAGTTCGTTCTGCGCATAGGCGCTCATCGCACCCGCAACAAGAGCCACAAATAATAAAAGTAACTTTTTCATCATCGAAATCTTTTAAAAAGTGAATAAACAAGATGAGCCAGCTGCTACTGTTTTTGGTAGTCGCTGGTTTCTATGCAAAAGTAGGTACACTGCTTGGGGATGGGGCTAACATATTACAAAAAACGACTAACGATTTCTGAATCGTTAGTCGTTTTTATTGCGGTGTTGTTATCAAGCGACAAGGTCGCTTGACACGCCGAAGGGTGACAATGTGCTTTTTAAAGGGCGGCGAGGAATTTCTCGACATCGAGGGCGGCGCGGCAGCCAGTTCCGGCGGCGGCGACAGCCTGGCGATAACGCGGGTCAGCAACATCGCCGGCGGCAAAGACACCCTCGACACTGGTGGCTGTGGTCACATGATCGGTGACAATATAGCCATTCTCGTCGAGTGCCAACTGGCCACCCAGGAACTCGGTGTTGGGACGATGGCCGATGGCGAGGAAGAAACCGTGGATGTCGATGTCGAACAGTTCCTCCTTGTCAGTGCCCTTGAATCGCACCAGATGTGCCCCCTCGACACCATTGTCGCCAAAGAGGCCGACGGTGTTGGTGTTGTAGAGCACCTCGATGTTCTCGCGCTCCTCGACGCGCTTCTGCATGGCTGCCGAGGCACGCAGATAGTCCTTGCGGACAATCATATAGACCTTCTTGCACAGATTGCTCAGGTAGACAGCCTCCTCGCAGGCCGTGTCACCACCACCAACGACAGCCACCACACGCTTGCGGTAGAAGAATCCGTCGCAGGTTGCACAAGCCGAGACACCCTGTCCGGCATACTTCTTCTCATCGTCCAGTCCCAGATACTTGGCCGACGCGCCTGTGGCAACGATGACGGTCTCGGCCTCAAGGGTCTCACCGCCATCGAGCGTGGCAACGAAGGGGCGCTTGCTGAGGTCGATGCTCTTGATCACGCCACTGCGGATGTTGGCACCGACATTGATGGCCTGCTGACGCATGTTCTGCATCAGTTCGTTGCCATCGATGCCATTGGGAAAGCCCGGGAAGTTCTCGATGGTGGTTGTCTGCGTGAGTTGGCCGCCAGCCTGTAGTCCCTCGACGAGGATACTATTGATGTTGGCGCGGGTTGTATAGATGGCTGCGGTGTACCCTGCGGGGCCCGAGCCGATGATTAAGCACTGCATTCTCAGTTTATAGTTAAAAGTTTATAGTTGTTGGGCTAGATTTTCTAGATCTTCTAGATTATTTGCGGAAGTTGGCAAGGGCTGTGTTGAGGAAGTCCATGTAGTCGGGAATATCCTCCTTGTAGACGAACGAGCGGCTCAGTGGCTTGCCCTCGTGGTCGAGGGTGACATAGAACGGCTGTGCGTTGAAGCCGAACTTGTAGCGCTGCAAGTAGCTCCACTTGTCGCCCACGGTGCGCAGCGTGCGCTTTGTGCCGTCGGCCTCGGTGACCTCGATGTGCTCGGGGAGCGGGGTCTTGTCGTCGACAAAGAGCGAAATCAGGACGAAGTCGTTGTTCAACTTCTCGGCCACGCTAGGATCGGTCCACACGGCGGCCTCCATCTTGCGGCAGTTGACACAGCCGAAGCCCGTGAAGTCGACGATGACCGGCTTGCCCTGAGCGCGGGCAGCAGCCATACCTTCCTCATAGTTGGTGAAGGCTGCGCGCACCTCCTTGGTGTTGAGGTTGAAGTCCTGGGTGTACATGGGTGGTGCAAAGGCACTGACAGCCTTGCAAGGTGCTCCCCACAATCCAGGAAGCATATAGATGGCGAAGGCGATGCTCACCAGTCCGCCCATGATGCAGATGACAGGCATGGGCTTGGTGAGTTCCTCACCTGTACCGTCGCTCTGGAACTTGAGTTTGCCAATGAGGTAGAGGCCTAATGCGCCAAAGATGACAATCCACAGGCAGAGGAACACCTCACGGTCGAGCAGGCGCCAGCCATAGGCGAGGTCGGCCACCGAGAAGAATTTGAGAGCAAATGCCAACTCGATGAATCCGAGTGTGACCTTGAGGATGTTCATCCATCCGCCCGACTTGGGTGCCGACTTGAGCCATGTGGGGAAGATGGCGAATAGTGTGAACGGCAGTGCCAACGCGATGGCAAAGCCCAACATGCCTATGGCCGGTCCCCAGAAGTTGCCCGATGTGGCAAAGTCAACCAGCAGGAAACCAATGATGGGTCCGGTGCACGAGAAACTGACCAGCGCCAGAGTGAACGCCATCAGGAAGATGGAGAGCAGGCCGCTGGTTGTGTTGGCCTTGTTGTCGACCTTGTTGGTCCACTTGCTGGGCAGTGTGAGTTCAAACCAGCCGAAGAAACTCAGCGCGAACACCACGAGCAGCGCGCAGAAGAAGAGGTTGAACACAGCATTTGTGCTCAGTGCATTGAGTGCACTTGGTCCGAAGATGGCTGTGATGGCCAGTCCCAGTGCCAGATAGATAACCACGATTGACGCGCCATAGGTCATGGCATCCTTGATGCCCTTCTTCTTGTCCTTCTTGGCCCGCTTGAGGAAGAAACTCACCGTCATGGGGATAATGGGCCACACACAGGGTGTGAACAGTGCGATGAGTCCGCCCAGCAAGCCCATGACAAAGATGTACCACAGCGAACGGCTCTTGATGGCCTGGTCGCCACCGAAGGCATTGAGTTCCTTGACCACCGGTTGCCACAAGATGGAGTCGCCTGCTGCCAGCGGTGCGGCTAGTGCCGGCACGGTGTCGGTGGCTGTGGTGTCGGTGGCTGCGGCGTCGGCTGCCACGGTGTCGGCCTTGGCCTCCTCTTGCTCGGCTGGAGCGTCCTTAATGCCCTCGCCGTTGTAGCTGAACTCGACCGACGTTGGCGGCATGCACATCTGGTCGTTGCAAGCGCCATACTCTAGGAAACCTTTGATGTCATACTTGTCACCGGTGATTTTATACTTCTGCACAAAGGTGACGTTGTTCTCAAAGTAGCGCAACTTCATGCCGAACATTTCGTCAAACTCACTGATCTCCTTTCCTTGTGCTTTGAGGCCGCCAATGGGCTTCACACCGCTGGCCTTGTCGGCAGTGAGTGTTGCCGATGTGGGTCCGTCGGCAGGCATACCGGTGCTGTAGACATGCCATCCTGGCGCGATTTTTCCGGTGAAGATGACATCGACCTCTTCGGGCGACACGCGCTTCTGCGACACGCTGAAGGTGACGGGGTTCTGTGCCAGAACTGTCATGCACGAGACGAGCATGAACAGTAAGAACAATGTTGGCTTGTTGGTTTTCATATCAATCTGGTTTATTAGTTATTATTCTGAGTCTTATGTGTCATGATGTCGAGCACAAAGCGATCGGTGGCATCCATGCCTTTACTACCAATAGCAGTGAGGTTGTGGATGCTCTGGTCTACATCGTCATCGATGATGCCCTCTTGCGACGAGACATACTTGTGCTGCATGGCCAGCATGGCACTGAGCATGGCAGTGCTCACACCACTGGTGAGCTTGAGTGCACACGATGGCTTGGCACCGTCGCAAATCATGCCCGTGAGATTGGCAATCATATTCTTGACCGAGTAGCTGATTTGCTCGTAGGTTCCGCCCATGAGGTAGGTGATGCCGCAACTGCTGCCGGTCGATGCCACGACACAGCCGCACAATGCCGACAGGGCACCCAACGTCTGCTTTATGTAGATGGCAGTGAGATTGGAGATGATGAGCGCACGGATGAGTTCCTCCTCGGTGTTGTGGTTCTCCTCGGCAAACACCACCACGGGCATGGTGGCACAGATGCCCTGATTGCCCGACCCTGAGTTGCTCATCACCGGCACCATGGCTCCTGCCATGCGTGCGTCGCAGGCACAACTGGTGACCGAGAGCACCTTGCTGAAGATGCTGTCGCCCATGATGCCGCGTCCCAGGGGCGACTGCATGGTCTTGCCCAACTGGTGGCCATAGTTCTCGCGCAGCCCGCTCTGTGCAGCCGCCTCATTGAGGCGCTTGGCCTCAAGGATGAAACGCAAGTCCTCAACATCGGTCTCGGTGGCAAAGTCGTAGACCTTGCGCAGGGTCAGCTCAGGTGCGTCATCACCCTCACCAGCATGAACAGCATCGTCACAGGCAGCCTGCTCGGCCATCTGCGGCACGCCATCCTTTGCCAGATAGACAAAGTGAGTGTGGTGCGTGCGGATGCGTGCCTCGGCGGTGTGCCCGTCGGCCGTTGCCAGCACGTTGATATATAGTTTGTCGGGATCCTCTTCCTCCAGGGCAATGTGTATGCGCCCCTCGGCGATATACTGCTTGCCGCGCTCCACCGCCTGCTTGTCGCAGTCGCACAGCACCTCAAGCCCTTTCTCAGGTCGTCCGATGAGCGCGCCCAGTGCCACTGCGATGGGCAGCCCAATCATTCCCGTGCCAGGAATGCCCACCCCCATGGCGTTCTTGAGGATGTTGGCGCTCAGGCGCAGTTCAATTT
>Ga0310691_10005498_pt1 | contig 13843 bp, 10 predicted proteins | sample 176DNAGHGlowgp2_FD_203887 | JGI IMG/M metagenome (GOLD analysis project Ga0310691, IMG submission 203887) | Sheep rumen microbial communities from Palmerston North, Manawatu-Wanganui, New Zealand - 1766 DNA GHGlow gp2 (v2) (version 2) | ecosystem: Host-associated > Mammals > Digestive system >... | reverse complement strand
GGGCTATGTGACCGCAGAAGTTAACAGTTTGCACCGAAAGAAAACAAAAATATGACATAATGTTATTCATGTAATTAACTAATTTAACTCGTGGGAATTTTTAGAACCCACCTAAAATAAGGATAAATGATATTTGCAAGACGTTTTTGCTTGCTTGTAGCCTTGACACTGGCATCGCTTGGGGTCGTGGCACAGGAGAAGATTGTAAATCCCGACATATCTTATATGTCGCAGGTAAGGGTATGCACCATCGCTGCTCTCAGGGTGAGTGGCGTGGAGGGCTATGAGGAATATATGCTCACGGGAATATCAGGTTTGTCGGTAGGTCAGCATGTCAGCGTGCCGGGCAACGAGATAACAGAGGCAGTGAAGCGCTATTGGAAGCACGGACTGTTCTCTGACGTCAAGATTGCTGCTGACTCCATAGTGGGTGACTCTATATACCTGCATGTTTACCTCAAGACTCGTCCGCGTGTAAGCGAGATAAACTACTACGGACTGAAGAAGAAGGCTGAGCGTGAGGATATGGAGCAGAAACTCGGACTGCTCAAGGGCTCGCAGATTACCCCGAATATGCTGGCGAGGGCAAAGACTCTCGCACGTAAGTACTTCGAGGATAAAGGATACAAGAATGTTGAGGTGAACATATTGCAGCGTGAGGATGTTACGCAGCGCGATCATGTGATTCTCGACATTGAGATTGACAAGAAGGAAAAGGCGAAGATACGCAACATATATATAAGTGGTAACTCTGAATTCTCTGATAAGGAGCTGAAAGGCGGACTGATAAAGAAGGGTGCGTTGAAGAAACTCCATGAAGCAGGTAAGTTCCGTTCTTTCCTTAAGAGTTCTAAGTTTACCCCGGAGAAACTCAGCGAGGATAAGCAGAATCTCTTAACATGGTATAACGAGCGTGGCTATCGCGATGCCGTTTTGCTCGCTGACAGCGTGGTATCGGCTGGTGACGAGAAGCATGTGGACGTATATCTCAGCCTGTTTGAGGGTAAGAAATATTATTTGCGCAACATAACATGGGCTGGTAATACCGTGTATGATACGGATCAGTTGGCGAAAATCCTCGGTATGAACAAGGGTGACGTGTATGACCAGACTCTGCTGAAGAAAAGACTGACTGAGGATGAAGATGCCGTAGGCAACGCATATTGGAATAATGGTTACCTGTTCTATCAGCTCGACCCTGTGGAGGTGAACGTGGTAGGCGACAGCATCGACCTTGAGATGCGCATAATGGAGGGACCACAGGCACACATATCTCATGTGAGGATAACGGGTAATACCCGATTGTATGAGAAGGTAGTGCGCCGTGAGTTGCGTACAAAGCCGGGCGATCTCTTCTCTAAGGATGCACTGATGCGTTCTGCCCGTGAGATAGCAACGATGGGACACTTCGATCAGGAGAAGGTAAACCCTGATGTAAGACCTAACGGCGAAGACGGTACGGTGGACATTAACTGGAATCTTGAGCAGAAGTCTAACGACCAGGTTGAGTTCTCGCTCGGATGGGGACAGACTGGTGTCATAGGTAAGATAGGATTGAAGCTGAATAACTTCTCTATGGCTAACCTGTTCAACCGTAACAAGGAGCACCGCGGCATCATGCCTATAGGTGATGGTGAGTCGCTCGGACTAAGTGCACAGACTAACGGTACCTACTATCAGGCGTACAACCTGTCTTACCAGACTGGATGGTTCGGTGGCAAGCGTCCTATACAGTTCAGTGCCGGCGTGTTCTTCTCAAAGCAGACGGACGTAAACTCTAATTACTATAACTCTGCATGGATGAACAACTATTATGGTAATGCACTCGGTTATAGTACAGACTTCAGTACGAATATGGCGAACTATTACGACCCTGACAAATATGTGAAGTTGCTCGGCGGTTCGATAGGATGGGGTAAGCGCCTACGTTGGCCTGACGACTATTTCCAGTTGTCTGCAACTATGGCCTATACACGCTATATGCTGAAGGGTTGGAACTACTTCCTCGTGCAGAATGGTAACTGTAACAACCTTAACTTTAACATAGCACTCAGTCGTTCATCTACGGATAACCCACTGTTCCCACGCTCTGGTTCAGACTTCGAGTTGTCGCTGTCGGTTACTCCACCATGGTCGTTGATGGACGGAAAGGACTATTCAAAGCTTGCACTTGACCAGAAGTCTTCTACATATCAGAGTGAACTGCAGGAGAAATATCGCTGGATTGAGTATCATAAATGGAAGTTCAAGTCAAGGACTTACTCTGCATTGACAAACGGCATGAAGTGTTTCGTGCTTATGACACGCGCAGAGTTCGGTTTGCTTGGACACTTCAATGCAGACAAGAAGTCTCCTTTCGAGACATTCTATATGGGTGGTGATGGTATGTCTGGTTACTCCAGCAGCTATGCAGAGGAGACCATCGGACTGCGTGGTTACGAGAATGGTTCGCTCACACCTTACGGTGCAGAGGGCTATGCCTATGACCGCTTCTCTCTGGAGTTGCGCTATCCGTTCATGCTTGGTAACACTACCATCTATGGACTCGGATTCGTTGAGGCTGGTAATGCATGGTCGGATATAAGGAAGTTTAATCCGTTTGATATGAAGCGTTCTGCCGGACTTGGCATACGTATATACCTGCCTATGGTCGGACTTATGGGACTTGACTGGGCGTATGGCTTCGATAAGGTATATGGCAACAAGGGAGGCAGTAACTTCCACTTCATACTTGGACAGGAGTTCTAAGGTATGCTTAGCGCATAGAGTTCTTCGAGGCACTCTGGCATGAGTATGTCCAAAAGCATTGTTTAGGGAAAATCCTACGTAAAGTAGGGATTCACAACTTGCGGATAAAAAGAAAAATATATACTTTCGCATCGTCAAACCAATTAAAAAAGATAAGAATATGAAACAGATTACAAGAAAAATAACAGCTTTGGCAGTGGTGTTAATCCTGCAGTCTTCATTCTTCGTTCTTAATTCTGCTGCGCAGAAATATGCGTTGATTGATATGGAGTATATTCTGAAGAACATACCTGCGTACGAACGTGCCAACGAACAATTGTCACAGGTTAGCAAACGCTGGCAGGCTGAGGTGGAGGCGCTTAACACAGAGGCGTCAACCATGTATAAGAACTACCAGAATGAAGTGGTATTCCTGTCGCAGGAACAGAAGCAGGCTAAGCAGGATGCTATAATGCAGAAAGAAAAAGAGGCTGCTGACTTGAAGAAAAAGTATTTCGGTCCGGAGGGTGAATTGTTTAAGAAGCGTGAGAGCCTTATGTCACCTATACAGGATGAGATATACAATGCAGTGAAGGAAGTGGCTGAACTGCGTGGCTACCAGATGGTGGTTGACCGTGCAGCAGAGAATGGCATCATCTTCGCATCACCAAAGATTGACATCTCTAACGAAGTGCTCGGAAAACTTGGATATTAATATATCGGAGGTTAAGGGATGAGACCTTAGGATTTTGACAAAACAAATAGCTAACAAATAAACAAAAGAACAAAAAGAAAATGAAAAAGATTATCATTGCGCTCGTTGCAGTGTTCGCTGTAGCTACAGGCGCTAACGCACAGAAGTTTGGCAAGGTTGATACACAGTCAATAATGCAGAGCCTCCCAGAGCTGACAAAGGCTAACGGTGAACTGCAGGCGCTTGCACAGCAGTATGACAACGACCTCAAGGCTATGCAGGAAGAGATACAGCGTAAGTTTGAGGACTATGAGAAGAACAGGTCAACAATGAGTGCTACTGCACAGCAGCAGACAGAGAGCGACCTGCAGGCTCTCCAGCAGAAGTTCCAGGAGGCTTACCAGCAGAATCAGCAGAACATGCAGAAGAAGCAGGAGGAGCTCATGGCACCTATACAGAAGAAAGTGCTCACAGCTATCGAGAACGTAGGTAAGGCTGGTAACTACACCTATATTATGCAGGAGGGTACATTCCCTTACATCGGTGCAGACGTTAAGGACGTTACTCCTGACGTTAAGGCTGAGCTCAATAAGCTGAAGTAATATATACTGTGCATAATACAGGTTACAGGTACCTATAATAATTTTTTGTAAGAAATGAAGAAAGTAATCTTCACTATAACTATACTTTTCGCTTGCTGCGCCACTATGATGGCACAGCAGGCGAAAATAGGTTATTTCTCGTATGAAAGGTTGCTCAAGTCTATGCCTGACTATGTCATCGCAATGAACAACGTGGAAGACCTGCGTAAGCAGTATGCGGATGAACTCAAGGCCGCAGAGACTGAATTCAACGAGAAATATGAGATGTTCCTCGACCAGCAGAAGGTGCTTGATGATGCTATACGTCAGAAGCGTCAGGCTGACTTGCAGGCCCTGCTCGATCGTAACGTACAGTTTCGTAAGGAGTCTGAACGCTTGATGAAACAGGCTGAGGCTGATGCGTTGGCTCCGGTTAAGCAGAAGCTGAACAAGGCCATCCAGACCGTTGGCCTCATGGGCGACTATCTCATGATTGTCAATACCGACAGCGAGGCTTGTCCGTTCCTCTCACCACATAATTCAGAGAACGTATCTGCTCGCATAGAAGCTAATCTTAAGTAAAAAAGTCATGCGCGGAGATGGCAATGTCTTCGCGCTTATTGCATAATGGGACCTATAGGCGTATTTGACTCTGGCTACGGCGGACTGACTATATTACAGCAGTTGCGTAAAAGTCTGCCTGAACGCGACTTCATATACCTTGGCGACAACGCACGAGCTCCTTACGGCTCACGTAGTTTCGACGTGGTATATGAATTTACGCGCCAAGCCGTCATGCGCCTGTTTGATATGGGGTGCGACCTCGTCATTCTCGGCTGCAACACAGCATCAGCCAAGGCCCTGCGCACCATTCAGCAGAACGATCTTCCTTTAATCGATCCTGCCAAACGCGTACTCGGTGTAATACGCCCGACAGTGGAAATCATCGGCGACCTTACCAACAGCCGTCACGTAGGCATCGTAGCAACGGAAGGAACCATACGCTCAAAGAGTTACGAATTAGAGATAGCAAAACTGCATCCCGACATCACCGTCACCGGACAGGCATGCCCCCTGTGGGCTGCCATCGTAGAAGCCGGTGAGGCTGAGAGCGAGGGAGCAGATTATTTCGTCAGCAAGCGCATCCGCCAGTTGTTGGAGCGCGACCCGCTGATTGACACCATCATCCTCGGCTGCACGCACTACCCCTTGCTAATGACAGCCCTGCGCAAGGCAGTACCTGCAGGAATAAGAATAGTGCCACAGGGAGAGTATGTAGCCAACTCATTAGTTGACTACCTGCACCGTCATCCTGAGATGGACAGCCGCTGCAGCCGTGGCGCCACCATGCGTTACTATACCACCGAATCGCCAGAGCGTTTCAAGGAATGTGCCCGCATTTTCCTGCACGAAGACATCACCGTGGAGCATATAGACTTATAATACCCCAGACCATACTTCAAGGAAACTCGCACTGATAATCACATTCTTCCCTTACATGATATAAGATTATCAGAATCTCTTTATAAATTCCGCAATGTCGTTTGTTACTTTGTCTGAAACATGGCCTTGCAACTGATATTCCATAGGAGTGGACTTACCCTCGCCATACATAAACAGATGATTCAGTGAGGGGTAACTGTGGAATACAGCCCTTTCTTTCCCCTTCAACGACTGTTGCCACAGGTGGAAATCCTGCATCGTTACCTGATAGTCGCGTTCACCCTGCAGAATAAGCATAGGTATGTCAAGTTTTTGTGCAACGGCTATCTGTCCTTGTGGCTGCAAGTAATGTGGCGCAGCACTGCGAAGTTTCTCTAGCTGTTCCTCCTTGTAACTGTCGCTTGTGCCTGAAGGCAACAGGTAATCAAACTGTTCGCGCACAACCTCCTCCCGATTTCTTGCAGGAGCTGCCATCATTATTATTCCCTCAGGCTTTTCTTCTGCACGACTGGCTATTATTGGTGCCAGCATGGCACCAAGACTATGTCCCAAGATGAATATGCGCTTGCCGTATTTCCTCGCAAGACGTATGGCTGATAAAGCATCCAGTATAGTTTCGTCATCCATCGAACTTACCTTTCGTCTGTATATGAAAGTACGCTTGTCATAACGTAACGTGGCAATGCCGCAGTCGGCCAGTTTCGTTGCTATGTCACGAAAAGGCTTGTTTTCATACACCGTTTCATCGCGGTCTGTTGCGCCGGAGCCATGCACCATTACCACTATTGGAGCATCCTGCTCCTTAGGCAATGTGACAATGGCAGGCAGACGCATGTCGCCAGTTATCACCGTATCAGCTATTTCCTTAAATGCCGCCCCTGTTGAAAGCATATTATCAACAGGGGCTACATTTTTTTTTATCATACTGGCTGGCACCAACTGTATGCCGAGCATCTTACCATCTGCGTCGAAAACTACTATTGCGCCTAACTCAGCCTTTTCAAACTGAGCCACAGACACGTAGCATTTCTGTCCCATCACTTGCTGCGTTTCCCAATCGCCATGCTTCTGATAAACACCTATCTGCGGTTCCATATTCTTCAGCAATCCTTCAAACTGTGTTTTCTGAACCATAGGCTTCACCTGCGACGATAGGTTATCATACAGACTGTCAGCCTTGTTTTCCAAGAGAAAGCCAAACATCTTCTCTGCCCTTGCCACGTTTGGGTCGGCAGTATTCTGAGCCATTGCCGACAGCGAGGATGCCATCAGCAACGCAATAAGAAAACTCTTCTTCATTTGTTATTGTTTACGTTATAATTGCATACAAAGTTACGAAAAATTGTGAACATAAGGAATTGTGTTAACATTTTTTATTTTCGTATTTTTATGGAAAGACTGTTGCAAATTTGCAGGATTAAAAGAAAATCCGTGAATTTGCGACAGTTTTATTATATGTATAATAATTATAAGTATAATAAAATATCCCCCCCCGGACCACATAGAATAGGACATTTTAGTGATTTGGCTCTCTGAATTTTGTTGACTAAAAAATGCAAACCAGGAGAGAATAAGACATAAAAAACAGCAAGGGGACGCGAAAAAACAACTTTTCGCACCCTTTTTTCGTAAAAGCTATCACTTTACGATGTAAAAGCATAGCTTTTACAATGTGATTCGATAGCTTTTACACCATGAAAGCATAGCTTTTAGAGGGTAAAAACTATCGTTTTTTTATGTATTTTCAAATGCCGCTGCTGATTATCAGATAGTTACAATCGTCGCATAATTCGCGCAGAGCAAACCACCGGCAATTTTTTTTGAAATAGCGCAAGCATGAGGCGTTAAAAAACTGCGCCCGATAGGACAAAATCGTCATTTCCCCTTTTTATACTGTGACAAAAGGGGAAATAAAAATTTCGGTATAGTTGAAGCGTGTTTCCACTGAAAAGTCGTTGTAAATTTGCAGAATTGAAAGTAAATCTGTAAATTTGCAACAGTTTCTTATAATGAAACAATTTTGAATGTGATTTCGTGGAATTTGATTGTGCTAACCTATGATGTTTCATAATGGCACAGAATTATTTAGAAGAGTTACTTTAGACAATGTTCAGGCATATAATAAGGATTCTGCAGTTTGTTGTTTGTGCGTCAATGTCTTTCCTTCCTTTGGCGGGATTGGCTGATGACGCAGCAACCTTTTATGTGTTGAATTCACAAAAGGGACTAAGCAGTGACAATGTATGGCAGATTACACAACTGCGTGACGGTCGCATGGTGGTGATGACCGACCGCTCGGTCGATGTATATAACGGACGTCGGTTCAATTCCATACAGATAGACACTGCCCTGTATATGCCATTGCCCGATTATACCGGCGAGACACGCCTGTTCACAGATGCTGACGACCACCTCTGGATGAAGCGCAAGAAACGACTCTACTGCTTTAACCTGCGAACGATGAAACAACACAAGGAAGACGGTTGGACTGCATCCGATGTATTCATTGACTCATACGCATGTAAATGGTTAAGTGATGGCAAACGCTTACATGGTAATCCTGCATATAAGGCATTGCCATTGCCTCGTGAGGCCTGCCGACTGCAAGACATAGCAGATGTAGGCGATACCATCTACGCCTTCTTTGAAACAGGAATGCTCGTGGCATATCGCAAGGATGGCTCCGTGCTGTTCCGCTCAAAAGCATACGGACCAGAGCAGGCTTCGCAGTACCTGCTCACATCATTGGTGGTGAAAGGCTTCGATGGATGCATATACCAAGTGAGGTCCGGACAACACGGCAGCATCCTGCTGGCATTTGATGCCCATAGTAGAAGGTGGCGCACACTGCTTACAAGCGACAAGATGATGCACACACTGACAGCCACGCCCACCGGCTGGCTGTACGTTACCACGCCTGACGGCTATCTGCGTCTGAACCCAGTTACAGGACAACAGGAGACGTTCAAGGAACTGCACCTGCCAGACGGGTCGATGCTCTCAACAGGCATCAATACTGTGTTGCTCGACCGCGAAGGAGGCATCTGGTTGGGCACCTATCAAAACGGACTGCTCTATAGTTCGCCACTATCAGGACTGTTTGCCACTCGCCCCATCGACATCAGCGTTTTCCCTATACTTACCGACATCTACCTTCACAGCCAACCGTTAGAGGTCTTTCAGGATTACGACGGTAAGCAGATTCTAACCGTCACACCACCTTATGTCAGTCATCTTGACTTCGATTACGACCAAAACTCGCTGGCGTTTCAGTTCTCAACGATGAACTATGTGCGTCCGCGCAGCACCTGCTACCGTTATCGTTTCTCTGGCGACGGCAACCAGTGGCACACCGTGTCAGCAGACTCAGTGCCGCGCCTTGTTGATGACAATGGCGTGTTCTACCTGCCTCTTGTAGGTCTGTCTCCAGGACACTATACGCTCGAAGTGATGGCCACTACCAACCCTGGCCATTGGGACATGAGGAACGTGCGCCGCATTACGTTCACTATTCGACCACCTTGGTGGCAGTCGCCCGTTGCCTTCGCATTCTACATATTAGGTGTGGGAATGCTTGTTTTCTTCTGTTTCCGACTCTACCGCCGCCGCCTTGAGCGCCAGAACCGCGAAGCCTTGCTCATGGAGCAAGTCAGACGGCTGGCAGAGCAGGTAAATCAATATGAGCATGCCGAGGCTATGGTGGTGCTGAGTGAACCGAAAACAACTCCTGATCCGTCGGACGACAAAGAACCACCTGCCCCCGAACCCACAGAACAGGAAAAGGAGTTCATGGCACGCGCCACGCAATTGGTGGAGCAGCACATTGGTGACAGCCAGTATGGCGTGGAGCAGTTGGCCGCCGACCTGAACATGGAGCGCACCGGGCTGTATAAGAAATTGACAGCCCTGATGCAGCAGTCGCCCGTCTTCTTCATTAGGAGCATCCGCCTGCACCGCGCTGCAAACATGCTGCGCCGTGGCGACAAGTCAATAGCCGAGATATCCGAACTGACGGGATTCTCCTCACCAAGCTATTTCACCAAGTGTTTCATGAAGGAATTTGGCTGCCGACCGTCGGAATATCCCGGTAAATAGGGCATTTTTCTTCATCATTACCATTTTCATCTTCATTTGTTTCAGTACTATGTACGCAAAGTTTCGTAACTTTGCAGCATAATTAATCAGAGAACTATGAAGTACAAAAGAATCCTATTGACGTGTCTGTGCATTATTACAGCCACGGTTATGCTGGCCGCCAATACAGTGAAAATAAAGGCAGCCGAAGTGAAAGTAGTGAACGGAGTGACCATCCGCGTCAGTTACCTGTCAGATGACATCGTCCGCGTGGTAAAGTATCCCGGTGAGGGGGCTATGCCAGAAAGGCAGAGCTTCTCAGTGGTGCTGAAGGAAGGTGGCAAGGTCAATACGCCCAACGTCAGTGCAACCATAGACGGCACTACGGGCAGCGTTACCTTCCGTAGTCGCGATGGCAAGGTATTGCTGCGGGAATCCACGGCAGGCACGATGAAACGCTATGAAGATGGTGCCGACAAAGGTCGCATGAGCATAGCCCAGACATGGACACTTGATGCTGGCGAAGCCATCTATGGTCTGGGACAGTTGCGCGATACAGCCATGGTATGGCGCGGACGCACCATGAAACTCTGGAATCATAACACCTATATAGCCATACCCTATGTTACATCAGAAAAAGGTTATGGATTATATTGGGATAACGCAGGAAGGAGTGAGTTTAAGGACAATGCCGGGGGCATGACATTCTCCTCTGAGGTGGCAGATGTCATGGACTACTACTTCATATACCGCGACGGCACACAGGACGGCGTGATGGCCGGTGTGCGTGAGTTAGGTGGTCAGGCCACTATGTTTCCCCTCTGGGCTATGGGCCACTGGCAGTGTCGTGAGCGCTACAAGACGAGCGACGAGCTCTGCGGCGTACTCGACCGCTACCGTGAGTTGCAGATACCACTCGACGCCATAGTGCAGGACTGGCAGTACTGGGGATGTGACTCAAACTGGAACGCCATGAGGTTTCAAAACCCTTACTATATTAATAAGGTAGGAGACCCGGCATGGGAGAAATATCTGCCAAAGGACCTGCAGAAGATGGCTGTCGAGTATAAGGCCAAGGGACTGAAACCACGCATAAAGAGTCCGGAGGAGATGGCAGAGTATGTGCACAAGAATAATGCGCACCTGATGATTAGTATCTGGGCCAACTTCGGTCCATGGACAGAGGGCTATTCCAAGATGAAGGAGATAAACGCCCTGCTGCCTTTTGAGACGTGGCCGAGGAAGAAAGGCGTGCGTCCCTACGATGTGTTCAACCCCAAGGCACGCGACCTGTACTGGCAACAGCTCATGAACCTATACCGTGTAGGCTTCGATGCCTGGTGGACCGACTCCACCGAGCCCGACCATTTCGAGGCTCCCGGTGATGACAACTGCATGACCTACGCTGGTACGTGGCGCTCGGTGAAGAACGCTTTCCCGCTGATGGCCAACCGTGGCATCTACGAACACCAGCGAGCCACAAAGGACAATACTAAGCGCTCACTGCAGATGACACGCAGCGGCACTTTCGGCTTGCAACGCTATGGCACGTTCTCATGGAGCGGCGACATTAGTGCGTCGTGGGCGGAGATGAAAAGACAGGTGCCCAGCGGATTGAACTACGTGCTTTGCGGCATACCCTTCTGGAATACAGACCTCGGAGGCTTCTTCTACCATGAGTACCAGCAGAGTGCCAAGAATCCAGCCTTGCAAGAACTGCAGGTGCGCTGGATGCAGTGGGGGGCGTTTATGCCACTGATGCGCAACCACTGCTCATCGCCCATGGTGAGCGAGATATATGAGTTTGGCAAGCCGGGCGACTGGGCCTACGATGCCATGGTAGATGCAGTGAAGCTACGCTACCGCCTGTTGCCTTACATATACTCAATGATGGGCGAGGTGGTGCAACACTCAGGCATGATGATGCGTCCGCTGGTGATGGACTTCGTAAATGACAAGAAAGCCATTCGCCTGAACGATGAGTATATGTTCGGCCACGCCTTGCTGGTAAAGCCCATTACCGACCCGCTATACACATGGAAGGACGAGAAGAAACGCGGACACGAGATATACCCCGAAGTGAAGAAAGCCAAGGCACCGTATGAGGTCTATCTGCCCTCAGGAACGCGTTGGTATGACTTCTTTACCGGCGAACAGTTTGATGGCGGCTGTACCGTAAAGCGCCCCACACCCATAACCGATATGCCTGTTTATGTACGTGCAGGAAGCATCATACCATTCGGCCCTGACGTGCAGTACAGCTCAGAGAAGGCGTGGGACTGTCTGGACATACACGTTTACCCGGGAGCTGACGGCCAGTTCACACTCTATGAGGACGAGGGAGACGGCTATAACTACGAGCGCGGTCAGTTTACCGAGATTACCTTCAAATGGGAAGATGCCACCCGTACCCTCACTATAGGTGAGCAAAGAGGAAAGTTCAGGGGAATGTTGAAGACGCGCAAGTTTAATGTCGTTCTGCCTGACGGCACTCAGAAAACCGCTACGTATGGTGGAAATGCCATCAGTATGACATTGTAATGTATTATTAAACACGAAATAAGTCGTATAGATCGTCTTTTTGTTTCGTATTCATACAAAAAAGCTGTTGCAAATTTGCAGAATTAAGAGTAAATCTGTAAATTTGCAACAGTTTTTATTATAAGTGTAATCATTATGAATGTAGTAGGATTGGAAAAAATGTTTGCGGCAAAGAGGCACATGGCTGTCTTGTTGCTAATGCTGTGTGGTACGATGAGTGTTATGGCGAAGCAAAAGGCGGATTTCAACGTCATGGATTATGGAGCCGTAGCCGATGGCAAGACCCTGACACACGATGCCATCAACCGCGCCATTGAGGCGGCAGTGGAAAAGGGTGGCGGCAGGATAGTGATACCAAATGGAGAATATCTGTGCGGTAGCATACGGATGAAGTCGAACATAGAACTGCACCTTACGGAAGGAGCCAAGATAATTGCTGCACCGGAATCATCCAATGCTTATGATGCACGAGAGCCATGGGAAGGTCCGCAGTATCAGGATGGTGGCCATACCTTCTTTCATAACTCACTGATATGGGCCGATGGGGAAAAGAATATAGCAGTGACGGGCAAAGGCTTCATCGACGGTGTGGGACTGACCAAGAAAGATAAGGAAAAGGCAGGCATAGTTGAAGGCGGCGGTGTAGATACCGGTGACAAGGCCATAGCATTCAAACTGTGTAAGAACGTAAGGATTAGTGACGTGACGATATACCGTGGCGGACATTTTGCCATTATCGTTACCGGATGTGAGAATACAATAATAGATGGCATCACCGTTGATACTAACCGTGACGGTGTGGACATAGATTGCTGCAAGAATCTTGTAATAAAGAACTGTGTGGTGAATACTTCGCATGATGATGGCATAGTATTGAAGAGTTCCTACGCACTGAAGGCCGTCGTGCCATGCGAGAATGTTACGGTGAAGAACTGCACCGTAACCGGCTATAAGTGCGGTACCTACCTTGACGGAACCAAGATTCCAGAGCCGGTGGGATGGGTATGCGGAAGGATAAAACTCGGTACGGAGAGTAACGGAGGCTACCGAAATATCAAGATACTTGACTGCAAGGGCGAATATAGCAGCGGACTCGCATTCGAAAGCGTTGACCAGGGAATGATGGAAGATGTGTATGTAAATAACGTGATCATAGACCATACACATCATTACCCTATATACATCACCACAGGATGTCGCAACCGCGGTCCGAAGGAACGCCAAGACATATCGTCGGGCAGGAATATAAAGATAAGGAATGTAACCTGCCTCAATGCAGACTCTATAGCAGGAATAATAATAACAGGAATGAAAGGCACTCCTCTGCGTAATATTGATATCAGTAATGTCAGGGTAGAGTATGCCGGCGGTGGCAGGGCAGAGCATGCCGTGCGCGAATATCGTGAGCAAGGCACCAATTATCCAGAGCCAAAGTTTGCCGGTTTCACTCCGTCCTACGGAGTATATGCCCGCCATGTCGACGGCTTACGCCTGAGTAATATATCCTTCACCGTCAAGCGAAAGGATGAGCGTCCTATGATAATGCTTGATGATGTCGTAAACTATAACATAAAGAATGTAGAAGGCCCGTTAGAGCCAGGAGTGCAAAAGATGGTGGTGAGGTAACGACCTTATGTTAATACTCCACCTTGTCTTCTTTTTCTTCCCAGGCCTTGAAAGCTTCCAGCGCTTCATCCCTCATCAGAATCTTCATGGGGATGGAGCGCTTGTCGTATGGTTTGGCTATCTCGTCGTAGATAAACTTGTCGCCAAAGTGAATGTG
>Ga0310691_10005495_pt1 | contig 13851 bp, 10 predicted proteins | sample 176DNAGHGlowgp2_FD_203887 | JGI IMG/M metagenome (GOLD analysis project Ga0310691, IMG submission 203887) | Sheep rumen microbial communities from Palmerston North, Manawatu-Wanganui, New Zealand - 1766 DNA GHGlow gp2 (v2) (version 2) | ecosystem: Host-associated > Mammals > Digestive system >... | reverse complement strand
TTGTAAGGGCAATGCTGGATTCCTTCCGCAGCGAATCCATCCGGGAAGGCACGAACATCCGCACGACCACGATCTATCCCGGCGCGATCAAGACCGAGCTTCTGAACACTGTGGCAGAATCTGAAGCCAAGAACATGGTGTCTCAGTTCTATGAGAATGTCGGACTGACTCCGGATGTCATCGCAAACGCGGTTCTCTACGCGGTATCTCAGCCCGACAATGTAGCTGTGCCGGATCTAGTTGTATGCCCGTCGATGGAAGGGTAAAGAATGCACGTGCAGGGCTTACGGACGAGAAACAGAATTCTGCCTGTACTGCTGGCGTTCACACTTAGCTTTGTGTTCCTGGCAGGATGCGGACAAAAAGCAGACGGGGAAAGAAGCAATATGACAAGTAACAGCGCCGCCATGAGTTCAAAAGATACAGGGACAGAAGCCATTCAGAGAGAAGATACATTCACAATAGAAACGAGGATCATCGATGTTCAAAATGATCCTGCTTTCGGCGATTACGGCAGGCTGCTCTTTCCTGTAAACAGCGGATATATGAGCGGTGATACGCTTGGGAGTCTTCGTCTTACCTGGTACAACAACATTGATCCGGATAAGACTGTGGAGATCTGCAACTACATGAGAGATCATGCGGAAACCGGGGATACCATCTTTTATGACATTTATACGGAAGAAGAAAAGAAAGCGGATTCCGCCAAAAGAGATACCGGTCTGTTTTTCTTCAATGGTGATCCCGGTAAGAAGTTTGCGGTCGTAAACGCGGGAGGCGGCTTTGCCTACGTTGGCGCGATGCACGACAGCTTTCCGCATGCTCTGGAGCTCTCAAAGATGGGCTACAACGCCTTTGCGCTGATCTACCGTCCGGGTGCGCAGACAGCCTGTGAGGATCTCGCCAGGGCAATAGCCTTCATCTTTGAGCACGCGGAGGAACTTCAGGTGGATACTTCGGATTATTCGCTCTGGGGCGGCTCGGCAGGCGCAAGAATGGCGAACTGGGTTGGAACCTTCGGGACAGAGAGTTTTGGTGAATATGTGTATCCGCATCCTGCTGCTGTCATCGTAAACTACACCGGTCTTTCGGAAGTGACGGGCGATGAACCGCCCACTTACAGTGCGGTCGGAACAAACGATGGAATCGCATCGTATCGCACAATGGAGCGTAGAATCAGCGAAATCAGGGAAAACGGTACGAATGCGGAGATTGAGGTCTTTCATGGGCTTTCCCATGGATTTGGACTCGGTACAGGCACAGCTGCGGAAGGCTGGATCGAGAGGGCAGTCGAATTCTGGAAACAGAACATGAAGAACGCAGGCGGCGGTTACCGGCCGTAAGGGCAGCCGTCATCCGCTGCGGACCTGAAGCGAGAATACTCGAGATGATCGGGGGAAAGTTGTTTCTCTGAGTGAGCGCTGCTTTACGATACAGGATGAAAATTCTGCGGATGCCGGCACGGATTTTTCGAAACGGACTTCTAAAAGATATATATGGAGGTCCGTTATGTATCAGAACGAAGAAAAACATTTTACCAAGACAACATTAAAGGAACGGGGCTGGTCTGATACTCTGATCAAACAGCTTCTTCCGCCGCCGATCGTATGTGAGAATCCCTATTACCGAAGCCGGAATATGTATCTGTGGAAGGAGTGTGACGTTGCGGAAGCAGAAAAAAAGCCGGAATTTGCGGCGCATCTGAACCGGCGGAGTGTGCATCAGAAGCGGGCACAGGCTGCGGTCCTCACAAAGAACCGGAAGATGCAGGAGCGGCTGAGTGACGCGATTGCGCGGATCAGGGTGGAAGAAGTGGATTATGCACGGGTTGTTGATGACGCAGTTGCCGCAAAACAGGAATGGTATGACATGACCGGTCAGTATGACCGAAGCGTTTACGGTGCGGATCAGAAGACCATCGAACGATGGACGGTCAATTACATCCGTCATAACCTGACAGCCTATGATTCGTTTCTGTATTCCGCAAAAGGAAAGACCGGTATTTCCTTTGCCTATCCGCTGTACCGCAGAGCGGTGCTGGAGAAAATCGCGGAGGTGTATCCCTGGCTGTATGGGGAGTGTATGCGTCAGATGGAATACTGCGCTCCGATAAGCGGGACATCTCTGCCTGATAATTATTCAATGCGTGTTCCGGATGAGAAACCGGCAGAGGAAGAATCTGTCACAGCGGAAGCTGTTTCCGTGTAATTGCCTCTTTCCGGTACTTCAGCGGACTCATTCCCGTCATTGCGGAAAAGCGTGTGCTGAAGGAAGGATCATCACTGAATCCGGTTGCCATGGCGGTCTCATGCACGGTCATATCGGTCACCTCGAGATACTCTTTTGCCTTGGTGATGCGCAAAGAAAGAATGTGATTGTACGGAGTGGTTTCGATATACTTCCGGAACATGCGCATATACCATGCTTTGGACATATGCGCGATATCAAATAATGTTTCAAGTGAAATGTGCTCTGTATAGTGCTGCTGAATGTAGCGGCACTTTTTTAATCTGCTTCGGATTATGAAAGGCCGGGTTTTCCAGATGGAGAATCCGGCCTGCGAATATTGATTAAGACATTCAGAACGAAGCGAATCCCTTCAGTTCTGCAGTGACAGCCCTTCGGGAAGCGTATATGAGACCTCCGGTTTCCCGTTTTTCAGTGTCCACTCCACATGAACCGTTCCGTTAGGGGTAATGACATCTCCGGATGCCTGAGTGAGTCTGCCGGGAAGCGGTGAAATCCGAACGGTCTTATATCCGAAGGAGGCGGGACGTACGCCGAGCACAGACGAGGGAAGCTCATAGAGCACAAGTGCACCCCATGCATGGCATTCGCTTCTTGCATAGGCTTCGGATTCCACACAGGTGGTACAGTGCTGTTTCACCATATTGCGCCATGGTTCATAATACCGGTCGGTTTCTTCGTAAAGACCGCAGATCTCAAGCGCCCGGAACAGATAATAGCGCATGGCGATGGAACTTTGCGCATATCCTGGCCGGGAAGCTTCCTGCAATGCGGCATTTGCCTGTTCTCCGTTGAGAATTCCGGTCAGAATTCCGAATATCTGACAGTGCTGGGAATAGGTTTCAACGCCCGGTCCGTCCATAATCATGCCGTTCTTTCCCATGCAGTATTTCCGCAGTGCGGCTTCAGCACGGAGTGAATTTGCAGTCCAGCGCGTACAGTCTTCCCGGAATCCAAGTTCATCTGCCAGCAGGATTGCATGCTTCAGACCGTAAAGATAGAGCAGGCTTTCCATGGTAATCGGTCCCTGAAGACCTGCCGCAGGCATGCCTGATGTATCGTTCCATTCTGCTGCCCAGTCGATATACGACCAGAACGGAGCTTTTCCGTTTAGTCCGCCGATTGATCCGACATAGCCTTCTTCGGAGGTATGTGCTTCAAAGAAGGCGAGAATTTTTCGGATTACGGGAATAAAACGTGCAGCGAAATCCCGGTCTCCGAAATAAAGCAGGTGATCATAGACCATGAGAATGAAGTACATGGAGAAGGTCGGAATGACATTGACGGTGCGGTTTGGATAGGACGCATTGAGCAGTCCGTCTTCCCGCTGACTTCTCGCAAGATCGTCGATGCATTTTCTGGCAAGCCGGTCATCTGCGCTGACGGCATAGGTGTACAGGATTTCAAGCCGCGCATCCGCAATATACTGAAGCTGCTCATAAAACGGACAGTCGATATACGTTTCCTGCATGCAACGTCTGAGCGTGCGCGCACTGATATCCCAGATATCGGAAAGGGAAGCGTCGGAGCTATTTACACGGGTTTTTATTTCCAGGGGATAGCCGGTTTCTTCATAGTTCAGAGAACAGAGAGTCAGCGGCTCTTCTGCGCCGGATACCGTAATTCGAATGAAGCGGAATGTGCGGAACCAGTACGGAGTGTACTCCTCCGGCTTTTCCGTTGTTCCGTATCCAGCACACCGATAGGTATCGGCATAACCGTCAAGATGGCCGCAGATGCTGTCTTCACGGTCTTTTTTGACTGGGTGCTGTTCAGGACCTTCAAAGCCTTCCTGTACATACGCCTCGGAATAAAGCAATTCAATTTCTGCCGCTCTTCCGCCCGCAAGACAAAGGGAAAGATAACCTGTCATCTCTTCTCCGGCATCAATTTCTACGGTTTCCGTGGTGCCTTTCGGAATTACAAGGGCTGTTTCACCGCTGAGAAATGCTTCCCAGGCAGAAACAGAATGGGATGAGGAGATGATGCGGCGAATCGATGGGAAGCGGCGCGGTACTCGCTTCATGAACGGGATCGTGCGCTTTACAAGATGATCCGGCTGAAGAACCAAAGGCAGCTGGCTTTGAGAATATGACACCGCGTTCTGCCAGGAGGAATCATCGAAGCTCTCCGTGTTCCATCCGGCAAGCGAAGGATCACCCCAGGCTTTTTCGTGTATGTTGAGCGGGGCAAAGCGAACTTCTTCTCTACAGAAGGAGATTCCTTCTGCCCGTTTCCATTTCCAGCTTCCTTCTTCCGGAAGTTCAGCTCCATCACAGAACAAAGCTGCGTAAAGACCAGGTATCGCAGTTCTTGCCATACCGTGATTGGAATGTGCGGTGTCTTCAGGATTACGAAGCACGGCAGCACAAATTACATTCTTTCCCGCATGAAGATATCGGGTAAGATCGATTTCATCATAAAACCAGACCGATTCATCCCCGCGGCTTGGCCCGTATTCGGCGAACTGTCCGTTGACATAGAGTTTATACCGCGTATCAGCTGTGATTTTGACAAATACCGGAAGTACATCCGACAGAGTCAGTGTTCTGCGGAACAGCGTAACATAGGGGAGCGGTTCTTTCTTCTCTGGAATAACAGAGGTAATCCAGTCAGTCATTTCGAATATCCTTTCTTTGAACCGGTAGCGGAGCGCAGTTCATCTGTGCGGAATCTGTCCCGCCATATGCGGGGAGAGATTCCGTGAATCTGTTTGAACATCTTTCCGAAATAGCTCTGATTCGGAAAGTGCACGTAGTCGGAAATTTCGGTCAGGGAAAGGTCAGTATAAGCAAGCAGCTGTTCTGCCCGTTCGATTCTGACCATGTTGATGTAATCCTGCAGGCGGATGCCGGTTTCCTTTCGAAATAGACGGGAAACATAGGTCGGAGATAGTCCCAGTTCTTCACTCAGTTCCTCAAGCAGAATCTTTTCCCGGAAGTGAAGCTTCACGTAATTCCGGATGCGGTCGGTGTAATTTGAACCTTTTCGGCGGCGGCTTTCTTCGTTTACAAGATCGGCAAACTCGGCAACCGCTTTGTTTCGAAGGTAAAGCAGAGACTGACTGTCTGCGGCTTCATCGCATTTTTGAATGTAATATCCACTGAGCCGATAGGCATTGCCGGGTGAGATGCCGCCCTGCACGGCAGCTCTTGCACAGATCGCAACTCCAATGATTGCCATGTACCGGCGATGGGTGAGCTCCGAAGCGGACAGTCTGCCGCTGTCCCGGTCCATGCTTTCGCATAAGGCGACTGATTCTTTGCTCCGGCCTTCCCGGATTGCCTCCATCAGAGCCTGTTCTTCCTGATAGCTGTGGCGGTAGGCATATTCCTCTTCTGCTTCTTCCTTCATCCGGAAGCTGTTTTTATTCCGGAGATCTTCTTCCTTCTGCGCATAAAGAAAATGAATCTGTTCCACCGAGCAGTTACCGTAAAGCAGCCCCCGTATGAATGCGATCAGATCACGGATTTCCGGAAGCGTGAAAGTTGCGAGAGGTCTTGAATCACGCACCTCCATTCCGAAGTCGTAATACATCTGCCGCAGTTTTACGGAACTGAGCCGGTCATGGGCCAGCGGTCCGAGATAAAGGTTTCCTTCTTCATCGGGAAACATGTTGTAGTAACATCCGTATTCCGCATCAAAATACACACTGCTGTTTTCCTGAACTTCTGCCTTGATGGTTTCGCGCAGCTTTTTCGATGCGGCCAGCGGACTTGTTTCTGTGTCCGCAAAGTAGGGAATCACTGTCCCGTCTTTTGTTTCCCGGATAATCTGCACATTTGCGATCCGGCAGAGAATTCGAATCATTTCATCCTGCATAATCAACTCCTGCCGTTGTTCAAACTGTACGGCAACGGAAACGGATAAAGAAGGTCTCCTGTCTTCATTACAGCAAAATCCCGCCATAAAATGCAAGAAAAAGATATAAGTAACCGCTTTCTTTCATTATCATCAGATTGTAAGCGAGGAATCGAGATGAAAAAAGAACGTTTGTTCGGAGTCGGCGAACCGCTGATTCAACGAGAGAGGGATCAGGGAATCCCTGCTGATCAGGCACTTACCCTTGTTACAGGCCTCGGCTGTAATGCCTTCCGCTCCTGGATGCATATCACGGAGATCCTGGATGATCCCAAAACTGTAAATCCGGAAAGCTTCCGCATGCACAAACGGCTTCTCGACAAGGCAAAGGAGCTTGACATCGAAGTGACCGGCATGAGTCATGAATGGTTTCTGCCGGAAGGATGTATTCAGAAAAAAGGGCATGCGATGCCGCAGAGAGATCTGAATCCCGGAAGTCTCTACCGCAAAGCGCTGGAGATGCTGGAAGAATCCTGGGCGACCATGGCAGAAACGTTCCCTCAGGTAACAATCTGGGAAGTCGGCAATGAATGGAATCTCAACGCATTCCTGCATCCGGACGGATTTCTCGATTCTGACATGTCGAAGCCGTTCACGCCGGATGAGAAATACGACATCGCGGTAGACATGATGTACTTCTCCGCAAAGGGAATCCGCAGAGGAAATCCGAACGCAAAGGTCGCAAGCTTTTCCCCGGCGCTTTCCACCCCGTCATTAGGCGGAGGAATGCCGGATTTCTTTCCGGTTATGTACGGTGTTGCCTGGGCGCTGGATCAGATTTATTCCCGGATCGTTTCCGGTAAATACTGGTCCGACAATCCGGATGATTACTTTGATCTGGTCTCCTGGCATCCGTATGTATTCACCACAAGAGAAGTCGATGACAAAGACCTCTTCCTCGATGTGGAAGAGCCGGATACCCTCTGGCGGGATTATAATGACGCCGCTTACCGGGTCATGCGCAAATACGGTGACAAAGACAAACAGGTAATCCTGACCGAGACCGGTTTTACTGATCTTGGAAATCCGGAATGGGAAGCACGTTACGCATTATACAATCAGAAGATTCTTAAATATGCGGAAGCGATGCCGTATGTCAGAACACTCCATAACTTCCGTCTGTTCAATGAAAACGCCATGCTGAAGCGGGCAGGCATTGAAGAGAATCAGATCGGCGGTGTGACGGAAGTCTACTTTGGACTGTTCAGCGATCCGGAAGAAGGATGCAGACCCAGAAAACGGGCACTGGCTATTCAGCAGATGACCGGATCCAATGCGGATCTCACCGTCCTTGCCTCAGAAATCAAAGTGAATGAAACCGGGAAAGAAGGAGAATGATAATGGAAAAGTATGTTGTACAGACTGCTTCCGGAGCAGTCAGAGGATATGAACGGGATGGAAGAATTGATTATCTCGGAATTCCTTATGCCGAAGCACCCGTCGGAGAACGGCGGTTTAAACGGGCAGTTCCGAAAGCGCCGTGGGAAGGTGTATATGACGCAAAGGAATACGGACCGATACCGCTTCAGTACAACGATGGAAAGGTCATGGGGGACGAAGACTGCCTGACGGTAAACATTCAGCGTCCGCTTACCGGTGAGAAGCTGCCGGTATTTCTCTGGATCTACGGCGGCGGATATAACACCGGCTATTCTTCCGATGAGATGTACCGCGGCGAGGCGTTTGTAAAGGACGGCATCGTATTCGCTTCTTTCAACTACCGGCTCAATGTGCTCGGATTCTATGATTTCACCACATATCCGGGCTGCGAGGACTTTGAAAGCAACTGCGGACTTTCCGATCAGATTCTTGCGATCAAGTGGATTCATGACAACATTGCGGCGTTCGGCGGCGATCCGGACCGGATCACGATCGGCGGTGAGTCGGCAGGCGGAGCCTCCACAGTCAATATGCTCGCATGTCCGTCGGTGAAGGGCTGCTTCTCTCAGGCAATCATTCAGAGCGGTCTGCCCAACTGTGTCATGACGCATGAAACAGCAAGGGAAAACATTGATCTTTTCCTTGAAGGAATGCACTGGACAGAGAAGGATCTGTTCCATCTGCGCAGGGATGATCCCCGTCTCTTCCTTGTCGGAAATGAATATGTTTCCGCAAAGCATCAGTATAAAAACCCGGGCATGTTCCTGCCGGGACCGATCCAGGATGATCTGCTTCCGGTACGGCCGATTGACGCGATCCGCAGCGGCAGTGCGGAAGGCGTGAAGATTATCATCGGTACGAACTTGCATGAAGGAACGATGTTCGTGCATCCGGAAAACACCGGCTTTCCAAACAGCTGGACGATGATTACCGAGATGCTGGAGAAAAACGGAGCTGTCGGTTCGCTCTGGGATGTGGTCGATTACTACCATCCTTCCTCCAACGATGATTTCTCCATTTTCTATGAACCGTCTCACTCCATGTCCAGCAGTATTCCGCCGCTTTCCTCCAGTGCCCGGCAGTCCGGCGGCGATCCGTTTATCCGCTTTGCGACAGACTATGCGTTCGAAGTGCCTGCGATCAAGGTGGCGCTCGGACAGAAGAAATATGAAAACGATGTATGGATGTACCGGTATGAACTGGTAACCGCTTCGGGAAAGGCAACCGGCTGGAAGGCAAGTCATGCCTTCGAGCTGCCGGCAGTATTTGTCAAGAAGGACCATCCGTTCAGTCATTTCGTTTATGACGGCGAAGCACCGGAAGTGTTTGAGAATATCTCACAGCAGATGCATGGCGACTGGGTGCGGTTCATCAAAACCGGCGAGCCGAATCCCGACTGGGGAAGGTTCGAAGGTGCAGTGTCACCGGTGCGCATCTATGACCGGGAATGCAGAACCGAGATGCTCGATCGCCGCATCCTGACAGCGGTATGGGGAGATCTTCGCTTCTACGAAAAGTAAAAAACAGTCAGCTTCACATGATCTGTTCTGCAACAGAACAGAACTGAAATAACCGATATCGAAAAAAGCACAGTGCCTGTGATGTTTTCATTGCGGTCAGATCCCGTCGGGCACGGCTTGGAAAGGAATAAAATGAAACGAAACTATCCTCATCTCTGTGCCCCGATTACGATCGGCAGAACCGTATTCCGCAACCGTATGTTCTCAGCCCCGATGGGCGGAACAGATATAACGAATGACGGATGTATCGGCCCGAAATCCACTGCCTTCTATGAACTGAGAGCGAAAGGAGGCGCTGGCGCGGTCACCGTATCCGAGCTGATGGTCCATCCTGCCACGGACGGTTCCCATGCTTATCATCTTGACGAAAGCATTCTGAATTCCCTGGCTGGCGCAGCTTATACCGCAGATGCGATTCGCCGCCACGGTGCGATTCCGTCCATCGAACTGTCTCATTCCGGCCGGTTTGCCGGAACCTACATGACCGATAAAAAAAGACAGAAAGCGATGTCTCAGTGGGGCCCGTCAGCCGGGGTAAGAGCGGACGGCGTCGAAGTAAAAGAACTCACGAAGGAAATGATTGGTGAAATTACTGCGGCATATGCACATGCGGCAGGTCTTGCAAAACGGGCCGGCTTTGAGATGGTTATGATTCATGGCGGTCATGGCTGGCTGATCAATCAGTTTCTGTCACCGATGTTCAATCAGCGGACCGATGAATACGGCGGATCGGTTGAAAACCGATGCCGGTTTGCGGTCGAGGTGCTGCAGGCAGTCCGGAACGAGGTTGGTCCGTTCTTTCCGATCGAATTCCGTATGAGCGGAGCAGAGCTTGTACCGGAAGGATATGATCTTGCGGAAGGAGTGAAAATCGCACAGGCCGTCGAACCGTATGCGGATCTCATTCATGTCTCGGCCGGAACCTATCAGAGAACGTTCGGACTGACGCATCCTTCGATGTTCACCGAACACGGCTGCAATGTATATCTTGCGGCCGAGATCAAAAAACATGTAAACAAGCCGGTCGCAACCATAGGCGGACTCAATGATCCGGCTATGATGGAGGACATCATCGCCTCCGGCAAGGCTGATGTGGTTTATATGGCAAGAGCGCTTCTGGCAGACCCTGAACTCCCACGGAAGGTGACGGAAAACAGAGAAGCGGAGATCGTGCACTGCCTTCGCTGCTTTACCTGCATGGCAGAGCGGGCAGCGACATCCACCAGGCGCTGCACGGTAAACCCGCTGATTGGCAGAGAACTGGAAGGCACGGAAGTTGTACCGGTTAAAGAAAGCGGGCGGAAGAAGGTGCTTGTGGCAGGAGCAGGGCCGGGCGGCCTTTATGCGGCATACACTGCCGCAAGAAGAGGACACCGGGTTATTCTCTGCGAAAAGGAAGCGGAAGCAGGCGGAATTCTGAGAAGCGAGCAGGCCCTGCCGTTCAAGCGGGAGATGTATGAACTCTCACACACCTATCAGCGTCTTGCTGAGCAGGCAGGGGTTGAGATCCGGCTGAATACAGAAGTGACAAAAGAATATGCCGAAGCAGAGAATCCGGATGCCCTGATCATCGCTGCAGGTTCCGTACCGCTGATTCCGCCGATTCCTGGTCTCAAGGGTGAGAACGTCGTTATTGTAAATAATTACTACAAAGAAAAAGACAAAGTCACAGATGATGTTGTTGTCTTCGGGGGCGGACTCGCCGGCTGTGAATGTGCAATTCATCTCGGCATGGAGGGTAAGCATGTGCATCTCGTCGAGATGCGGGATGTGCTTGCGCCGGATGCCAATGTACGCCATCGCCCGCTGCTTCTGAAAGAGATTGAGCAGTACGCTGTGGTTCATACCGGATACAAAGGTATTGAGGTAACCCCGGAAGGGATAGTCTGTGAAACCGGCAGCGGCGAACGTGTGCTTGTTCCGGGCAGAACCGTAATCTGCGCTCTTGGACAGCGTTCGCGGACCGATACCGTGCAGGAACTGATGGACGCAGCACCGTTTGTGCGGGTGATCGGCGATGCCGCCCGGGTTTCCACGATTACCAATGCGGTGTACTGGGGATATCACGCGGCACTTGATATATGAAAGCGCTTTAAAACACTCAAGATAAGAACAAAATAAGCAAGATAAAGATATAAACGCAATCAGAGAAATTTTATTCTGTAACTGAAAACAAACAGAACATATTCACGAGAGAAAAGGAAAGTAGAGGAGAAAAGGAAATGTTTACAACAAAGCATGACGATCCCACAAAGCCTCTCGGCTGGGGAGAAAGAATCGCATACGGTTCGGGCGGATTCGCCTTCAACATGATCAACGGAATCATCGGTTCCTTCCTGACAATTTACTTCACTTCAGCGGCCGGGCTCAATGCCGGCATCATCGCGACAATTCTCGCAGTATCCAAGGTATTCGACGGAATTTCCGACCTCATCATGGGACGGATTGTCGATAAAACAGAAACAAAGATGGGCAAAGCCAGGGTCTGGCTGCTGAGAATGACCATTCCGTTTGCAATTTCCACGATGCTGCTGTTCTTCGTACCGCAGGGCTTCCCTGATATGGTCAAATACATCTATGTATTCCTGATTTACAACATCTGCAATGCGGTCTGCCTGACCGGCATGCTGGTTCCGTTCTATTCCATGGTCGGTCTGATTACGGAAAATGCCTATGAAAGAGGTCTTCTCGGAAACATCCAGCAGATCTTCCAGACGCTCGGCAACGTATTTGTTAACTCCACCTTCGTCATTCTTCTCACAAAGTTCTCTGAGAACCCAAACACGATCTACACCCAGAGATCCTTCACGCTCACGATGGCAATCTACTGCGCTCTGATGGTCGTTGTCGCATTATTCTGTGTATTCAATACAAAAGAGCGGGTCAAAGTCGGCGCTGTAAATGAAGCAGAAGTTAAAAAGGAAGAGAAGAAAGAAAATGTCATGGAAACCGTCAAGGCGCTGCTTTCCAACAAGTACTGGCTGCTTCTCACACTCGGCAACTTCGTTGTCTTTGCCATCATCATCTTCTATGCAATGGGTACGGTATTCTTCTCCCAGTATGTGCTCTATGACATGAGTCAGTACGGAAAGCTTGCCAATGCGATCGCCATTGCGCAGTTTGCGATCATGTTTGTTACCCCGGTCATGATGAAGAAGATCTCCAAGGAAAGGATCTATACCTTCGGAATGCTGGTAATGGCAATCGGCTTCCTTGGCTCAGCACTGTTCAAATCTCTTGCACTGCTCATTTTCTCCAATGTTCTGAAAGGACTTGGCGTAGGACTTGCCGGCGGCATGGCACTGGGCATGGTTGCGGATACTGTGACATACGGTAAGCTGAAAACCGGAATCGACACGGTCGGTATGGGCAACGCCGGTATCTCCGCAGCACAGAAAATCGGCCTCGGTCTTGGCCAGGCAGTCTTCGGATGGGTTCTTGCGGCAGCCGGACTGGATGCGGCGCTGGATGCGCAGGGTCTCCATCAGCCGCAGTCAGTATCCACCGCAATCACATTCATGTACGGCTGGGTACCGGCTGTCATGGCAGGCGCAATGTTCGTCATCTTCCTGCTGTTCTATCACTGCGAACGCGATATTAAAGCACTGGAAGAAGCTGCAGTAAATAAGTAATTGAAACATACTGAGCCGGGGGACTTCCGGCTCGGTTTTACGCTTAAATGGCTGGATAACAACAGGGAGGAAAACAGCATGAAGTCTGAACCGATTATGCGGTTCCGCGTTACGGCGGATCCAAACGAGGTTTCCAATCTTGAATGCAGTTACGGAGCGGTGACGATGATTCCGTTTCATGCTTCCGTGGAGTCGGATCTGTTTACCGGAGAGACGCTGCCCGGGGCGGTGGACGTTCAGATCGAAAATCCCGGCTACACCCGCAACATGTGCGCGAAGTATATGTTCCGGGGAAAAGATGCGGACGGAAAACCGTGTCAGCTGTTTGTGCAGAATGACAGCTGGCTCGCACCGATCATGCGCAATGAACCGTATTTTGACGGCTGCCCGATGTTTCTGACCGACAGTCCGGAACTGGGAAAATATCTGTGCGCTCCTCATTTCCGCTCGGAGGTGCAGGGTGCTGACTGGGGCGTGGAGATCCGCATTTATGATGTGCTGAACGAGCAGGATAACTGACGGAATTACAGAGAGCCGGAAAAACCCCCCGGCTCTTATATACGCTTCAAAGATCGGAGGTTTTACGGCGCATTCTATATTCTGCCGGAACGGGCATCAGATGAAATGCTGTCTTCGCGTGATTGAGTTTTTGCGGTAATTCAGCGGACTGATTCCGGTGATTGCCGAAAACCTTGTGCTGAATGCGGAGTCATCGCTGAACCCTGTTGCAGACGCGATCTCAAAAATGGTCATGTCGGTGACTTCAAGGTATTCCTTTGCCTTGGTGATGCGCAGATTCAGAATATAGTTATAAGGCGTTGTGCCCATGTATTTCCGGAACAAGCGCATGTAGTAGGCTTTTGACATATGCGCGATATCAAATAATGTTTCAAGTGAAATGTGCTCTGTATAGTGCTGCTGAATATAGGCGGCACTTTTTTCAATCTGTTTCTGATTATGGGAGACCGGTTCTTCCGGACGGAGAATCATGCCGGTGAGAATTCCATGCATGAGAAGGCTGTCTTCCAGAACGGTTGCGGAAGACGTGTTTTCCAGATTTTTCAGAACCTGATCAAACTGACTTTTCAGCTCGGCTGTATGCAGTAAAACCGCGGCGTTCTTCTGATCCGGAATCAGCAGTTCTTCCAGTCCGTTCATTCCTTCTCCGTCAAAGTGAATCCAGTAATGCGTCCATGTTCCGACATCCGGAT
>Ga0310691_10005494_pt1 | contig 13852 bp, 8 predicted proteins | sample 176DNAGHGlowgp2_FD_203887 | JGI IMG/M metagenome (GOLD analysis project Ga0310691, IMG submission 203887) | Sheep rumen microbial communities from Palmerston North, Manawatu-Wanganui, New Zealand - 1766 DNA GHGlow gp2 (v2) (version 2) | ecosystem: Host-associated > Mammals > Digestive system >... | reverse complement strand
CATTGTCGGTGTAGTCGCTCAAGTGCTCAACATGGTGCAGATAGAACTTGAGCGGACACTGGATGTACTCGGAGATTGAACTGTGAGATAAACAGGCGGCATGCTTCGGGTCAATATCGGCACTAGGATTGACATAGTCGTGCATGGGCACAGTAGCCTTGTCGACAACGATGGGTGCATCGCCCGGCGAGGAGACCTTGGTATCAACACGATATTCTGAGAAGTGGACCTTGTCGCCATAGAGCAACTTGAGTTGTGTGACAAAACGCGATGGCTCGCTAGCACCCACCCCACCTGTCGTGGTCGAGTAGACCAGCACCACCCGATTGGCCCGTGAGATAAGGCGATAGAAGTCGTAGGCAGCAATCGATTCCTGCCTTGAGCCGGTGAGCATATAGAAAGCCGCCCTGAGGTCATCGGGGATGAGCGACGCAATGCCGTGCCGTCGCGGGAACACCCGCTCGTTCATCGACAGGACAATGATGTTGTCAAAGTCGAGCGAGCGTGTCTCTTGCAATCCCATGATTTGCAGTCCCTGCAAGGGCTCACCCTCAAATGGCACCACCATCGACTGGGTGAGCCTGTCGATGAGGAAGAAGAGTGTGTCGTCGGTCACAGGTATGCCATGCTCGTTGAATGCCATCTTGAGTTGCTCCAGAGCCTCAATATACAATGTGATGAATGCACTTTGCAACGGCAAGGTCTTGCGGATGTCGGCATCATCGTCGTGCTCATGCTCAGGCACATCATCGGCAGGCACATCGGCTATCTTGGCCTGCTCATTGACCTGCAGGCAGAAGTCAATCAACCGGTCAATGTAGGCAATCACTTGCCTGTGATCGGTGACATCGTGGAGGGGATGAAAAATCGAGCCAAAACCTTTGGACTCCAACCAGTCGGCCGGCACATTCCACAGATTTTGCTCGACAATGCGATTGGTAACCTGCATGGCCTGACGCGTGAACACGGTCTTGACGATGGGGTGCGACATGATGTCCTTGACATCCTCGCGAAAGTAGGTCCACTGCCCGGCACGGCGGGTGGCTTGCTTGTGTGCCTTGGCCACCAAGTGCATGAGCGAGACGATGTTGGCACTGCGCAAGGGGTAACCCATTGTGACATTGATTCGCCCGATGCGGGGGGTCACCGAGTTCATCAGCGGCACGAACAGCGTCTCGTCGGGCAGCACAATCGCTGTGTTGATGGCGTTGTCGGGATGTGCGATGGCACCCTGGTCGATCAGTTGGTCTACCTTGCTGAACGCCCACTTGGCTTGCCCAACATGAGACGGCACCGCCACCGCCTCGACACACTTACCGTCGAGCGTGACAGGCTCCAGCGCGACCGGCATGGCAAACATCGTCGCATACTCCCTCACCATGCGGCCCGCGGGATTGTCGGTGTCATGTGCCAACTGGTCAAGCGCAATGTCCCACCAGAAGTCGGCCTTGCCACGTTGCTGCAAGGCCTTGAAAATAGCCATCTCGCTGACCGACAGTGATGAAAATCCCACCATGACGACCCGTTGTGGCAACCGATTGTCGGGCAAGAGCTTAACACAATCGACAGCATCGCGATAGATGCGTCCCACCGTGTGAAGTCGCCTGTCGGCAAGCATCTGGTGATAGATGGTGTAGATGTCATGTAGCCTCTGCCAAAGGCTGAAGTAGGCCTTGCGTACATCGCCCTCACCTTCCCTGGGCTGCCAGGGCTCACGCCAGAAGCGTTCATCATTCTCGGCAGGAAGGTCAATGTTGAGCACCCGCTCAATGTCACGCTTGAGGTCGGGGTCGAGATAGTCGGTGGCAATCTGTCGCAAGTCGTGCAGATTGGCATACAGTTGCTCCACATCCACCAGATTCACATCAGCATCGTTAAAGTCATTGATAATCAGGTTGGCCCAATAGACAAAGGTATCCATCGGAGCGGCACTGTCATCCATCACCTGGCAATAGGCCTTGTACAATACAAGAATCGCCTCAAGTTGCCCCACCTGGTTATAACCTGTGATGTCGCTCAGAAAATCGGCCATAGCTACGATGCGTGGCATCATCGCCGGCCCATTGATGGCCTCGGTGAGCCGCTGCTCAAAGAATTTGCCACCCCTTCGATTGGGGAAAACAAAGCACAAATCCTCGATACCCGATGTGGTGGCATAGTATTCGGCCACCTGCTGCAAGAATGACTTCAAAAATTAATGATAATTGTTAAATAAGAAATTGAGAATTGAAAATAGGGTGTTACCCTAGACCTTGATGAGGATGGTGATGCGCACAGCCATGTCAAACAGGATAATCTTGGCGTTGCCGTTGCCTGCAATCTGCTCGGCGGCAAGACGGAACTGTTCGTACATGCGCTCGACATTGGCCTCGTTGATAAAGGGGGCAAACCGGGTGCTGAACTGCTGTTCCTCACGCGTGAGGTAGTTCAAGTCGGGATGATGCAGGTTGTAGATGAAGTTCTCGCGCACCTGTCGTGCCGCATAGTCGAGAAATCGACGCGACTTCTCGCGCTTCATGTCGGCCACCCGCTCGGCCCAGTTGCGCAACATGCCCAAGTTGCGCATATAGGCCAAACGCATCAACTCGACAAACGCCTGATGGAACTCATGTACCTCGCTATCCTGCTGCATGCTGTGAATGGCCTGCAACACATTGCCATCGGCCGGTGCCGCCACGGCCAGCGCGTCTTGCGTGTCGATGCCATATCGGTCGACCAGATACTGTGCTACACGCTGTGTGCCGAGCCTCCGCATCTCGATGCGTTGAGTCCTGGAGTAGATGGTACCCAGGATAGCCTTAGCATTGTCACTGACAAGGATAAACTTGCAGTCATCGTATGGCTCCTCGATGAGTTTGAGCAGTTTGTTGGCGGCATCCTCGCGCAGTTTCTCGGGTAGCCAGATGATGCCTACCTTGTATTTGCTCGTGAACGATGACATACTCATCTTGCGCAAGATATTGGCACTCTCACGCACCAAGATTTCGGGCTGCGAGTTCTCGTTCTTGAGCAACTCCAGCCAGTGCTGATAGTCCTCGACAACGGGGCAGTCGCCGAGGAACTCGCGCCAATAGGGCAAAAAGTCGTCGCAACAGGCCTCAGAGTTCTTGTCCTTGCGCCAGTAGGGAAACGAGAAGAACGTGTCGGTGTGATTGAATGTCTCGTGCTGACGGCATGCCGGGCATTGCCCACAAGGCTCCCCGTCGCGACGGTCGGTGCAGTGCAGATACTGCGCCATGACGCGAGCTAGTGCCAGTTTGGGCACACCAGGCTCACCATGTAGCAGCAATGCGTGTGGCAAGCGGTCGGCATCAATGAGGTTTCTCACCTGTTGCACAGCCTGCTCGTTGCCTATGATATCGCTAAATTTCATTATTGGTCGGTTTGTTTGTGCAAAATTAGCACTTTTGCCGCAATCCACCAAATCCATTGTTATTTTTTATTTTTGGGTATTTTTTTGCACTATCAGTGACCATTTGCCGATGTTTTCAAACTCGAGGCGACCAAATGTCAACCGAAGTTGCAAAAACGTGTCACAATGAGCACTAGCACAGGTAGAGAGGGCAAAGAAAAGACCTTAAAAAGTTTGTGCAGCAAGAAAATAAGTAGTAATTTTGCCGACGAATTACCAAAGCATATAACTGACAAAACAAAAAATAACAAATGGCAGAAAAAGCAAAAGTCCAGTTCAGGCAGAGCATCGTTGTGCGCTTCTCGGGCGACAGCGGTGATGGCATGCAGTTGGCTGGCAACATTTTCTCGAATGTGAGCGCCGGACTGGGCGACCGCATCTCGACCTTCCCCGACTATCCTGCCGAGGTGCGCGCCCCGCAAGGCTCGCTCGGTGGTGTCTCGGGTTTCCAGGTTCACATTGGCCATGGCGTGCACACCCCCGGTGACGAGTGCGATGTGCTTGTGGCTATGAACCCAGCGGCTCTCAAGCAGAACGCTCAGTATCTGCGCAAGAACGGTGCCGCCATCGTCGACATCGACACCTTCACTCAGGCCGGTCTGGACAAGGCCTTGTACACCACCTCCGATCCCTACGAGGAACTGGGCTTGACCGCCCAGGTCATTGAGGCCCCCATCACCACGATGGTCAAGGAGGTCCTCAAGGACACGGGCATGGACCTGAAGGCACAACTCAAGTGCCGCAACATGTTTGCACTGGGTCTGGTGTGCTGGCTGTTCAACCGTCCCATGGAGGCTCCGCTGAAGTTCCTGAAGGCGAAGTTTGCCGACAAGCCTGCTGTCTATGAGGCCAACGAACTGGTCATCAAGGGCGGCTACAACTATGGTCACAACATCCACGCCACCGTGTCGACCTACCGCATCCAGAGCGATGACGTGCGTCCCGGCATCTACACCGATGTCACTGGCAACAAGGCTACCGCCTGGGGTCTGATCAAGGCTTCGGAGATGAGCGGTCGCCCGTTGTTCCTGGGTTCTTACCCCATCACCCCCGCTACCGATATCCTGCATGAACTGGCCAAGCGCCGCGACCTGGGCGTGAAGGCTATCCAGATGGAGGACGAGATTGGCGGCATCTGCTCGGCTATCGGCGCAGCATTTGCCGGCCATCTGGCAGTCACCACCACCTCTGGTCCCGGTCTGGCCCTGAAGAGCGAGGCCCTGGGTCTGGCTGTCATGGCCGAACTTCCACTGGTGCTGGTCGACGTGCAACGCGGTGGTCCCTCGACAGGTCTGCCGACCAAGACCGAGCAGACCGACTTGCAGCAGGCCCTGTATGGCCGCAGTGGCGAGAGCCCACTGGTGGTGCTTGCCGCCGCCTCACCCACCGACTGCTTCAAGATGGCATTCCAGGCATCCCGCATCGCCATCGAGCACATGACCCCGGTCATCCTGCTGACCGACGCATTCATCGCCAACGGCTCATCGGCATGGCGCATTCCTGACGAAGGCGAATATCCTGTCATTAAACCCAACTTTGTCCCCGATGCCGTCAAAGCAACCTGGACCCCGTTCATGCGCAATGCACTGGGCATCCGCTACTGGGCAGTCCCCGGCACCCCAGGGCTAGAACATGTGGTGGGTGGCCTGGAGAAGGATTACAACACCGGCATCTTGAGCAACGACCCCATCAACCATGCACACATGGTCGAGACACGTCGCATGAAGATTGCCAACATCGCCAACTACATCCCCGAACTCAAACTCAAGGGCGACCCCACTGCCGACACCATCATCCTGGGTTGGGGCAGCACCTACGGACACATCCTTGACGCGGTTAACCGCCTGAACAACGAGGGCTTCAAGATTGCGATGACCCACCTGCGCTACATCAACCCGCTGCCCAAGAACACGGCCGAGTTGCTGAGCCGCTTCAAGACGGTGATTGTCGCCGAGTTGAACACAGGACAAATGGCAAGTTACCTGCAGAGCAAGGTGCCTAACCTGAACATCTGCCATATAAATAAGGTGCAAGGCCAACCGTTCATGGTACAAGAGATTGTTGACGGAGTGAAAAACATCATGATGGAGGAGGAATTGTAATGGAACAGAATACAAACACAGAGGCCCCGAAGGCCTACAAGCCACTCGACTACAAGAACAACCAGCCCATCCGCTGGTGCCCGGGTTGTGGCGACCACGCCGTGTTCAATGTGCTGCTCAAGGCCATGGCCGCACTGGGCATCCCATCCGAGAAGACTGCCGTGATCTCGGGCATCGGCTGCAGCTCGCGTCTGCCCTACTACACCAACACATACGCCTTCCACACCATCCATGGTCGTGGTGGTGCTGTTGCAACAGGCTTCAAGACAGCCAATCCCGACATGACCGTGTGGCAGGTGGCAGGCGATGGCGACTGCCTGGCCATCGGTGGCAACCACTTCATCCATGAGGTGCGCCGCAATCTGGATGTCAACCTGCTGTTGCTCAACAACCGCATCTACGGCCTGACCAAGGGACAGTTCTCGCCCACCAGTGCTCGTGGTTTCAAGAGCAAGTCGTCGCCCTATGGCACGACCGAGGATCCGTTCAATCCCGCCGAGTTGACCTTCGGCGCTCGTGGCACATTCTTTGCCCGCAGCATCGATGTCGAGTTGGGCACCAGCCAGGAGGTCATGGAGGCCGCCGCCCGCCACAAGGGTTGCTCGGTGGTCGAGATACTGGTCAACTGCATGATCTTCAACAACGGAATCCACAGCAACATCACCGACCGTGAGGTTCGCCCCGACCGCACCATTCACTTGGTGCACGGCGAGAAGATGATCTTCGGCCGCGACAAGAATCGTGGCATCGTGCAAGACGGCTTCGGCCTCAAGGCTGTGACCATCGGCGAGGACGGCTACACACTCGACGATGTGCTGGTTCACGATGCTCACTGCCAGCAGACGTTTGTTCACCAGATGCTGGCCATGATGGACGGCACCGACCTGCCCGTAGCAGTGGGTGTGATCCGCGATGTCGAGGCTCCAACCTACGACACCGCTGTTGCCGAACAAGTCGAGCAAGCCAAACAAATGCACGGCTTCACTTGCCTGCGCGATGTGGTCATGTCTGGCGACACCTGGGAGGTCAAATAGCACAAAACCAATCTAGACATTTTGTTAGCCTAGTCAAAGTTATTGGTTGCAAAATGCCACAAAGTCTTGGAATATGGTGTTCCAAGACTTTGTTTTTTGTGACATAATGCTTGCAAAAAATCAAAAAAGCACCAATTTTCTATTTTTTCGACCGTTAAATTTTGTTGTTTATAAAAAATTTATTACCTTTGTGGGCAGTTAAATGTTATACATCTAACTTCATTTACCAATTAACTAAATTTATAAACCAAAAACAGACGCTTATGAAAAAGTTATCAGTACTTTTTGTAGCTCTTGCAGTAGCCGTGTCGGCATCTGCAGCTGGACAATTCAAGTCTAGCGTACGTTCAATCAACAAGTATCAAATCCAGAAGGAGAATGTGATGTCGAAGCAGAGCATCGCCAATGCCAAGAAGTCGCCTGCTCGCGTGATCACTGAGCAGCCCGAAGGTGAGGCATTCGACTACCAGCGCACCGGTGGCGGCACCTACGCTAGCGGCGGCAGCCTGTATCTGGGCGACCAGGCAGGTACCAAGGCTCGCTTTGTCTTCGATGCCGACGGCACCACCGTCTACATTCGCGACCTGCTCTACGGCTCGGCCAACAGCTTTGGCCACGCTTGGGTGCAGGGTACCATCGAGGGCAACACCCTGACCGTGCCCATGGGCCAGTCGATCTACTGGAGCGACCAGTATCAGGCCGACGTTATGTTGTGCTGGGGCACCCCCTATGCCGAGCAAAACGAGGAGGGCAACTATACAATTGGCTTCACTCGCGATGAGAGCGTCACTGCAGTGACCTACACCATCGACCCTGAGAACCAGACCTACACCCTGAATGGCACCGTGGCTCCCGAGTCGACCGATGCCAGCGACATCAATGCCTATCTGGGCACCGGCCTGTCGGCTTACTGGACCGATGACAACAGCTGGAGCGGCTGCCTCGAGTGGAACACCGTGTTCAGCGATCCCGCCGAGCCCGCAGTGGCCCCGACCATGATTACCGAGCAGCCCGAGGGTGACCTCTACACCTACTATCGCGCCGGCAACTGCATCTACAGCAGTCTCTTCGGCCTGGGTACGTCGGCAGTAGACGGCAAGATGAACGTTGTCTTCGGCAAGACCGATGGCCAGCTCGACGGCAAGGTCTACATCCAGAACCCGATGTGGTGGTTCGACGGCAACAACACTTGGGTTGAGGGTACCTACGACTGGATGACCGGCATGATCACCATCCCCGTGGGCCAGTACCTGAGTTGGAATGAAGACGGCGAGTATGGCGTACAGCTGATGTGGGGCTCGACCTACGTCTATCAGGATGTCGACGAGAACGGTGAGGAAGGCTACTACCTGGGCACCGAACTTGACGAGGAGGCCGAGAACATCTACTACATGATTGCCGACGATGTCATCGAACTGCAGAACAGCGAGGGCGATGCAACCCTTGAGTTCCCCGAGAACTACAACGCTACCGGTCTGTACGCTATGTACAACGACGACCAGTCTTGGGCCGGCGCTCTGGAGTTTGGCGTTAAGGGCCAGATTGTGAACCTTGTTCCCGCTGTTCCTGCCGATCCTATCGTGGATCAGACCAACGAGAACAATTACACCTGGAATGACGGCGGTGACGAGAGTGGCTACAGCCGCTTCTCGTTCGAGATGCCCACCACCGACGTTGATGGCAATATGATCGATCCCGAGCACCTGAGCTACAGCATCTACACCGATGACGATCAGATCTTCACCTTCGAGGCAGCTACCTACAGCTATGACCTGGAGGAGGACATGACCGAGATTCCTTACTGGATCTACAGCAATGGTTATGACTTCTATCCCTACCGTGTCTACTTCTATCGCACTAACGCCCAGGGCTTCGAGCCTCTGTTCGAGCGTCGCATTGGTGTCCAGGCTATCTACACTGTCGACGTGCCTGAGAGTGAGGGTGCTCCCAAGAAGGTTCCTGTTGTGAACAAGTCTAACATTGTTTACTATGAGTTGCCCAACACTGCTATCGAGACCGTCAAGGCCGAACTCGATGTCAATGCTCCTGTCTACAACATCATGGGCCAGAAGATGAACGCTAAGAGTCTGCCCGCTGGCATCTACATCCAGAACGGCAAGAAGTTCATCGTGAAGTAATGCAATCATGCTACATGGTCATCGGATAGTCTCACTATTCTGACCACACTATCCCTTTCAATAGGCTCCAGATAATTCTGGAGCCTATTTCATACACATTCTACCGAAAACACATCTTTTGCTAACAAAAATCAACTATTTGCATACTAATTCTTTCTATTTGTAAAAAATAATAGTACTTTTGGGGCGATTTATTACTCTAATTATTAACTAAAACAACTTATGCTTATGAAAAAGTTATCAGTACTTTTTGTAGCACTGGCAGTGGCCGCATCGGCTTCTGCAGCAGGGTTTAAGACCCACGTCCGCCCCATCGACAAGAAGATCGTCAAGGAGCAAGTGATGACCAAGAAGGACATCCAGGCCGCCAAGAAGGCTCCCGCTCGCGTGATCAACGAGCAGCCCGAGGGCTCAGCCTACAACTACACCACCACCGGCCGTGCCGACTATGCTAGCGGCAGCAGCCTCTATGTTGGCGACATGAGCGGCAACACTCGCGTGGTCTTCGGCGAGGGCAACACAGTGTATGTGCGCAACATCCTCTACAACTCGGGTAGCTCATTCGGCAACAACTGGGTTGAGGGTACGCTCGAGGGCAATGTCCTCACTATCCCCCTGGGACAATCGGTATATTACAGCGCCAGCTATGATGCCGACATCGTGCTCGTCTGGGGTAGTGTCACCTTCGATGGCGAGTACTTTGACTTTGTTGTCGACGACACTGTGACCGAGGTCACTTACCTCCTGGGCGAGGATGGCAGCCTGACTATGCAGGGTGGCATTGAGCCCACCAGCACCGACGCATCGTCGGAGGCAGCATATATGGGCACCGGCCTGAGTGCAAGATGGACCGATGACCTGAGCTGGAGCGGCTTCTGCAACTTCTCGCAGGTGCTGAGCGACCCTGTCAACATCGACGATATGGTTCTCCCCACCGTCATCACCGAGCAGCCCGAGGGTGACCTCTACAGTTACTTCCGCAGCGGCAACTGCATCTACAGCAGTTTCTTTGGACTGGGTACGACCACAGTTGACGGCAAGATGAATGTCGTGTTCGGCAAGACAGACGGCGAGCTCGACGGCAAGGTCTATATCCAGAACCCGTTGTGGTGGTTCGACAGCTACAACAGCTGGGTCGAGGGTACCTACGACTGGATGACCGGCTTGATTACCATCCCCGTGGGTCAGTACCTGAGCTACGACGAGGAGAGCGAGTATGGCGTGCAGCTGATGTGGGGCTCGACCTACGTCTATCAGGATGTTGACGAGAACGGCGAGGAAGGCTACTACCTGGGCACCGAAGTTGACGAGGAGGCCGAGAACATCTACTTCATGATTGGCGACGATGTCATCGAGCTGCAAGGCAGCGAGGGTGACGCAACTCTTGAGTTCCCCGAGAACTACAACGCTACCGGTCTGTACGCTATGTACAGCGACGACCTGACTTGGGCCGGCGCACTTGAGTTTGGCGTTAAGGGCCAGATTGTGAATGCAGTTCCCGCCGTTCCCGCCGATCCCACCCTGCCCGAGGAGCCTTGGTATGACTGCGGTGACGAGAGCGGCTACAGCACATTTGACTTCGTGCTGCCCACCACCGACGTTGATGGCAACATGATCGATCCCGAGTGCCTGAGCTACAGCATCTTCACCGACGACGACCAGATCTTCACCTTCGATCCTGCCGTCTACACCTACGACGACCTGACTGAGCCCATCACCGAGGTTCCCTACTGGATCTATGAGAGCGGTGTTGACTTCCACAAGGGCTATGTCTACTTCTATCGCACCAACGCCCAGGGCTTCGAGCCTATGTTCACCCGTCGCATCGGTATCCAGGCCATCTACACTGTCGACGTGCCTGAGAGTGAGGGTGCTCCCAAGAAGGTTCCTGTTGTGAACAAGTCAAACATTGTTTACTATGAGTTGCCCACAACGGCCATCGAGACCGTCAAGGCCGAACTCGATGTCAATGCTCCTGTCTACAACATCATGGGCCAGAAGATGAACGCTAAGAGTCTGCCCGCTGGCATCTACATCCAGAACGGCAAGAAGTTCATCGTGAAGTAAGACTTGCTGGTTGAAGGGTTAAGGGTTAGGGTTTATCCCCTGCCACTGGCCTGAAACCTGACCAAACATGAAATCTAGAGACTCTAGATGGTCTAGACTGACTAGACGCACTAGAATCTCTAGATTTTTTTGTACCTTTGCAGTTGGTTATGCGCAAGATTATTCACGTCGATATGGACGCATTCTTTGTCTCGGTCGAGGAGCGAGACAACCCAAGCCTCGTGGGCCAGCCCGTAGCAGTGGGTTTTGATGGTCCGCGCGGGGTGGTGTCGACGGCCAACTATGTGGCACGACGCTATGGCGTACACTCGGCCCAGGCCATTCGCACGGCCCACCGCCTGTGTCCCCATCTGGTGGTCGTCGAGCCACACTTCGACAAGTACAAGGCCGTATCGATGCAGATACGCAACATCTTCAGCGACTACACCGACCTCATCGAGCCGCTGAGCCTGGACGAGGCCTATCTGGATGTGACCAGCAACAAGCCAGGCATCGCTCTGGCCGTTGACATCGCCCGCGAGATCAAGCAGCGCATCAAGGCCGAGACACGTCTCACCGCCTCGGCTGGCGTGAGTTACTGCAAGTTTCTGGCCAAGGTCGCGAGCGACTATCGCAAGCCCGATGGCCTGTGCACCGTGCACCCCGATCGTGCCCTCGACTTCATCGCCGGCTTGAAGATTGAACGATTCTGGGGCGTGGGCGAGAAGACTGCGGCTCGCATGCATGCCCTGGGCATCCACACGGGTGCCGACCTGCGCGACAAGCCGCTGAGTCTGCTCACGGCACACTTCGGGAAAATGGGTGCTGTGTTCTACAACTTTGCCCGCGGCATCGATGACCGCCCAGTAGTGACCCAGTGGGTGCGCAAGAGCGTGGGCTGTGAGCGCACCTACGCCGAGGACATCACCACACAGACCGCCGCCATCATCGAGTTGACTCACATCACCAACGAGTTGCTGGGCCGGCTGGAGCGCAGCGGATTTGAGGGCACAACACTGACGTTGAAGGTCAAGTTTCACGACTTTGTGCAGATTACCCGCAGTTTCACGCAAGAAGAGGTGCTGCACAGCAAGGACCAAATTTTGCCCATGGCCAAGCAACTGCTGCGCGAGGTTGACTTCAGCAGCCATCCGGTGCGCTTGCTCGGGTTGACGGTGAGCCATCCTCCACGTCCAGCCCATGACTTGTCTATGCCTCAAGAACCCACCCTGTTTGATGATGAAGATCTGGTACTTTAACCCCGAGAACGACCTGGCGCTGGCCAATGGGGGGCTGAACTACACCGCCCCGCCACGTGCGGCACAATTGCGTCATGACTTGCGCTTGTTGCCCGCCTGGCTCGCCAGCCCTGGCGACCGTGTGCTGTGCAACGACGTGACCGACCGCGACTGGCTCTTGCAACAAGGACTAGGGGTTGACATCATCACTCCTGCCGAGTTGCCATCGCTCAGTGTGGCTGAATTTGTGCCATGGGGTTGGAGCCGCGCCACGCGGCGCACGTTGCAACGCCTGGGCGCACCCAAGCATCTGCTGCCCAGTGCCGAACGTATCGAGGCTGTGCATCGACTGGCGCATCGTCGCACCAGCATCGCCATGCATCGCCTGCTGCAACACCTCATGGGACCAGACCTCTGCCCCACTCCAGTCGAGTTGTTCACACTCGATGCCGTCAAGGACTGGGCAGCCAAGCATCCCGGATGCTACTTGAAGTTGCCGTGGTCGGGCAGCGGTCAGGGCGTGTATCGTGTACTAGACATGAACGATGCCCACCTGTGGCAGTGGTGCCACGGCGGCCTGCGACGACAAGGCTCCATCCTGTGCGAGCAGGGACTGGAGCGCATTCAAGACTTCGCCACCGAGTGGCTGTGCCGTGAGGGTACAGCCCGACTGATTGGCTTCTCGGTATTTGAGAATGATTTCCACCACCAGTATGCTGGTGGGATAGTTGATTCGCATCAGGCATTGCACAGTCGCATCGCCATGCTATATCCTGATATTGACAGGGCTGTCGAGTCCTTGTCGCAAGCCATCGAGCAACTCATTGCGCCTGACTATGACGGACATTTGGGGGTTGACATGATGTTATATCACCACCCCGACGGTCATATCGCGCTGAACCCCTGCGTCGAGGTCAATCTACGCTGCACCATGGGACTCGTGTGCAGCGCACTGGGCGATCGTCACGGCCTGCGCGGCACCTACCGCATCACCGCAGCGCCTCACCCCACCGGCAGGTCACTGACCCCGCCAGCCCACTTCGCCGCCAGCGTTACAGACTCTTGAGAAGGGCGTAGAGTCGGGGGACGGGGAGCCCCATCACGTTGTAGAAGCAGCCATTGATGCCCTTCACACCCATGTAGCCAATCCACTCCTGTATGCCGTAAGCACCCGCCTTGTCCAGCGGGCGGTAATGCTCGACGTAATAGTCTATCTCGTCATCAGTGAGGTCGACAAACTCGACCTCGGTAGTGTCGGCAAAGGCCTGCTGCCCAGTTGGTGTAGTCACACAGACCCCCGTGATGACATGATGCGTCTTGCCACTGAGTGCACGCAGCATGGCATGTGCCTCGGCAGCATCAGCGGGCTTGCCCAGCACTTGACCATCAAGCACCACAATGGTGTCGGCGGTGATGAGCATTTCGTTGCCACTCAACCGATAGGGCTTGGCCTTCTGAATAGCCAAGAATTGAGCCACATCATCGGCGGGCATGTCGGCCGGATAGTCTTCGGCAATACCCTCGATGACCTCAACCCTGAATATAATGCCCAGATCGCTGAGCAACTGCTGTCGGCGCGGTGAATGGCTGCCCAGCACGATATCGTAATCTTCTAACACAGCTGTTTTAATTGAAAATTGAGAATTGTGAATTGAAAATTGCCAATCCTTACCAACCGAAGGCATGCTTGTCGTCAAGCCACAAGCCCTGCGCACGCATCACCTGCTCAAGCAAGTCGCGCCCCACACCATAGCCACCGTTACAGGGCGACACATAGCGGGCAGCCTCACGGCACTCGGGTGCAGCATCGGCAGGTGCCACAGCGAGCCCAGCCGCACGCATCACCTGCAGGTCGGGGATGTCATCGCCCACAAAGGCTACC
>Ga0310691_10005493_pt1 | contig 13855 bp, 20 predicted proteins | sample 176DNAGHGlowgp2_FD_203887 | JGI IMG/M metagenome (GOLD analysis project Ga0310691, IMG submission 203887) | Sheep rumen microbial communities from Palmerston North, Manawatu-Wanganui, New Zealand - 1766 DNA GHGlow gp2 (v2) (version 2) | ecosystem: Host-associated > Mammals > Digestive system >... | reverse complement strand
TAAACCTCGTAAGACGTTTGAGGTACATAGTCATTTGCTTTCATAATTCAGTAACTTTTAAATATTCATAATCTTGTGGCGGTAGCCGTTTCCTCCACGGCTACAAAGGTTTTATTTATACCGCCTACACACGTTTAATTATAGGAGAAAAAACAATGATTATATTTCTTGCTCATCTCTTTGGTCGCATATCTTATTTATGACTTTACATAAGTCATCATAAGACCCTTTGTTTTCGCTACTACCCGTCAACAAATACGCCGCGTTTGCGTTCATCTGCGCAACGAATAACGCACTCATAATACAGATAAGTTCATGCCTTGTCACCTTTAAGGTGTATTCATTCTTAACTGCCATATCATTTGCCTCCCATCTTGAATAAGTCACCAGACAATATCATTCCCAGAATACCGATAATTAAAATCAATTCCATAACTCTTAAATTCTTATTTTTAGTTGTTAAAATACTTTTCTACCTCTCTCCAAGAGCCATTGACCACAGGCTCGGAAAAACCTACGCTTGCGTCATACAACTCCCAATGTGCCGCACTGCATCCGTGACTACCTTTTTCAAGATGTTGCACGCAGAACAGAACGTCACCGCTTTCCATGTCACAAATAGAGAACTGGTCGTAAAGAGGCCCGACACACGGGCAGTTATTCTTAAAGAATACATACGCCGTTTCCTTGTCAAATCTTTTACTATCGGCAATCTTGCATACCTTTGCACCAAGTTTCTTTGTTTTACCAGCAAGCGCAGTATCTTTGCAGAACCAGTCGTACCAGCCAGCTTCACACTGAACGTGCCTATAAGGAGCGTCAAACTCGTGATTTTTAAAACGCTCGCAAAAAGTCTTAACATTCGTTTCCATTGTCTTTTCTTTTTAGTCAAATAAGTCCTCTTTAATAATTTATATATAATAATTATTATATGCGTTTCAAATCGAGTGTATTAAAGACAATCAAAGTATGCCAAAATTCTCAAATTAGAAACCCAAAACGTGCGCCAGAACTTTGGCCATGCCACGCCCGACATATAAAGCATGACACACCACGCGATACCAACAAGCGACCAAATAAACGAGCCGCATGTCACAAGAACGATGGCCACGAAAAGAGCCAACGAGCAAACCAAATAATTAAATGTACGTTTCATTGTTTTACCTATAAAAATTTATTAAACTTGTTTTATCCGTATATCTTTTTAGAAAGGCGCGAGGCCGTAGCATAATCGCCACTTGCCTCCGCCGTCATCATTGCGTCATAAAGCGCATGTATCTCGTCTTGTGTCATAGCCCTTTATTCGTTATAGTTCTACTTCACCCCACCAGCCATCAATGTCCGAACATGAACCCTCGGCAAGTTTCGACATACACACAAAAAAGAAATGCCCGACAATATCCGCACATTCCTCGTTTTCGATTTGATACAACACACACCGGAAAAACTTTAGCATACGTGGCCGCAACCATTTAACGCCCACTTTCATGCCGTCATCCTCCAACATGTTATTATATATCCGCATACCCTTTGCCCGATATTCGTCAAAGGTCTTTTGATACGCGCAATTGTCATACGTGTTATGGTCGCCGTACTGCTCATTAACGCTATCCACGTTTAACTCGTAACATTCCTCGAAACGCCTTTTAACGTTGTCGATAAAATACTGATGTTTGTCACGCTTGCTTTCTTCAATTCCGCACATGATGCCTGCGGCCTTGATAAATTCCTTTTTGTCTAAAATAAAACTCGACATACCTATAAATTTTTAAGTTGTTGTTGTTATTAAGTCATTATTCTTGCACTCCATGATGTATGTTTTGTGACACGCACCAATCATAAAGAAGATGAATGTTTGTGCATTTGAATTTGCGCACGAAACGCTTCACAATATTCATGTCAATTGTCACGTACCCGTACTCGCTATTAAAGTCGGATAGCATCTTTTCGTAATCGTATTTTTTAGCCATAATAATAAATCTTTTTAGTTCTACCTTATAAGTGGCCACCAACGTAAACGGATAACGTCAGCGGCCACAGAAACACGTTTAAATATTATTTATAGGTAGTCTTAATCAAGATACCGCCACACATACGCCGTCTTTTCGTCATTGCCCTCATAATAGTCATATACCAAATCGCGTATCTTCTCGTACAACACACTATAAAGGCGACACCAACCTGCATTGCCTCTTGCATCATGCTCCCATACTTTCCAATTAACACACAGGACAAACTCGGCCATATATACCTCGTTATCTTTCCATGACTTCATCGCATTCTTTATAGTATCAAACAGACCTTTACATCCGTACCACTCGCCGACTGACAAATCACTCATAAACGTCGTTTTGCGCTCTTTGCCGTTCTCGGCCAATTGTTTTTCCATGCAATGCTCACTGATAGCGCCATAATGGAACGGCGTATGGATGCGCTGGCCGAGCCACATGTTTGCACCTGTCAACTGAATGCCTGCACATTCCTTCATTGTATCACTGATAAGCGAATTAACTCGCTTGCAATAATCTTGCTTTGTCATTTTTAAATCTCCTATAATTAAGTTAAACAAAAAACGTTATATCATTTGTGGGTGCAAAGGTCTCGCTCCTTTGTGCCGTGCCTTGAAACACGTCTGCACCCTAAACACGGAAAAGGGAGGCCACTGTCATTTGCCTCCCAATATCATCTCCACAATACCATCCACATCTTTTCTCCTCATTGTGTAATAAGATAGCGTTCTGGCATTGCGTACACCACAAGCCTTCAAAAGGCCGTCTGCACATCTATTCGCTGCCCCGTAAGTACCCACAAATGCATTGTGAACACCTGGCAATATTTCCGTAAATCTAAACGAATGGCGGCGTAACATTGCAGGATTTGTCAACGGATAAGCGGCCTTCAAAACGTCGAGGTGCTGTCCGCTTGACTTGATACGCAAGAGCCATCCGATAATCTGGCCTGACTTTTCGCTAATGTCGCAGACGTAGAGGTTGATGCGTACACCATTTGCCTCGCACCTCATGATGGCCGTCAACATCTTAATGGCCACGTCTTCCATGTCCTTTGCACCGACTGACCCATTTACGCTGACATTATAGACAAGGTTGAGAACCTTTTGTTTTTGCCGTATCATTCGTGCATTTACCATTGTAGTAGGCACACCTGCAATATAATTGGGTACATGTGGCATGACTCCAGTAACATCGCAGAAAAGTTTGCGGCGATTTGCGTCAAGCTTTAACATTTTGCGCTCCCGTGCCACGCCCCCCTTTTCTATCTTGCTGGCGTTTTGTTCGTCACCATTCAACAATAAGTCCTCGGCCTCTTGATATGTCTTTGTGCCGTAAAAATCGCTGCCGTATGATATTTCACGCTTGCTGTCCTCGCGGCCTACAAAGTTAGGCTGCGTCTGTCCTTTGTCAACGTATGAATGAAAAGCGGACAAAGACTCGAATTTTTTATATATTTCCCGTGCCATAATATTAAACGTGTTTTAATTGTCTTTTATTCGTTGTTCTCGTGCCGTCTGTCGGCGTTAATTGTGGCCTGTGGTATTGTGTACCCGTGCCACAATTGAAACGCCTTGAAACGTCTTTATTTAAGCCTCCTCGAACAGGCTGGCCATTGCCTTCGCCCACTTGTTAGACTTGTTTTCGAGGTAGTTGTAAAGTATGCGTATTTCGTCAAGTTCCAACTCCTTGAAAATACCTCCCATAATCAAGTCCTTCAAGCCCCACGCCTCCTGCATATCTTTGTCGGCCAAAGTTTGGATGCTGCGGTATGATACGCAAAGGGTAATCTGTGCCACTGTCTTTGCATGACGGAGGTCACGGCAGAAATTAGCGATTGAAATGTCATCACCTGCAAGCATGTCCTCGATTTCCTTTGTGTAATCTACATTAGTAAAGAAAAAGCGGTTTTTCGTGCTGGCGTCCTGAACACTGCGAGCCGTGTACTCGATATCTGCGCCTGTCATCTTTGTATTTCCTGCGGCAATTACGCGGAAATTAGGATGAGCCTCGACATTGCCGACGACTGGAAAATCGAAGCGGCGGTTAGCGATAGCGGTATTTAATACCACAAGAGCCTCGGGCTGTGATGCGTCTATCTCATCCAAAAAGAACAGACCGCCATTAGTGAATGCCTTAAAAAACGGAGTTGGAACAAAGTTGCCGCCTGCATCGCCATAGCCCTTCATCTCGTGTGCGAAAAGTACCTGCTGCGACTCGTAGAAATCAAGCCCAAGAGCCTCGGCCACTTGTTTCGCCGTGTGGCTTTTGCCCGTTCCCGCGTCACCGTACATATAAAGCGGGTAGCCCTTTGCAATAGTGGTACAAATGGCCTTGAATTTTGCCGTAACTTTGCCCGTAACATTGTGCGTCTCGTTGTTTATGGTGATAGTGCCATAATCTGCGGTCTTCGGCTTGATGTCTTTTATCATGTCGGCGCAAATACGCTGCACGTCCTTCGCGTCAACACTCGACGGCTGTATCTTTGCAACCTTGCAAACGGCCTCAAAGATGTCCGCTCCCATTGTGCCGTACTTTGCAAGCATCTCGGCCTTCATGCCGTCAATACTTGCAACCTCTACTGCCGTGTTTGCGGCTGGCTTCGGTGTGCGCTTTTTCTTTGGTTTTTCAACGGGTGCCTCGGCCTCCGTGTTGTTATCCGTGTTTGGTGTGTCAACAACTGGAGACTCAACGACTGCGGCTTCCTCGATAGTAGGCGCCTCCGTGTTTGTCAATGGTTCAAGTATCTCGGTTGCATCCTCGGCCACAATTGTCTCGCCGGTTGCAACAACGGGCTGCACGGGCTTCGGACTTGATGGCTTCGGTGTGCGTCCCTTCACTACCTGCCAGCCATCATTAAGCGTTAAGACTGTATCCTCGCCTATCTTTTCGTCTGTGGCTGTAAGTGGATACTTCGCGAGGTACTTCGCCGTTGGTGTACCATTGCAATAAATGCGGCCTGTGGCCTTGTCAATACCCGTCTGCCAGACCTGCATCATTTCGCCGTTCTCGATGTTCTTAATCTTAATCATAACTTGTTTCTCCTATAAATTTAATTAAACATGTGATTTATTTGCTATCTTTATTTTTTCTTTATTTAATTACCACAGCTCAGAATTTATAACTTCTTCCTGCACGGCAATAGACTCCTGATTAAATAACTTTTTAAGCGTAGTGCACAGCGTTTTGATTTGCTCGCGCTCTGCAAAGAGTAACTCAATGCGCAAAGTGGTCTCAGTCACAATAGCGCCATCTTCGTGTTTGTAAATGCCCTTTGCCTCAAAGATTGTGCCGCCGTCAAAGTCAGCACTAATCAAATTAGAAACGATTTTGTAAGCCTCAACTGTGGCGATTTCCTGCTGCTTGCTGTCTTTGTCATTCAGACCCAGATACAGCGTGAATTTCTTAATCATAAACTAAACTCCTATAAATAAATGTTAAACGTAAAAAAATAGAACCTTTTGAAAATTACGAATTTTCCCGTTATCTATATAACTAAAAAGGTGTATTAAAAAGGCATGTTTCACGTGAAACGCCCTGCCTGTGTTTTGCGTCTGTTTTGCTATCTTTGTGCCTCGTTATCCAGTCGGCTACTAAAGTACAAATGAGTGCAAATTAGATGTGCATTGTGTTTCACGTGAAACGCCTTTTATTTTTTTTCTTTGTTGTTGTTTGTTGTTTACTTTGTTTGTCACATAAACGCCTGTAAACTTGCAGCCTTTTATTTATTGTATGATTGGCCAAACATACATCTGAAACGTCCTATTGTTTGAGTCCGTTGAAACATTAAGCAGCGACAAGTCTTACAGCCGCATCAAATAAAACCGCTAAACAATTCGCGGTTGCCAGTGTTGCGCATCGCGTGCGCATTTCGGTAATGATGCAACCTGCTCTCCGCCACCCTGCGCTGAACCGTTTGCACGTCACTGCTGCCCGATAGTGTTGTTTATATCCCGCTCCCTCTATTCTGCGGCCTGGTGATTTCGTTTCTAAATCACATTGCAAAGATACGATGCGTTTGCAATATTCCAAAATTATTTGCGATAAATCGTATTTTTTTAACCTATTCCCATATAAAAATACATATTTTAACGGTACAAAATAGGCTTAAATACTTGATAATCAATAAGTTAGCAAAAATAATGTAAAATCTTTTTAAAGTGTATTTAACACACAATTCACATTTCACGCTAATAAATCTTTAATACGTGTAATTGTAACACTATTGCATTGTATGGCCTTATTATATGGATATATGAACACACATGCACGCGCGTATATAGTGCCATGTTTACGAATAGTGCCACATAACGCTATTTGCAAGCCCGCTGCCGCGCTTTTTCCCGTTGTTTGGTGTAATTCATACCAAAGGAAAAACAAAATGATTTGTGTACGCGCACAATAGGCTTTTCTATTGATACCCATTTTCCCGCATTATTTGTTTGCATCATGGTACATATATAGTGTATTATTTACATGTATTTATGTAGTCTATATTATTAGTGTTATTAGTACACATTATAATATAATATAATATCATGTCACCAAATAAACGTGTCATATTTACACACATTCCCGAACACTATTTCCTTTAACATTGTGCGCGTACACGATTAACAAATGTTAGCAAAAGTTACGTGTGCGCACACAATCGCTTAAAATTTTATCGGTGGATAGTTTCCCCACAAAAAGCCCAAAAACGCAACAGCGGGCTTTATATGCGTTTTTCGTTTTTCTTGACACAACTTAAATAAAATAATGTAACTTATTGATTTATAGTGTTTTATATTATCCAAAATCTAAAAGGTGCGTTAATTCGTTGATTATCAATTAGTTACATATTTGTGTGCTTTAATAATAATACATAACTAATTGATTTTTAGATAGTTACGCTTTTATTTAGATTTTTTCTAAACAAAATAACACCTTATTTATTGCACATTTTTATAATATTTGTGCAAAACGTGAAACATTAACCCGTGAAACATTGAGTGTGAATAATACATTTATTGTTCCACGTGAAACTTTTTCTTTTTCTTTTTCTTTTTCTTTTCTTATATATATTATATTTATATTTATATTTATATTCTATTTTCTTTTCTCCCGCTTTTCTTTTGCTTGTCTGATATGATATATTATATTATTCTTTATTCGTTGTTTGTAGGGCTTAAAATACCCTTATAACATAAACAAATAAACAATAAAAAATATACTTTGTTTTGTGCGAAATTTTCCTTCAAATCTTTTGTGTATTGCATCCATCCTTCAACGTCCCATCCTGTTACAACGTGCAAAAGGTATTATTATAATATTCGTATGATAATAAGACGAACGTTTAAAAATCATAACGGCTTAATTTTCAACGATTTACGCGATTTAATAGACGGGGGAGGGGGTAAAAACGGCCAAAGTATTATGTGGTGCAAACAGCCCTTTTTCGAAAAAAAGAAAAATTTTTTCCGAAAGAAAAAAAAGAAAAAAAAGAAAAAAACGAATTTTAAGCGTTTCTAACGCATTATTTTTGTGTTGGTGGGTAATTAGTCCACTTAGTGTATAAAAGTCGTTCTACGGGCTTAAAAAGTGGCTTAAACGCGATTTTATGTTATTAGTTTATAAAATATGGTTTAGATATTTGTGTATTTGGATATGATGTTATTTAATATAAGTTTAGTGTTTACTATATTATAGTTTTACTTATTACGCATACGCGCGTGTAATAAGTTTACTTTAATATATGGTTTACATTATATAATAGTGTTTACTTGGTATAAAGGTTACTTATATAATAGGTATACTATATATATAGTGTATATATTATATATAGTATTTACTATTTTTAATAAGTTACCCTTATTATGTTAAAGTTGTGTTAAATATGGTTTTGTTTTGCAATTATTCAAAATATAATATTTATTTTTGCACCGTGTTTCGTGTTATTATGGTTATCTATATACATGGAATACCTATTAAAATAGTTACTTATATAAATAAAAGAAAGTTATTTATGGCAAATGTGGTTACAAAGTTAGATGGCGAGGTTCGCTGGGGTGCTATTCTTGGTGTCTTGCAAACCGATGGTGACAAATTCCGTATGGGTTTAGCGCGTGTTATTGAGGAGGTGCATAGTGGCATGGTTAAGTTAGAGTGCGAATTGAATAGCCAAGGCATTATGCCCGAAACTGATGGTCGTTACAACCGATATTTCCAATTATATACTCTTTTGGGCGGTATTCATTACGCTTTAAAGGGTATTGATGGGATATTATCAAGTACCATTGTTGAAATGCTTCGTGATTTGGATGTAAAATAGATTTCTTTATGAAAAAGCCAGTTATTTTCCTTGGTGCGTCATTATTGCGAGAAAAGATAGCCATCTCGACCGACCACGTGCCTGATTTGCAGTTCGATGTTGCGGATTTCAATAATTTACGGCCACAAAACGAATTGCCAAGTTTCACGCGCCCTTGTGACATGAATATTTCCATTGATATTGACATCGAAAAAACGAAAGATGACGGTTTCTTGACTAATATGTTTGGCGCGAGCCCCGTTTTCGACGTTAAGGTGCAAGATAGTCGTGGAAATGAACTTATAATCCCAAATGCAAAAATTTCGGAACGCTTGCGCGTTACTCATCGCATACCGCGTAAACTCAAAAAGACATTGAAGAAAAAGTACGGTGTCTATTGGTTGCAACACCATCCGAACACCGAAAAAGTAGTTACTATAAATTCACAAAACTAATATTTTTATTTTATGATTACAAAGGAACAAACAAAGGATTTCATCGCCCGTGCATACGATATTGCCGTTAAGCACGGATTTCACGACCAATCATTAAGTGTTGGTCATTGCATGATGTTGGTTTTGTCCGAGGTTGGTGAGATGGTTGAGGCTCATCGAAAAGGTTACTATCATTTTAAAGAAACGCCCCATCCTAAAATGGCAACTGTTGAAGAATGGCGTTTGACTACTTGTTCCGACGAATATGAGGTTTCCAATTTTGGTCGTGTGCGTAGTAAGGATATGCAAGTGTGGAATGGTAATTGCTATTACACAAAAAAGGGACGCATATTACGCGCAGGGTTAACTAAAAGTGGTTATCTTACCGTATGCTTGCGCGGCATTGGAACAAAGAAAGTGTCTGTTTTGGTTGCAAATGCTTTTCTTAAAAAAGAAGATGCGAATTTTGTTGTTAATCACATTGACGGAAACAAGTTAAACAACAATGTCGGCAATCTTGAATTTGTATCCCCTTCTGACAACAATAGCCATGCAATAAAAACTGGCTTACGTTCTACTGCTTGTGGTAAATTATCTTACGAAGATAGGTTATATATTGCATTTGAACACAAAAAGGGGCGTGCATACACTTCTATACTAAAAGACAAGGATTTTGGTGTAACACGTAGCGCAATACAAAGAATTTGCCACGAGTACAAGAAATATACCGATAGTGTAGAATTTGAGATGTCAGACGTTTGCATACGTCTTTTTGATATATGTGGTGTTTTTAATGTTGTGCCAGATTATCTTTCGGCGGGCGATATGCGTGATACGTTTGACGCGTTATGTAAGGATATGTCGTTTTGCGAGCGTTGTTTTATGCTTAGTTGCCTTTTGTGCCGATGTGAAGATTTAGACACCAATAGTCTTTCGTCTATCATTGGCGGTGCGTTGACGTTTATTTCATGTATGGCAGATGAAATGGGTGTTGACCTTGTGCGCCATATCGAACTAAAAATGGAATACAACGAAACAAGACCAAAGAAACATGGCAAGGAATACTAAAATGGATTCTAAGGCCGCTCTCGTCGCGTTTCCTGTCGTTGGGGTAGAATTATACTACTCTGCCAAAGAAAAGGCTTTCTCGTGGCTTAAAACGGCCAAAAACGGCAAATAAACAATACGGTTATGGATAAGAAAGTAAACACACCACGTAAAAAGGTAGCAGTTTGGCGTTACATTCATGCCAAATATAGCAACAAGTCCTATATTGACTTGACAAAGGTAGTCGCCATTGACGAATTGGAGGAGGGGAATGAGATTTTCAATGTCTATTTCGACAATGCGATATGGCGTGTTGAGGCACGTTGTTACATGGAACTTTTTAACGCTTGGATGGCCTTATGACGTGTTCGGATTGCAAGTTTTGGCGGCGCAAGCCCGACGCAAACGGATATTGCACTTGTCTTTGGCCTACCAAGCCATGTGAACAAACACGGCGTTACAAGGCAAAGCAAAAGCGTAACAAGAAAAAGTTAGAAATGTATGGCAAAGGTGCTAAGAAAATGCGGTTTTAGCGGATTTAACGGCCAATCGCGGTACACATATCTACTTTTCGGGTTTATATGGGTACATATCAACAAACATTTCCGTTGGCCGTTGATAAGTTTCGTTAGATTACCGTTCTAATCAATATCAAGAAACAAAGAATAGTTATCAAACATTAAAAATTCGATATTATTTGCGTATGTCAAATAATTGTTGTATCTTTGCAAAGTGGATAGGTGGAATTAGTACCCCCACCGATAAAGGGCAAGCCTATCGCCCTTTCCACTTTCAAATGATAGGCGTTATTAGAATAGGCAAATATTATATGGAAGAAAAGGAAGTTTGGCGCGATGTGGTCGGCTACGAAGGGTTGTATCAAGTAAGTAACATTGGGCGCGTAAAATCTTTGCAAAGAATTATTCATCTTACAAATGGGAAAATTCTTACTATAAAAGAACGCATTAAGAATATCTCGTGTAATAACAAGGGGTATCTTATGGCTACTTTGTGTAAGGGTGGCATTTGTGGAAAATATCTCGTGCATAGGTTGGTGGCGCAAGCGTTCATACCTAACCCGCAAAACAAGCCAGACATAGACCACATTGACACGGATAAGTCCAACAATATTGTTGGTAATCTAAAATGGGTGACACCGAAAGAAAACAGCAACAACCCAAAAACAAGAAAATCTATGTCAATAATGTCTGTTGGTAAATTGTTAGGGCAAAAAAGCCCATTTGCGAAAAAGATTTATAGATTTTCTTTGGATATGAAACTTATAGCCACTTACCCATCATCGACCGACGCGGCAAAAGTGACGGGATTGAGTAGGCGAGCAGGTAGTTTACGATGGCTCTTTGTGGGCATTAACGCCAAATTACGAGTTCAAAAAAGAATCACAAAAACAATATTTAGAAAATTATATAAAAAAAATAAATTATGGAAATAACAGTAGTAGTTAAAGAGGTTTTAGAAAAGCAAGTGTTTACATCAGCAAAGAATGGGCAAACTTACGAAAAGTTTGGTTTTGTTGGCGAAACTCAAAGCCAATATCCCAAAACAATAAAATTCGACGTTATGGGTGATAGGGCGGCTGGTGTTATGACAAACGTTGTGGTCGGAAATACCGTTGCCGTAAGTTTCGATATTTCCTCGCGTTTATGGAACTCGAAATATTACACTGAATGTCAAGCGTGGAGAACGCAACGTGTGGACGGTACGCAAGAACAAACGCAACAAGCCGCGACGCAAACCACTCAACAACCAGCGCCTGCGCCTGCACAAAACCCTTTGCCCGAAAATAACGGTGGTGACGGTGACGGCGAACAAAAGGACGATTTACCATTCTGACGTTACTATGGCTAAAGACGTATTACAATCCCTTTGCCGTGATTATCTTTCACGCTTGCGCTACATGGCAGAAAAGCACGGCCTTTTGCCTTGGGTTGATGAAACCATTAGGGCTAACCGCCGCAAGGAATGTGAGGCCACAAAGAAAGAGGTTGAAATGTTGTCAAGGCTTTGTAATGATGAACGTGTCACGAGAACCGATGTACCGAAGATGTTAGGCAAGTCGTATCGGCAAAGTGTCGATGACGATGACTTTTCCAGAATACGCCACTTGCCGCGTCTTGGTACGTATCTCAAACTTGATGCGTTACTTTTGAAAAATGAACAAAGAAAAAAGAAGTAGTTTATGATAGTAAATAGATATTCCATGTTTCCACAAGTGCCGAAGCACACGCATATATCGGCTTTGGACGGTTTGGATTTCCGTTGGTTCGCTACGCATACCAATATGCTTACCGATGAATATGCCGACGTGTTGCAACCGTACTACGATGAATATGTGCGCAATGGCCGCAAGCCGTTCTATAATCTTTCATTGGCATACAATACGATGACGGATGATAGGAAATTCCGCTTTTTGTTGGTTACGACGGATGCAGGCGACGAGGTGTTTGTGCCTTACAAGGTCATACAAATATTGAAAACGCGGCAAATCCGTTTCTTCGGTTTTCCGATGTCAAAGAACAAAATAGCGTACAACGAAAAGAATGTCTTTGAAAAGTTGAGAAATCTTGATTTTACTCGATTTGTGTTTACGTCCGAGAAAATCACGGGCAAGGTGAGCCGCATCGTCGAGTATGATGACTATTTCTATACGCTTGATGATAAGACGGCCACCTATGGCACAAGCCGCTACCGTTCAAAGAACTACATCAACAAACTTTTGAACGATTCCGACGTGCGTATTACGTTTGGCGTTACGCCCGATAACGTTGCCTTTGACGAATTGCGCAAGGCGTGGAAAATGGGCATGACGGAACGCGGAAGTTTCGTTTCTACGGTAGAGGATAGACACTTTGCGCACATAACCGCGTCACATAACATTGATTTGCGATTTCTTTGCATCTATCATCGTGACGTGCTTGTTAGTTTGCAAGTGTTTCTTTGCAATGCCACTTTCCAATATGCCGATTGCCTTTATATTCACCATCTTTGGCAAAGTGATGATGAAACGCGGAGGAAAATCCTTGGAAATATCGTGGAAATACAAAAGTATCTTTCATGGGAACATCTATACAATCATAACGGTATTACACACGTCTATATGGCAGGTTGTAGGCCGTCCGAGCATCGTTTGTTGGCACACAAGGAACGTATTAGCGACGGCAAGGTAGAATATTTCATTTTATAACATTATAGTTTATGGCACAACAAAGTTTGGATTTATTCGGAAACCCTATCGAAACAAAGGGTGACTTGAAAAAGGAATTTGGCGCAAATCCATTCACCATCCTCGACACGAAGGACGGCTTGTGGCAAGCGCGTAAGAAAAGGTGGATAAACATGGGAATAAAGTCGGAGGTAGGAAGGGACGCTACGGCCTATAACACTAAGGAATGGGTTGACAAGTTGCGAACGAATGGGACGTTAGAGGGGAATTTGTTGCCGTCAAACACATCAATCTTTGACCCCGTTCTTTGTGAATTGATGTACCGTTGGTTTTGCCCCGATGGTGGCTCTATCCTCGACCCCTTTGCAGGCGGCTCTGTGCGCGGTATCGTTGCTAATTATCTTGGCTACCATTATTCGGGCATTGACATACGGCAAGAGCAAGTAGATTCTAACCGCGAGCAAGCCTTGGATATTTTGGGCGTGGAAAACCTACCCCAATGGTATGTTGGTGATTCCAATATCGTACTCGAACAAAACTGGCAAAAGCAATTCGACCTTGTTTTTACCTGTCCACCGTATGCCGACTTAGAGGTATATTCGGATATGCAAGGCGATATATCGAATATGGAATATGACGATTTCATCTTCACCTTTGAAAGCATCATGCGTAAGGCTTGCAAGTTATTGAAGGTTGGTGGCATGGCAATCGTCGTGGTTGGTGAGGTACGAAACAAGAAAGGCGAATACTACGGCTTTGTAGCGGACACCGTGAAACTTATGCAACGTTGTAGCGGTATGACGTTCTATAATGATGCTATCTTGGCCACATCATTAGCAAGCGCGGCCTTACGTGCTGGCGGCAATATGAAAAGCGGCAAGTTAGTAAAGGT
>Ga0310691_10005492_pt1 | contig 13856 bp, 9 predicted proteins | sample 176DNAGHGlowgp2_FD_203887 | JGI IMG/M metagenome (GOLD analysis project Ga0310691, IMG submission 203887) | Sheep rumen microbial communities from Palmerston North, Manawatu-Wanganui, New Zealand - 1766 DNA GHGlow gp2 (v2) (version 2) | ecosystem: Host-associated > Mammals > Digestive system >... | reverse complement strand
GTGTACATCATGTAGCGTATGTGCGAGAAGAGGTCTGCAGATGCCATCGAAGACGCAAGTACGGTAGTGTCTGACATAGGAGACATCTTATCGCCGAAATATGCGCCGGATATTATCGCACCGGCACTGAGAGCTTCTGGTATGCCTAGTGCGTTGCCTATGCCGAGCAGTGCTATACCGATGGTGGCAATGGTGGTCCACGACGTACCCGTCATAACTGATATGAGCGCCGATATGATACAGGCGCATGGCAGGAAGAACGTCGGCGACATAAACTGTACGCCATAATATATAAAGGTAGGCACCACACCGCTTACCATCCATGTGCTCGACATAACACCTATCATCAGCAGTATGAGTATGGATATGGCGGCATCGCCAACAGTCTTCTTTATTCCTTCCTCAAATGTCTCCCATGGTGTGTGGCACCATAGCATGGAGATAGCCACGCATACCGACGATGCAACTATGAGTGCCAGTTGGCTGGCACCACTCAGTGCATCGTCTGGCATATATATCAATACGATTATTATGAGTGCCACGAGTGTTATGAGTGGCATTGCCGACAGCCACAGAGGTGGCAGTTTCTTCGTATCGTCTATGCGCATATCTACGTCTTATTATTCTTTTTCTATATACTCAAAGTGCTGGTAGTCCTTGCGTGAGGTCCAGCTGCCGCCCCACTCGAAGCCTGCTTCGGTGAACAGTTTGCAGCAGAGGTCCTCTTCGTCTATCTTGTATGGGAAATTCCATGTGCGGTCGCAGAACTTTGTTGCTGTGGCTGGCTGCACATAGCGCGTGCCGTCGGTGCGATCCTTATAGTAAGGGTTGTATAATGTGTTCACGTCAATGGCAAGTCCGCGGGCATGCTTTGAGAGTGTGGCGCTGCCTGATATCGTGCGGTAGCAGAAGCTGGATGTATTGTTGTCGCGCATCTGCAGCTCGTCGTCTGCATTGTAAACGTCTGGCAGAACCATTCGCTGTATTGGATACTTGGCGTCATAAAGCTGGCGGAAGATATTGACCACTACGTCGGCTATCTGCTTGTTCACTACCATCTCGCCGATGTGTATCTTGTGGTCGTAGTCCCAGTGCAGTGTGCGTATGTGGCGCAGGTCGTCGCGCTGTATGTATGGGTTTTCCTTGTATGTCTTGCCCTGCATGCGCTCCCATACGTCATCAGGTATCGGCTCGGCGGCAAAACACTTGTCAATGCCTCCGTATGCCTGTATTGCCTCATTGCTTACGGTCGTGCCGGCGGTCCACTTCTGCAGTGGAGTCGGGTCTGCGTCAACAGTGGTTGACAGCATACTGCGCTTCATCTTTAGTATGCGGCGTACGCTCTCGTTGATTCTCTCTTCGCTTATCTCACCAGTATATACGGCTTTTACCACTGCGTCAAACGCCTCGCGGAAGTCCATAGGGTTGAGAACGATGTCGAGTCCGGCCTTGATGCCAAGCTTAACCGCCTCGGTGTTGTCCTCATATTGTTTGGTGATGGCGCCCATCTCCATTGCGTCGGCAATGATTACGTTTTCATAGCCCATCTCCTGGCGCAGTTTGTCCTGTAGTATGACGCTTGATAGTGTGGCAGGTATGTCGGAGTCCGTCACGTTTGGCGCGGCTATATGGGCGGTCATAATCAGCTGGCAACCCCAACTGATGCCAGCCTTGAAAGGTATCATCTCGCAGTCGCGTATCTCCTCCCAAGTCTTCAGCGTCTGTGCATATCCGTAGTGAGTGTCGGCCTTAGTGTCACCATGTCCAGGGTAATGCTTAATACAACCCATGATACCTGCATCCTTCAATCCCTGCAGGTAGCTCACTACCATTGGTGCTGCCACGTATGGTTCATCGCTGAAGGCACGTTTGCCTATTACTATGTTGTCAGGGTTGGTATTAACGTCTGCCACAGGGGCAAAGTCCACGTCAAAGCCATATTTCTTCAGGTAAGTACCGATGGTGTTGGCGGCGACGTATGCTTTCTCTGGGTCGCCAGTGATGCCGATGTCTCCCATCGGACCGACATTGTCAATGTTGAAGTTCGTGTTGTTCGCTATGCGTGCCACACGACCGCCTTCCTCGTCAATGCAGAGCAAAGGCTGGCCTTTCAGTTGGTGTAGCTGACTGGTGAACTGCAGCAGCTGTGCCTCGTTGTCGATATTGTGGGCATAGAGTATGATGCCTCCCACGGGGTATTGAGCGTTCACGTTTCTCATATTGTCGTTCACCTCCTGCAGTTTCAGTTCGGTATAGACCTTGCCTGCGGCGTCAGGGTCTAGCGACTCTGGGCGTATGTAGAACATCTGTCCTACCTTCTCGCGCAGAGTCATCTTCTGCAATTGGGCCTCTATCTCATCCGATGGTGTCGTGATAATGTCATCATCATCAGAGCATGCGGTAAACAGATTCGTGCCGCAGATAAGGATGGCGGCATACATCCATAGTTTCATCTTAATCATTGTGCTTATTTTGTTTTTCATGTGTGTCTTGGTATGCATAAACTGTGCAAAAGTACTCAAAAAAAAGCAAACAGACAAGAAAATCAAGATGAAATTTCATCATATCTGCTGAAATTCAGCCCGAAATTCGGTCTGCCACCTATCATATTTCATTGTAAAGGCATAGCTTTCTTAAAGTAAATTCACTGAATTTGCAGAGTAATTTCACTGAATTTACTTTCTAATTTCAGTGAATTTACTTTGAATTATCTATGCTCCGACAATGAATAAGCATTCTTATCATAGTAAATATGATATACTCGCGTAATATGTTCGGCGCAGTTTTGAAGGACAAGTGTATTAAATAGATGATGAAAAAAATAATTATAAACCTTAAAATTCTTGGTCTTATCAGATTTTTTCCTTAACTTTGCAAACGATAATATTATGTTAATAGAAGGGAAATAAACAATGGATATAGCAGCTACTTTACCTCAAAGCACACAAATTATAGTCACTTTAGATGACAATGCCATGGTTTCTGACATTAAGAAGGCAATGAAACTTATACGTGGTGTCGTATCGGTCAAGGTGGCTAAGCCAAAAGTCGTATAATGACAAATAATTATTAACCCTTTAATACCTTTTATTATAAGAAACAGACAGTGAGATAGAAATTTTGTGCAGATGCACGCCGAGGACTTAATCCTCTTGATTATCAATAAAGGTGGGGCTGTTATTTCCCACTGTAACAAGAATTATTAACCCTGGCGTTGCTGCTCACAGCTTGACATATAATATACATGGACTAACAGTCCTTGTTCTCGACCAAAGGAACCGCCAATTTCAAACTACAGAGAGCAAGCGATTGCAGTTTCACGTACCTTTATGGGGCGTGAATTGCTGACGCTTTTCTTGTAGTACGGTGCTTGGCGGTACCCTTTGGTCGGAAAAGCTATAAAGCAGTTCCGCCTTTTTTTATAAAATTATGAAGAAATATTTACTTACACTATTATTTGTTGTCGCAACATCAAACATTACTTTAGCTGGACATTATGTAAAAACTCTTAATGTGGATATTATAACGTCTGGTTTCTCTAGTGAAGGTGCGATAGAGGTACGTTCTACTGATGACACATACACGTTTATGTCGCCGTTTATATCACATTTGGATGTTGATAATAAAATATTAACTGTCAAAGGAATCAATGAGGACGGAATAGTAGAAATAGCAAAAATAAAGTATAACACCACTAATGATGATGCTCGTATTCAAGATGTGTCAACAGATAAATACGGTGAGCATCATAAAGGCGTATATTTTAGAGATGAATTAAACTATCTGAACGAGTACGTTCTTGATGAGAAAATAGATGTGGATTTTGACTATATATTTCCTTTGACAGATGGATATAGCGATGGATATAAGCGTAATGTTAGACTTGTTAATGAGAGAGGCGAAACACTATTGATACTTCCTGTAGAGTCAGAAGATTTCTTTTATAGCGGTGAACTATTTTATCTGAAATACTCTTACGAGGTGTCAACGGATGCCAATTATAATAGAATCTATAATACGGAGATAATAAACCTTAAAACTTTATTGAAAGATTATTCCACCAGGGTTGCGAATGCAAAGGCTGATGCGCTAAACTCAAAGTCAACAAAGACATATAACATCCAAGGTATGGAGGTGGATGATGATACCAAAGGAATCATAATAGAAAACGGAGCGAAATATATCAAGGAGTAATACGTCGTTTGAAATTCAAACGATTACAAGGTCAAAAAACAATCCGTCCCATGTGTCGTCAAGATACAAGGGACGGATTATTTGTATTTACTTCTTTGGATTGATGAAGTCACTTGATGTCACGACAGAACCATAACCTAAAGACTGGGTCGCAGAAGTTATATTTGTTGCCGCCAATTTGCTTTTCTATATAGTCACGCTCTGTAAGTATTCGTTTGTTGCGCGTTATAGTTTGGGCGCTGCCGAGTGAGTACCTTTTCATTAACTCGATTGAGTTAAAACGATATTCCCCGTCAATGACAGCTCTTAGCATTTCAACCTGTGCAGCGGTTAAAGATTCTATATCCGATTGAAACATTGGCATATTGGTATCAATCAGTGTCTGTACCGAACTGGATAATATATCTGGGGTGACGGTGGTGATGGTGTCAGACCATACAAAATAACATAGCTGTTGTAAGTACCATGAATGACATTCTACTATGTCACATATTTCTGATGCTAATTCTGTAGAAATCTCCTTACCTGTATTTGTGAAAGAATTTATTATGAATGGCACCCATTCCTCTTTAGCTATTTTGTTCAAGAATAGCAACTGCCCGAAACGATAGAAAGGATTAGATGAGTTATTGAAAATATCCAACATCATGTGACGTTTACTGCCATAGAAACAGTAAGATACATTTTGTTGCTTTTGCCATACAGAACGCATTTTGCCCTCCATATCCTTGTATTCCGCAATCTGGGCCAATTGCTGAAATTCATCTATGCATACAATTATTTGAACGTGTTTGCTCTGTGCTATGGTTTCTGGTAAATTAAGGATGTCAAGTTTGTCGCGTTCCTCTATGTTGAAATTCAGGTCAAACGATACGGCGTTTAAAGGATCGCTCTTCAGTGTAATACTCGGAGAAATAGACTTCATGAATGTCTTTACGTCCTCTATGCGTTTTTCTATTGTTGATGTAGTTGCATTGATAACCTCACGTGCGAACACTCTGTAAAATTCAGCCTCACTTTTGATTCCGAATGCATCGATATGACACACCCTTATATCTTTGTTTTCTTCGCACAATTCATCCATAGCTATTTTCACAAGGGAGGACTTCCCCCATCTGCGTGGAGATATAAGCATAACGTTTATACCAGATGCAAGAAAATCTTTTAGTTGCTTGCGCTCTTTAACTCTGTTGACAAATTTAGTTTTGTCAACTATTGTGCCATATTGAAAAGGAGATTTTGCCATACTGTAATATATAAATTATACATATATGTATTATACATAGATGTATATTTTTGTGCAAAGTTATATCTTATTTTTGAATTATCAAATAAAAATAGTAAAAATCTGCATAGATAATACAGAAAAAAGTGTATTATCTGTGCAGATTCCAACTAATACAAGGTTAAAAACAATGAGTCCCATGTGTCATAATGATACATGGGACTCATTTGTGTTATTGATTATGGTTTGGGGCTTGTGTCGTGACAAACCTTATATCTTAATACTTTCAACTTTCTTTCGAAATTACTTGCGATAGTCGGCAAGGTCTTCGGCTGTTGCTGACATTACGAAGTCATAGTGCTTCTCTATCTCTGCGGCAGCATAGCGTGTATATACACGTGCGGACTTGGCAAAGAGCTCTGGTGCACGGCTTGCGTCACCGATAAGCAGGAGAGCCATGATGCAGTCGGCTGCCATCTCGTAGAGGTGACGGATGGCGAAGTCCTTGAACTCGTCGTCCTTCTTCTCGTTGACATATTCTACAGCCTCGTTGTACTTCGCAGCCATCTTGGCAACCTTTTCCTTCAGTGGCTGGAACTCGGCTGCGCACCAGTCTGCCGTACCGATTTCCTTCGGTGCCTGGCCTGCCTCAAGCATGTCGGCGATGACCTGGCCATAGAAACCGTTGGTGATATAGCGACCTGCAGCCACGGTCTGCAGCTGTGTGGTGCCCTCATAGATGGTGAGGATACGTGCATCACGGTACAGACGCTGGCAGGCATACTCAAGCATGAAGCCGGAACCACCGTGAATCTGTATTCCGTCGTAGGTGTTCTGGTTGGCATACTCTGATGTCATGCCCTTGGCGATAGGTGTGAAGGCATCGGCAAGCTTAGAGAATGTCTTGCACTCCGTGCGCTCTTCCGGTGTGAGTTTGTCACCTGCTGCCTTGCGCTCGCGCTCGATGTCCTCGAGTGTCTTATACATGTCAACGTAGCGCGCCGTAGTGTAGTACAGTGTGCGGCCGGCATCGAGCTTTGCCTTCATGATGGCGAGCATGTCATATACGGCAGGGAAGTTGATGATAGCCTTGCCGAACTGCTTGCGGTCCTTGGCGTATGCCAGTGCCTCGTTGTATGCCATCTGTGACGTACCGGTTGACTGTCCGGCGATGCCGAGACGTGCACCGTTCATCAGTGCCATCACATACTTGATGAGTCCCATGCGCTCGCTGCCGCAAAGCTCTGCCTTGGCATTCTTGTAAACGAGCTCACAGGTTGGTGAACCGTGAATACCGAGCTTGTTCTCGATGCGGCGTACGTCAACGCCGCCATCGCGCTTGTCGTAGATGAACATTGACAATCCGCGACCGTCGCGTGTGCCCTCTACAGAGCGTGCCAATACGAGGTGGATGTCAGAGTCACCGTTGGTGATGAAACGCTTACAGCCGTTCAGACGCCAGCACTTGTTCTCTTCATCGTATGTAGCCTTGAGCATAACCGACTGCAGGTCAGAACCTGCGTCAGGCTCAGTAAGGTCCATTGACATGGTCTCGCCGTTGCAGACGCGTGGCACGAAGCGCTTGCGCTGGTCCTCATCGCCAAACTCATAGAGAGTCTCGATACAGTCTTGCAGTGACCAGATGTTCTCAAAGCCAGTATCGCCAGCCGCCATCATCTCATTGATGGCAGAATAGATAGCCATAGGGAAGTTGAGACCGCCGTATCTGCGAGGCATGGTAACGCCGTTAAGTCCGGCCTTTACCGTAGCGTCGAGGTTCTCGTAAGTCTTTGAAGCGTAAATCATACGTCCGTTCTCGCAACGAGGACCTTCTGCGTCAACGCTCTCAGCGTTAGGTGCTATGATGTTGGCACATACGTCGCCAGCAAGTTCAAGCACGCGCTCATAACTGTCTATGGCATCCTCAAAGTTTGCAGGAGCATAGTCATACTTGTCTGCGTCGGCATAGTTGCGCTCGCGCAGCTCCACTATTCTCTTGAGCAGTGGATGGCTGAGAAAATATTTTATCTCAGGATTATCTGTATAGAAATTAGCCATGATTATAAATCCACGACCCCCTCTCTGCCCTGCGGGCATCTCTCCCCGTGGGGAGAGGTGGGGATATGATTGTGGGATTGTTTTTATAGTTTTACATATCTATCCCTCCCCTCGGGGAGGGGCAGGGGTAGGGGTCTTATTTATTATTACTCTTATAATACTTAATCATCTTAGGTATTACCTCTTCAACGGTTCCGTTTATGACATAGTCGGCAATGGTGTTGATAGGAGCATCAGGGTCGCTGTTCACTGATATGATGATGCCAGCATCCTGCATACCTGCGATGTGCTGAATCTGACCAGAGATGCCGCAAGCGATATATACCTTAGGACGCACTGTCACACCCGTCTGACCAATCTGACGGTCGTGGTCTATCCAGCCTGCATCAACAGCGGCACGGCTTGCGCCAACCTCCGCATGCAGTTCCTTGGCAAGTTCAAAGAGTTTGTCAAAACCTTCCTTGCTGCCTACGCCGTAGCCACCGGCAACGACAATAGGTGCGCCCTTGAGGTTATGCTTAGCCTGCTCCACGTGGCGGTCAAGCACCTTCACTACGTACTCAGTCTGTGGCACATACTTAGCCACGTCGTGACGAATAACCTCAGCCTTGTAGTTCTCGTCAAGCACCTCTTTCTTCATCACGCCCTCACGCACGGTAGCCATCTGTGGGCGGTGCTCTGGGTTCACGATGGTAGCCACGATGTTACCGCCAAAGGCAGGGCGGATCTGCATCAGCTGGTTGTCATAATGCTTCGTTACAAGTTCGCCGGCCTCGTTCTTCACCTTCATGTCGAAGTCATCGATTTCCAGTTCGGTACAGTCGGCCGTCAGTCCGCTGAAGAGAGCAGAAGACACGCGTGGACCGAGGTCGCGACCTATCACGGTAGCGCCCATGAGGCAAATCTGAGGTTTCTCCTCCTTGAAGAGGTTCACCACCAAAGCGGTATGTGGGTTTGAAGTATAAGGGAACAATCCCTCTGCGTCAAATATGTGTACCTTGTCAACACCATATTTAATAACCTGCTTCTCTACACCGTCAAGGCCTGAGCCGGCAATGATACACTCCAGCTGTACGCCGAGAGTGTTGGCTAACTTACGGCCTTTTGTAAGGAGTTCAAGGGCTACATCCTTTACCTGTGTGCCCTCTATTTCGCAATATACAAATACGTTATTCATTATTCTAATATAATTATCGACCCACTCTCAATCTCCCCAAGGGGAGACTCCCTCCCTTGGGAGGGTAAGGGGTGGGGTCTTAACCTATAATCTTCTCATTAATTAGTTCAACCATGAGGTTGTTGATATCCTCGTCAGAGCCCGTCAGCGTGCGTGACTCCTTAGCCTTGAACACGATGTTCTTCACTGCCTTCACGTTTGTTGGTGAACCAGCCTTGCCTATCTGCTTAGGATCGCAGTCTATGTCGGCAGCCCCCCACTGTGTGATGTTCAGGTAAGGCTTCTTTGCTATCAGTGCATTGTAGCACTCAGCCTGCTCTGGTGCGCGCTCTGCAACCACCGTGGCATTCTTATATTTCATCACGCGCTTAGCATTGCGTGGACGACAAGGAGCGGCACTGCCGTTTACGGTAACCACCAATGGCAGCGGAGCCTCTACAGTCTCCACGCCACCGTCTATGTGGCGCTTGATGACTATCTTCTTTGCCTTCTCGTCGAGAGAGAGGATTTCCTCAGCATATGTAACCTGCGTCAGTCCCAGCTTCTCAGCAATCTGCGGACCTACCTGTGCGGTATCACCGTCGATAGCCTGGCGGCCACCGAGAATGATGTCGAAGTTGCCAATCTTCTTGATAGCCTGTGAAAGGGTATATGATGTGGCAAGGGTGTCAGCGCCACCCAGCGGACGGTCAGTAACTACGTAGCCCTCATCAGCACCACGATACAGTGCCTCACGGATTACTTCAGCAGATTTAGGCAGTCCCATGGTAACGACAGAGATGGTAGAACCAGGAAACTTGTCTTTCAAGATAAGAGCCTGCTCCAGTGCATTGAGGTCTTCCGGATTGAAGACAGCAGGCAATGCAGAGCGGTTGATGGTGCCTTCTGGCGTCATCGCATCAGGACCCACATTGTGGGTGTCGGGTACTTGCTTGGCAAGTACTACAATTTTTAAACTCATAGTATTTATTAATTAGTATATATATATAGTCTTTATAACTCTCGCATAATCATGCGTACACGCGAGTGATTTTGCAAAGTTACTAAATAATTCCAATATACCGAATTAATTAAAGTTAAATTAATTCAAATTTGAATTTATGTCCAGGCTTTCATGGAAAAACATACTACATAAAGGTGGGTTCTAAAAATTCCCACTGTTAGATTTTTAGAACCTACCTTAATATATATATGTATGTTGTCAAAAATGTCCTATATTGTAATTGCTTATTTTCTAAAAGATACACTTCGATATTTATGAATACAAAAGACCGCCTGGCATTAGTGCCAGGCGGTCTTTATAATAATGAATTTTGTCAGACATGTGTTTATCTTACAAGTATCTTCTTTTTGTTCTTAATGTATATGCCTGCAGGCAGTTTGCCGCCGTTTGTATTGACTCTTCTGCCGTCAAGGGTGTAAATGGCATCAGAGTTTTCTTCTGACGGTGTCACCTCTACGGTACTGATGGCTGTTGCCTCGCTGTCGTCTTCTTCACCGAGGAGAACGGTTGAAGGCTTTGCGTTGCTTGAGCTACTTGCGGTGAACACTAACTTCTTTATTGACTGTCCGCCGTTAGCGAAGTAAGCATAGTAGGTGGTGCCGGCTGTCAGCGAAGCGCTGATAGACTTCTCTGTATAACCGTTGGTATAGCCGTATGCCAGTACGCCATTGCTGCCTACAGAGAGTGATGTACCTGTCGTGACCTTAGTGCCGATAGCCGTGATACGGTCTGTTGCAGTGCTGTTGTTTGATACGTAATATACCGTAAGGGTACCATTCTCACTTGGTGTGTACTTGATGTGGCGGTTCGTTGATGAACTTGTGCCGTTCATGTGGAAGCCTGCCGTCGCAGAGATGTAGTCACTCGTGTAAGAAGAGTTAGAGTTGCCCACCAGTGTCAGTCCGTTGTATGACGTAGTGTAGTTGCTGCCCGAAGCCGTAATGGTTGATGTGAACTCGCTGAAGTCCCACTCTATGCTTGAAGCCTTGCGGGTTATGGTGATGCCCGTTATGTATGGCTTTGACGCGCCGCGCATGATGTAGATGGTCTTGACACCGTCATAGGCAGAGGTGAAGGTGAACTTATTACTGCTGATGTTGTCGCTGCTACTGTTTGTGTAAGCCGTAGCAACGTAGCCGCCGTTGTCGCCAGTAGTTGTCAGTATGTCACCCTCCTGCAGGGCAGTGCTCAAAGTAATCTTTATGTATGAGCCGCCAGAGTTACGAGTGGTTACGCCACTTGCAGAAACCATGTTGGCTGCTGATGAGGCATGGCCGTTGTGTACCAATGCAGAACCGCCGGAGATGGTAGCGTAAGAAGACAGGTTGAGGTCGCTGCCCGCTGCCACGCTTACGTTAGAGGTTGCCTTGTTCTTCAGTGAGAAGATGGTGGTGGTGCTGGTAGATGATGAAGAAGATGTAGCATCAAGAGGATAGTACTCTGTGAATGTAGCTGAAGCATCTGCACGCTCCGCCTTTGTTATGTCCTGCACCAGGTAGTTGGCATACACCTCCAGGTCGGTATAGTAGCCGCGAGAGTCGAGGGTATATGTAGCAGAGTTGTCCTTTGAGTTTGACAAACCGTGTGCTGTCTCCCAAGAGTCAGGAATACCGTCGTTGTCAGAGTCTGTCTGCTTTGTTCCGCTGAGTGTAGGCCATCCGCCAACGTCGCTCTGTGTGTCGATGAGTCCGTATGTAGAACCGTTGCTGCCTGTGTAGGTATATGTGCCGTTCTTTGTCTCGTTGGCTATGCGGGTGTCAACTGCGTCTCTGCTGTAGCTTGCGCCGGCATACTGCACTGTCTTTGTGAAGGCATTGTCTGCAGAGTGCAGTGAGACGGTGTTATATGAGCCGAAGTCATAGGCTGATGACTTATAGCGGCTGTTTGACAGGCAGTTTGAAGCAAATGAACTGAAGCTGTAGCCTGAGTCGAAGGTGATGTTGCTGCAGCTTGTTGATGATGTGGTAAGGCTTACGGTAGTGCCGTTCACCTTGTTGCCGCTGATGTAGAACTTGCCTGGCACTACGCCATACTGGTCGCTGCTGTTACAGTTGCTGCACTTTGTAGTAGGGTTAAGCAATCTGTTCTGCGTTTTTGCCACATTGATAGTGCGTGGACCTGGCTTGTAGTAGTTGTTTATCATGTTGAACTTCTTAGGCTGAAGTCCGCTTTTGTTCTCACCACCATAGGTAGAGTTGCCGCCCCAGTTATACACTACATTATTTATATAGTCCACTATGCCTGCATGCTCTGCCAGGTAACCATGGTCAAAGCGTGGGTTGCGAGAGTTGTGGTGTGCCAACAGATTGTGGTGGAAGGCTGCCTTGTCGCCACCCCAGATGCCGCCGTAGCCGTGGCTGCCCTTGTCGTGCACGGAGTTTGTGAGCGACTCTGACAGTATGCACCACTGCATGGTGAAGTCCTCGTTACCATAGAAAGAGCCGCACTCATCGACACACCATGAGATAGAACAGTGGTCGATGATGATGTTTTTCTTGTAACCGCCCGTCTTGTGACTTGCCGACATAGCATCGTTCTCGTTGCCGGCAGTGTCACCCATGCGGCAGCGAATGAAACGCACAATCACGTTGTTGGCATTGATGTGTAGGGTGTAGTTCCTCAGACAGATGCCACCGCCCGGAGCTGTCTGACCCAGAATGGTGCAGTTGTCCTTCGTAATCTTAAGGTCAGACTGCAGTGCAATCGTACCAGCCACGTCAAAGACGATGATGCGTGCGCCGTCAGTGTTGATGGCTGCACGCAGCGAACCAGTACCCGAGTCGTTAAGGTTTGTGACGTGAATAACCTGTCCGCCGCGTCCACCTGTAGTGTAGCGACCGAAGCCCTCTGCACCAGGAAAAGCAGGGGCAGAATAGAACTGTGCCTGCATGCCGCATGTGCACACAAACAACATCAAAAGCGCAATAACCCTTAATGGGTTTTGCAAATAAGAATAGTTAGTAATCATTTTGTTACGTTAGTTTAATGAAAGATTGATTAACGGTCCCAAAGTTACATCATTTTTTAGTTTTAAGAAAACTTTTTATACCAAAACTACATAACATCTATGGATTAGAAATAAAATTCCACCTTAACAAGATAAATTTCCACCCTCAAGAAACTGCGAAATAACAATTTGTCACATATTCCTGTGTTTTTGCAGAAATATGTGACAAAACGTATAAGAAATACAAAAAACTATTACTTTATCAGGATTTAGCCGTACGTTGGCGCACTGCCTCATACATCAGTATTGCCGCACTGACGGAGACATTAAGCGAATCAAGTTTGCCGAGCATAGGGATGCGTATGTGGGCATCTGCCGCCTTGCGCCACTGGTCGGTAAGTCCCGTCGCCTCTGTCCCCATGACAATCGCCGTAGGGAGTGTCATATCCTGGTCGTAATAAAGGTTAGAGTCCTGTAGTTGTGCCGTAAGCACCTGTACGCCATGTGCTTTCAGAAAGTCTATACACTCTGCTGAATCACACGTCACCGTCGGCACGGTAAACACTGCACCTATACTGCCACGAATTATGTTAGGGTTGTATATGTCCGTCAATGGGTCACACACTATCACCGCATCAACGCCAGAAGCATCGGCACTACGCAGTATTGCTCCCAGATTGCCAGGTTTCTCAACCTTCTCCAACACCACATAGAGCGGAGCCTTGCCATTATTGCCCGGAACAATGTCGCCAAGCGAGGTCTTTCGTTCCCTGACTATCGCCACGACGCCCTCCGTACTGCCACGGTATGCTATCTTCTCATATACATTCTGCGACACATTATATATAATAGGAGGACGATGATCCGTATTCAGGCTCTGCTTGCATAGCATACTGAGCCCCATATCTTCCGAGGTAGTGAAAATGCGATCCAGTTCATAACCCGCATTCATGCAGTGCTCCACTTCGCGCTGTCCCTCAACCACGAACAGGCCTTCCTTTCGTCTTACCGAGGATTTCTGCTGCAACTGTATCAAATGTTTTATCTTCGGATTCTGTCCGCTTGTTATCTGCTCCATCATTATAGGTGGGTTCTAAAAATTCCCACAATTTAAATTAGTCAATCATATGAATATCATTATGTCATCTTTTTGTTTTCTTTTGGTGCATACTGCCAGTCCTTTCGGTCACATAGCCCGCTATGGTCAATGGTCTTTACACCCCCTCCGCTTCGCTTCTCCCCCGTTTACCGG